>JABLTR010034983.1_pt1 | contig 13306 bp, 9 predicted proteins | sample 7160071 | NCBI WGS metagenome assembly JABLTR01 (sample SAMN14651230, study PRJNA627086) | human gut metagenome | isolation source: feces | host: Homo sapiens
ACTGAAATAATAATAAGGGGTATTATAATGCATAAAAAAGAGATAACGACGAGGTTTCAGAAAGGATTTGCATAGTTTCATCGCAAATTTAGACACACCTTTACGTGTGATTTATCAAACACAAGCGACGAGGTATGAGCTTGAAAAATCATCCAGAATTACCTCGCTTTGAGGAAAGAGAAAAGCGCAGCCTTTACTAAGACTGCGCTTTGTGGTCATTAAAAAGTTGTTAGAAAGCGCTACATGATCTCACGAATATTCTCGATAAAGGGTGGTGCGGATCAGCAGAATAAAGTTTTTGCGGAGATTACGGACGTGGTAGCTTATGGTGCCTCGTTAATTGATAGTTAGAGTTTTGCCCCACACCTATTCATAGATTTGGGAATAAATCAACACACCCATTATTAACCGTTAACAGACATAAAAGATTATATCCCTTTGCCGTTACGCCTGCTTTTTTTAGATTGAAGCGTACCAACACCTCTAGCCTGGGTCAATCTCAAGATCGGGGAGAGATAGTACCGGATACAAGGCAAGTTACAATTTTTTAGCTCTGGATAGAACTGTAAAAAAGAAAGGAACTCTTCAAAATTTTTTCTTCCGCTTTCATCTTCATAATAATTATTTTTCCAATAGTATCACCCTATATCATATTTTTTCGTTTTTTTAATATTCCAAAGTCAATCTCCAAAATTGTATCCGCTTCATTGGCAAGCGTCTTACTATGCGTAACGACAATGACGCATTTTCTATGCTCATGCGCTGTTTTCTTTAGTAGTTCGATGATTTCCTGGGCGGTATCCTCATCCAGATTCCCAGTAGGCTCATCGGCTAAAAGCACTCTAGCTTCACTAGCCAAAGCCCGCGCGATTGCTACACGCTGCTGTTGTCCTCCGGAAAGCTGCAAGACATTCCGTTTCCAATCTTCACGGGGAATACTTACTTTATCCAGTAAATTGCCCGGATTCTTACTTCCTCCCATTCTGACGTTTTCTTCTGTCGTAAGGTAATCAATCAAATTGTAATTCTGAAAGACCAGGGAGATATGATGCTTGCGGTGATAATTGAGACCATTTTTCTGTATATCCTCGCCCATATATTGGACGACCCCTGCGCCGGGGCTGTCCAGCCCTGCCAGCAGTGAGAGAAAAGTCGTCTTTCCAGAACCACTGGAACCCACCACTGCGTAAAATCTGCCCTCTTCAAATTCCGCGGACACCTGCTTTAAAACCTGACGGTCTTTTTTTGTTTTATAGGCATAGCTTAAATCTATGGCTTGCAAAATCATAAGGAACCTCCTAACTCATTTCACTCAATATGCTTCTGGGATTTTTTCGGAAAATCAGGATACCGGCGGCGGATGTTGAAAGAATAATCAGCGTACCGATCCCCAGACTGTCAATCACGAGCATATCTTTCGTTACATCAGCCTCTACACCCGTAATTGTAAGCTCCGGCTCTTTATATTCCGTTGCAACCTGTCCTTCAATAGCTTCCTGTTCCAACTGTGCCTGTTCTTCCTGCTGTCCTATGAGGTAGGTTGCTGCTGCCTGAGAAGTCACAGGAGCCGCTGCAAAGGAAATACCGACTGCGATCACACCTATGATAAGCGCCTCCGTAATAATCTGAAGCAGGATTTTGCCTTTTGAGACACCCAATGACAATAGAACTCCTATTTCGTTTTTACGGTTGCGAATCCAAAACAGGAAAATCAGAAACAGGATGATAAAGCTGCCTCCTGCAACGATCAACAGCATGGTTTCGCTAATATTTTCTAGGTTATTAAAGTTTCCGGCCATGGTGTTGAGATTTCCGTTATTGTCGATCAGGTCATATAATTCCCAATCCAGATCCAGTGCCATGATTCTTTTTTTGACACTATCATAGTCGTCTACATTACCCACCTTAAAATAGGCTCGTTCAAAGAGAGGCGTATCCTGTTCTGCCTTTTCCGGGAAATGCAAATCTGTGAATATGACATTCTCAGAACGATACGTATCGCCGGACATATAAGGCGTCATTTTTTCCTTTACCTGATAAATACCGATAATGGTTGCCTCTGATAATGGTGCTTCCTCTTTGATTGGATGAAATCCCATGGTATCCCCAACCTTCAGTCCATTCTGTTCAGCAAGTTCTTCCGAGATTACACATACGTCCTTATCATCAGGAGCAACCATGCGCCCTTCCTTGATACTGACATTTCCGTTCAATACGTTGGCATCCAGTTTCATATCCAGATTGCCAATCAGTGCAACACCGCCAAAGTCATAGGTCTGGTCTGCGTCGGGATCTTCAATCCTCGCAAAATTGCTGCCCTTGACACGGGTGGGAGCGGTGGTGATATTATGATCGGAAATACCATCCACACCGGCAATCTTTTCAATGTCCTCTGTCTTGATACAGTGAAAAACATTGTCCGTCCATGTCCTCCACATGGGCTGTCCCTCAATCATCTCTTTCTTTTGGTGGTATCCTTCCAGACTTCCATCCTTATCGCCTATTTTCTGAGAAAGTTCCTCTATGCGTTTGCTTTCATTCTCTGAATTCTTCGTGAGCAGGAAACCAGCTCCAATAGCCTGCCGGGTGCTGTCTTTTGTAGCGATATTTGCTGACCGGCTGGCCATTCCCGATAGAAAAAGCAGACTGATAATACAGATCACCAATAAAAGCAGAACACTTCTCACAGGTTTCCTTATAACGGAGCGCAAGGCTCTCTGTAATACATTCATACCGTTATCCCTCCATTCTTGATAATGTTTCTCGTGGGCTGGTTCTAAGGATGGGAATAACCGATAGGAATACGGAAATCAATACAACTGCGCCGCCAATAGCAAGCAGAAATACGACGTCCTGTGTCTGAAGTGAAATTTGCAGGCTGATTTCTGCCGCCTTGGAGGAAGTCAATAGATTCTGTAACCATTCGGCTGCATAAATCCCCAAACCGCAGGACGCTATACCTGAAATCAGAAACAGCGTTACCGATTCCAGTATGGCTTGAAGGAAAATCTTGATTTTTCTTTCGCCCATACTGATGAATACCGCCATTTCCTTTTGCCTTGTCCTTGTCCACATACACAGCAGCAAGGAAATAACCACTGTTCCCGTAACAAAAGTAAGGATCAGCATAAGTTCAACAAGCTTCGTGATTTGCTCTAAAGGAGCTTTCATCTGGCGGTAGAGCGCGTCTGAACTCTCGACGCTCACTTTATTCCCCAACAATGTCTGCAAATCACCGCTTAGACGTTCCAGATATTCCGGTGCGTCTGTATAAACAGCCGCCTTGTAAAAATCATTCTCGCCAAACAAGTCGATATAGGCCGTATTATCAATGAATACCTGATTTTCAATGCGGTGTACCGCCATAGTGCCGTCATCTTGCTTTCGCTCATTTCCGGCGCGGTAAAGCCCTATGATTTTCAAAGTTGCAGATTTTCCGCCTTCGATTTCTACCCCAATCTCATCGCCCACGGCAAGCCCGTTCTTTTCTGCAAAATCAGCATGAACGACTGCACTGTTTTTTGAATCTGCCGTCAGGAAATCACCCTCTGTCAGTTTATACGGGCGGTCTACAAATGGGCTGTCATATTCCAACTCATCAAAAGAGGATAGTTTCGCCATCCAATTTGCGTCGTCCTCAGAACCGCTGCCTGTAATCGGCACCGCATTGCTTAAAAAAGCAGGATTTTCCCCTAAGCGGTTGATGGAAGTAACATGGGGCTGGCTTTGTATATTTTCCAGATCTTGCGAGGTGATTTGCGCGTCTGTGCCTGTCACCTCGCAGACCACCTTTGATTTTGTTTTTTCCTGCATATCCGCTTTTGTGTCCTCTGCGGCGTGGAGAATCATATTGGTGCTTAAAATCATCGTATTGACAAACAGGAAGATCAGAAGCAGAAGAAACGATTTTCCCCGTTTTCGCCACAAGTATAAAAAAGCTCTCTGATAAAATGCCATAGCGTCACCTCATCATTTCTTAATAGCTGCCGGGCATTTTATCTTTGTTATAGATTTGAGAAATAAGCACCTTATCTGCCTGTACTTCACCGGAAGGAAGTTTCTCCCCGAAAACAATAACCTCGGTCAGTTTTTTAACATCCCCGGCGCTGGCGTCCTGATTTTCAGGGGCTTTTTCGTGGGAAGCATCAATCCTGACAATCTGAAACTCACAATCTGCATCATAAGTAACTTTTGTCGTGTTATCCTCTCCTTCAGAGCCGGGAGCCGGCATAATGGCAATCGCTCCGCCATCGTCAGCAGTTTCCTCCTGTATTGCTAAAACAGAGAACTCGCCATCGGTATAGTCCATGACCATACCGCTTAAAACAGAGCCTTCATATACCGCCTCGTTCATCTCAGCGCCGCTCTGCTGCTGTGAAGTAGTTGGAGGATTATCCTTTCCCTGATTGCTGCTGCAGCCTGCCAGCATAGATACGGCGCATACGCCTGTCAACAATAATGCCATCCATTTTGAGTGTTTCATTTGAAATTCCGCCTTTCGGTGTTATAAAAGTTTTATTGTGCGGCGGCCTTGCCGCATTTTGCAGTTTGAAATATGCGGTTTACGCTTTCTTCAATCTGTCCTCCCATGATACAAAAGAACCTAGCTAAAAGTCCTCTAAATACCGGCCTGTTTTCCACAATTTCTTAGAGGATTTTTAGAGGGTTCATATGGTATAATCAGAAGTAAAAATGAACCTCAAAAGGATTTGATATATATGAAAGTGTTACTATTAGAGGATGATTTAAACCTGTGCGATACCATTGAACAAGCCCTTGGAAAAGAGGGCTACTGTGTGGATAGCTGCCATGACGGGGAAACCGCAATGCTCTATGCGCTCAATACCGATTTAGGCTATGAACTGGCCATTGTCGACCGTATGCTGCCAATTATCGATGGATTGACAATTATAAAATCCATGCGGCGAAAAGGGATTATGATTCCAGTCATTATTATTACCGGTATGTCGGCGCTGAATGACCGGATTGACGGTTTGGACGGAGGAGCCGACGATTATCTGGTAAAACCCTTTCATATAAGGGAACTGCTTGCCAGGGTCCGTGCTTTGACAAGGCGTCCACATGAAATAAAAGAATCAAACTGTTTAACCTATTCCGATTTAACCTTTGACCAGACGAACCGTGTACTATGCAGGGGAGCGCAGGAACTGACCCTGACTGGAAAAGAAGCGGAACTGCTATACAGCCTGATGAAAACGCCGGAAACCCTGCTTACCAAAGAACAGCTCGTGCTGCGGGTATGGGGCGCAGATTCAGAAGTTGAACCGGGAAATGTAGAAAACTATATTTCTTTCCTCCGCAAACGGCTAAAAGAGCTGCACAGCCTCTGTGAAATAAAAACAGTTTACGGTACGGGCTATAAATTGGAGTGTTCCCATGCTTAAAAAGTTATCCAGACGATTACAGATGATTTTTATGATTGCAATTATGTGCCTCATAACCGCTGTCATGGCTATTCTTTCTTATGGCCAGTATCAGTCCGAGGTTGCGGCAGATAAAAATTACCTGCAGAAAATGGCTTCCTTTTTCGTCTTGGAATTGGAAACCGAACAGGCTCCGCCAGAACGCATACTGCTAAACTGGGGGAATAATGAGGTGTCCACCATTTTGAAGGACTTGTATGGTGACATCCTCTATGAAAACAATGCTAATTTCCCAACAAAAGCCAAAACACTTTCCAAGGCGCTAAACGAGATGATTGTATATTTCCAGACAACGTCCGAGGCTTCCTCCATTATGGAACCCTTAGAGCTTACCGGCAGCCAGGGGGAGCATTATTTTGGAGTGACATCGACCATCCGCGCAAAATCAGGCCAGATCTATATGCTAGAGATTTTCTATCCTAAAACCTCCATGTGGGAAGTTTTTATAATGCACATGGTGCCCTATGCCTTAGTTTGGTTGTCCTCCTTACTGTGCATATTTCTATTGAGCCGGTTCCTGATCAAAAGAGCGATTGAGCCTACAGAAAAAATTTTGAAAGGGCAAAAAGAGTTTGTAGCGGCAGTCTCCCATGAATTAAAATCTCCATTGGCAGTGATTATGACAAGTGCAGAAAAACTTCAGGATACCATCCCGAAGGATGATCTGCAAATACAGACCGGCTTGCAGATGATTGATTCCGAATGTATGCGGATGTCAAGGCTTGTCCGGGATATGTTGCTTCTGGCTTCCTCAGACGCGGATAAATGGACTATTCAAAAGACTGAGATCAATCTGGACACCTTGTTGATTTCCCTTTACGAAGCCTACGAACCAATATGTATGAAAGAAAAGCTCCATCTAAATTTAGACTTAAATAAAATCAGTTTCCCAAAGCTAAATACTGACCGGGAAAGGCTATATCAAATTCTAAGTGTTTTCATGGATAACGCGATCTACTATTCGCCCGCCGGATCCTCCATTGACATATGCGCCCGATTAACGTTAAAGGAAGTCACGATTTCCATTACTGATCATGGATGTGGTGTCGCCCAAAACGATAAACCTTATATTTTTGACCGGTTTTATCGCGCAGACAAATCCCGTTCGGATAAGACGCATTTCGGCCTGGGGCTAAGCATTGCATTGGAGCTATCCAAAATGTTAGGAGGAACTGTTGGTCATACTGATACCGCAGGGGGTGGAGCAACTTTCTATATTACTCTGCCAATTAAATAAAAATACATGTATATAGTAGTTATATCGAGCGCATATGATCATTGAAAACTAAAATAAGGAGCGCTTAAAATGAGTGTTACAAAAATCTTAAAAAATAATTCTATACGGCTTTTATTTTTACATTAATTTTATCTATGGCGACATGAGATAGTTGAAAATATAGTGACCACAGCTTAATTGTGTCTGATGAGGACAGCTTCATCTATCAAAAATATGTGGATACCGTAAGTACAGGTATTTCCTTAAAAGTGAAGTTCATGGTTTCAATGGGTAAGATACCATTTTGCAGTTCAACGCAGCAAAAGATATCTCTAATTCCATTGACCTTTCTGCAAATTTGTCCAGTAGAAAGTTCAAAGTATTACTTGTTTGAGTGGACAATACAATCACCTCACTGTTAGAGGAAGATGATACCCAGACAATTTCTATGGACCTAGAAGAAGGCACTACACGGATTATCTTTGTAGTGGGAAATACAGATGGCTCTTATGAAATTGTCTTGAATGATAGTACCAATTTGAGTATTGATAAACCATTTGGTGGATTGGATTCTGAATAACGGATGGTGACATTTTCAATAATTGAATGTAATATGTAAATACTGAATGACAACAGGACGATTCATTTGCTTAGCGTTGATACTTTGTATTTTCTTTTATGTACAAAGCCGCCTTGCTATGCTTTTGGTCAAAATATTCGCGGGCAGCGTATCCGCTGAGAAAAAGAAAAGGCAGATACAAAAAGCCGGTCCCGCAAGCATCAATCTGGTTTTCACTTGTTTACTCATTTTCCCCTCCTTATGCTTATCGCGCCTATTCTTTGCTGGGCGCCTGCCCGTGCGTTAATGGTAATCATGCCAAGGGACATCATACAGTCAATAAGTATCACATCATAGTTTGTTTTTGCTTTATTGACATAGACACGCAAAGTGAACTTCTAGCTCATAGCGTTTATCAGATTAACCTTCAGCGGCGAAAATTTAATATTCAATAGCATAAGGGTTATGCCTTGGCTGTGGTTAAAAATACCCTTATCCGTGGTAAAAGACTCATCACATTTCACAAATTCCCGTGACGTTGGCAAAGGTTATCTGAAAACTGTCCTGGTTTTGCCAGCCTAGATAGGCGTTAAGGTCGCCCTGTAGATCTGCGCGGATAAGCAATACATTTTTTTAGCAGTGAAAGACCGATTCCAAGGCCTACCACCGTGGTCGTTTTGCCTGAGCTGCCTGTTGATTGGCCAGCACAATCATACGGCTTTTATTAGGAAAGATTATTTGTTCAGGTATTTCCATGCCCTCTTTTTTATAAATTCAGCCGCCTGTTGGTAAGACCTGTGGCTCTATTTATGCGGGCATGAAAAAAGCCGCCTTATTTATTATCAGATAAAGCGGTCATTTTCAGATGGAGAATATGTAGTTTTTACACCTTTTTCACAGTGGCGCATACCATCTTGAGCAGAAGTTCATCTATACAGTCGGTGTTCCGATTATCTTTCGGTATAGCATTGCGCAGGTTGTTAAAACTCTGAATGACAATGCTATTCTCTGTGGGAGAGGTATATTTTAAGTTTCTATTTTTTTATTTAATATGTCTCCTTTGTGTTTTTATTATATATGTAAGGAAACAGCGCCACAAATGTGCGATTTAGGAATACAGAAAAGCTGCATGTTGTTGGGCAGACGGCTTCGTGTTTTGACCGTAACTCTGCATTTCCCGGACTTTTTCGTATCATAGCTCATTCCTTAGCAGCAAAATCGTAGTAAACTGTATAGGAAATGCGGGGAGTGCGCTGTTTTACAGGGTTAATTCAGCTTTTGTTGGATTTTTATCAATAAATAAAGGAACAAATTAAAGTTAATGTAATTTATTCCTTTATTTTGTGAAGTTTTGATTAATTTTTTACTTATTCATTTGTTATTTCATATATTATAATTTATAATTTATGATAAAATAAAATATAATAAGGAGAACAGTTTATGCCAAGTCCGGGACAATTTTTAAATAAAATAGCTGATAATATAGAAAAAGCGATTATTGGAAAACGAAAAATGATAGATCTAATTTTAATATCGCTGATCAGTAAAGGCCATATACTTATTGAAGATGTACCCGGTGTGGGGAAAACCAGTTTAATATCAGCGATAGCTAAATCGGTTGACTGTTCATTTAACCGTATACAATTTACTCCTGATGTTACTCCATCAGATGTTATTGGATTTTCTATGTATAATAGAAAAACAAATGAATTTGAATATAAACATGGAGCGGTATTTTGTCAGTTTTTATTAGCTGATGAAATTAACAGGACATCAAGCAAAACGCAGTCGAGCCTTTTAGAAGTTATGGAAGAACGACAGGTAACTGTTGATTCTGTTACATATAAACTACCAACTCCATTTATTGTATTTGCAACCCAAAATCCAATTGAATATATAGGAACATATCCATTGCCGGAAGCGCAGCTTGACCGATTTTTTATGAAAATAAGTTTAGGTTATCCAAATCATAAAGAAGAGATGGATATTATAGAACTTCATAAAAAAGATGATCCTGTCAGCAAATTAACTCCAGTTGCAAGCCCGCAACAGATTATTCAATTACAGGAAATGGTTGATATGGTTCACATGAATAATGATATTTCACATTATATCGTTTCATTAGTAGAAAAAACACGTAACCATCCTCAATTAGCTTTAGGAGCAAGCCCAAGGGTATCAATAAGTTTAGCAAAAGCTGCACGTGCCTATGCACTATCACAGGATAGAAAATATGTAACGCCGGATGATGTGCAAAAAATGGCAATACCTGTTATGGCGCACCGTTTACAGCTTACTCAGGAAGCTAAATTTCAAAATATTACGCAGGAATCTATTGTTAATCAAATTGTGAAAGGAACTGCTGTTGCAATGTCATGAGAAAAAATAGGATTTTTTATATAGTATGCTTATGCTTTATAGGATTTTTAGCTTGGCTTTTAAAGGATAGATATACTTTAACTATATTATTTACTTTTTTATTATTGCCTATTGTATCTTTAATTTTTACTTTATTATCATATAAAAAAATAAAATGTAAACAGGCAACAATACCTGAATCAATTAAAAAAGGGGATAATTTATCTTTTAATATTAAAATAGAAAATGAGAGTATCTTTTTCTGTCCATTTGCAAGTATAAAATTAAACGAACAGCAGGGAATAACATATTTACATAAACCTAGAGGTGCATTTTCTATTAATCCTAAAAATTCTGTATTAGCTGACTTTGACGTTGTTTTTAATTATCGAGGATATTATACAGTCGGAATAGACAAGCTTGAAATATTTGATTTTTTAAGAATATTTAAGTTTAAAAGAAAAATTGATGATAATCAGACAATATGCGTTTATCCGCAAATACATGAATTATTGATGCCGTCATCTATAATGAATCAGGAACAAAAGGAATCTAATAAATTTTATTTAATTGAAAATGATAATTCTGATGTTTTTGATTTAAGAAATTATAATGAACATGATAATATGAAAAAAATCCATTGGAAATTATCTTCAAAAAGCGATGAGCTTATTGTAAAAAAATATGCATCCTATGAAAGGACACAATCGCTTATTGCATTGGATTTACAGCCTATTAAAACCATGGATGATATAGATATTTATAATGATTTATATGAAATACAAGACAATATGATTGAAACAGCATTATCGGTTATAAATTATTATGTAAAACATAATAAGCAGACTGATTTTGTATATGCTGATAATAAAATACATCTCGAAAGAATCAATTCATTAAATGAATTTAATAGGTTATGTCATTTAAGTACGCGTTTTACATTTGATGCAAGCATACCGATTGATAACGTTATATATAATTATACGCAAAATTATACGCATAAGATAACAATGTTTATACTGGTATCCTCGATTAATCAGGAGTTGGTTGAACGTATAAGATTAACAGCATGGGCAGGATATAAAATTGTTTTAATTGATTTTAGTAATGAAAATGAGAATACTCAGGAAATAAAAAATAAATTTATTAATTTACAGGTTGAATATTTACATCCTCAAGATATTTTATATAAAAATTAATTTTAAAAAGGAGGGATAGATTTGCAGGATAAACCCCCTCTGACAACATGGCAAAAAAATGGAAAATTATCTGGTTTTATTGGTTATCTTTGGATAGCAGTGCTGTATTGCGCATCAATTGCATATACAATACATTCAGTAACGCTGTTAAGATATTCAATGATAGAAACAGTTATATGCTGTACATTTTTCATATTATTATTTTATATACTTACTTATAATAAAATTACAATTATAATTACAAGCTCTGTTATAATAGCAGGAGCTATTTTATTATTTATATTAAATAGGCTGTCATATTACTGGTCAGAATATTTTTTGATTATTCAGAGATACATATCAAATATGTTTTCTGTAATAATGGGAGCCAGGTTTCAACAGGAATATGCTTTTTCTATTTTTTTAGTAATTTGTGCTTTTTGTGCTTTATTTGCAACTATATTTATAAAGAAGCTATATAATTTCTATGCTTTATTAATTGCTGGATTAATATTATTTACAGCGGAAACTATTACAGGAGTATTTAAAGCGCCTATAGCATTTTTTATGTATTTAGTAAGTATGGCGGTATTATTTATGATAACACCGCGGATGCATGACAAGAAAAATAAAAAAATAAATAAAGCGTTTGGTATATATGCGCACAGTGCTTTGCCTTTATGCCTTGTATGTATTATTATAGCGTCTATTATCGCATTACCGTTTAGTACACATCCGGAAATCAGTATAGAAGCTGGGAATCAGATAAAAACATTTGAAGATGTTTTAAATTTATTTTCTTCATCTCAAAGAAATGCCTTTAATTTAAGAAAAACCGGTTTTAGTCCAGATCCAACTAGATTGGGCGGCGATATTTCCTTAGACCATACAAATGTATTATCAATAAGCGCCGGAGAGCCAATATGGGAAAAGATATATTTAAATGGTTCAACAAAAAGGATATATAACGGTCAAATGTGGCTTAATTCTGATTCTGATTTCGAGCCATATATATCAGACAGTGATAGATTGATATTTAATCACGATAATATGTTTGCGTCATTAACTGTGAGTCCATTAGACAGTGATATAAGCACGCTGTTTCTTACGACAAATTATTATAATATTGACGTAGGCGATAGCAGATTAATGCAAAATAATGACGGGGAAATACGAGCCAGGCCGAGTATAAGAAAAAATGACAGTTATTCTTTTGATTTTTCATATTATAGCGAAAATGCAGATGATTTTAATAATTCTTATTATAACGATGAATATGATAATGATCTATTTAATGAAAATGGCGAAATTTTATATGGCAGGACAAAAGATAATGAATATGATAACTATATATCAAATTATATAGATGATATTAGATCTCAATATTTGCAATTGCCGGATACAGTAACAAACAGGGTATATGAATTAGCGCATGAAATAACAGATAGTTATAATTCTGATTATGATAAAGCAAAAGCAATAGAAAGTTATTTAAGAACGCTTGAATATACTCTCAAACCAGGTAACCTTCCTGATGGTTATGATTTTGTTGATTATTTTTTATTTGAAGGCAAAAAAGGTTATTGTACCTATTTTGCAACAGCAATGTGTGTATTAGCCAGGTCTGTAGGCATACCTTCAAGATTTGTCACAGGTTATGCAGGACCTAACAGTTTAACACAAGGCCAAACTGCTGTTATTACTAATGCACAGGCACATGCCTGGCCTGAAATATTTATTGATGGTTTGGGTTGGATACAATTTGAACCTACGCCGCCATATGCATATGCTCTTTATGATGATGATATGCCTATACTAATCCCTGATGATATGCGTGACAATGAAGAATTATTACAGCATATAGAAGATATAGCTGGGGAAAATGATCAAACAGAATCTGAAAGCATACCGGAATCTTCTTCAGAAAGTCAAAGTAGCATATCTTCAAGCAGCAGTCAAGCATCACAAAATAATAATATAGAAAACATATCAATCAATATTAATTGGACAGCTGTTTTAATTATAATTGCTTTAATAATTGTAGCTACAATAGCTGTAATAATTTTTATTAAGTGTTATAAGCTTAAAAAGTATAAACATTATCTGTATATTTTACAATCGAAAGATTCAGGAAAAATATTTGCAGCGCAATATTTTAAAGCAATTTTAGCTTTAATGGCATTAAACGGCGATTATAAACTACCTTATGAAACTGCAATTAAATTTGCAGAAAAATATAATGATAAATATAATAACCTATTTTCATTAAAGCATATTACTGAAATATATAATAATGCTTATTATGGAAAGAATATTACCTTAACAGATCAAGAAAAACAAGCTATGATTCTTTGTTATGATAAGCTTAATAAATTTACAAAGGATAAATTAGGTCCAATAAAATATTTTATTAAATATATTTTGTTAATGGGATGGAAATAGTAAAGATAATAAAAAAGCCGGTAATATAAATTAGTATTACCGGTTTTCTATATATCAAAGCACATGAGAAAAAGAGATTCAAGAGAAGGCATATACCGATGATGTAGAA
>JABLTR010099795.1_pt1 | contig 13304 bp, 8 predicted proteins | sample 7160071 | NCBI WGS metagenome assembly JABLTR01 (sample SAMN14651230, study PRJNA627086) | human gut metagenome | isolation source: feces | host: Homo sapiens
ATCCAAAAAGCGCAAACGGGAGTTTCTGCTCGTTGCGTAGCGATATTGGCTGATTTCGGGTCTTAATTTTTCATATTTACTTTACAGTGCCTTTTTCCTATGAACTGATTATATCATTTTTCAGCTTAAATGTATGTTGTAAAAACAACATAATCATTTTATTACCTTTATTGTTCTCCCGCAGCCGTCGGAAAATCCATGGATATGGCGTTTTTTCCTGAGGGCTTCAGAAATAAAGGAATGTATTTCGGGGGTCATTATCTGGCCGGTGTATATGACTGGTATGCCCGGAGGATAGGGAGCTATCATTTCGGCGCTTATCCTGCCTATGCTGTTTTCAAAGGGTATCCTCTCGGTATCGGAGAAAAATGCCTTTCTTGGCGTGGCTGCCATGGGAGGAAGAGCAGGAAAATCCTCGTCGGGAGGGAGGTCATCTCCGCTGCCGTATTTTAAGGCGGCATTCCTTACGGCGTCTATGAGCCGCTGGGCATCTTTTTCGGTGTCTCCAGGGCCGGTGACCGCCACCACATTGTGGCCGTCGCACATTTCCGTGCATATGCCGCTTTCCCTAAAGAGTATGTCTGAAAGATCGAAACCCGACAGAGTTTTAATGCCAAATACTACCCTTGTGCGGTCATAGTCAAATACCGCAGGAGCATCACTGCCGCAGCAGAAGGCCCCGTCAATGGAGTTTATGCCATCCCTTATGAGAGAGGCGGTCCCCAGCATATTATCCGTCAGCCTTTGGCCGTTTATGGCCAGGGAATGTCTCGCACCGTCCAGGGAAGCCATCAGTATATAGGATGGACTGGTGGACTGGACTATTTTAAGAGCAGCACTCACTGACGATATGAGCTCCGAAGTACCATTGACATGGAGCATGGAGCTCTGGGTCATGGAGCCGGCGGTCTTGTGTATGCTCTGGGACACCAGGTCCGCTCCGGAGGACAGGGCAGTTTTAGGCAGCTTGCCATTAAAGGCAAAATGGGCGCCATGGGCCTCGTCCACCAGCAGCAGTGCCTGGTGTCTGTGGCATATTTCGGCTATGCTTTCCAGGTCAGAGCATATGCCATGGTATGTGGGACTGGTAATTATAAAGGCTTTTATGCCGCTGTTTTTTTCAAAGGCTTCTTCAACACTTTTGGGAGAGATGGAAGCGTATGTGTGGTAGGCTGAACTTAGGGCTGGGCGGATGAAGATGGGTATGGCTCCGCTTATTATTATCCCCATGAGTACGGATTTGTGGCAGTTTTCGGCCACAAGTATTTTTTCACCTTCCCTGACTGAAGATATTATCATGGCTTCGTTTCCGCAGGTGGTGCCGTTTACAAGGAAAAATGTCCTGTCAGCTCCAAAGGCCTCCGCTGCCATATCCTCTGCCTCCCTGATGGGGCCTTCCGCCTCATGCAGGTCATCGGTCAGGGGCGTTTCCGTAAGGTCGTATTTTAAAAACTCGTTTCCCATAAGGTCTGTCAGATGAGGGTCGGCACCGCTTCCCCTGTGGTGGGAAGGTATGCAGAAATATCCCGGGGATATTTCCCCAAACCGCCTGAGCATATCGATTATGGGTGTTTTGTTCTGATTCATGTTATCGCCTCCGTTATTTTGTAGTCTACCATATAAATACAATATTTTAAATGATTTTTCGTAAGTGTTATGTTATAATGATAAAATAGGTTAATTATGTAATCCTTTAGGATTTTATGAGGTGATACAATGGCACAGAGAAAAAGTACTTCCCACGCGGCAAGGAAAACTTCATCTGCCTCAAAGGGCAGGTCAAAGACGGCCGCTGGGAAAAATACGAGGTCATCGGGTACAAGGACTTCCAAGAACACCAAGTCGTCAAGGACCCGCAAATCTTCTAAATCATCGAAAAATTCAAAGTCTGCAAGATCCAGAAAGTCATCGGGAGCAATGGATGAGGCGGTATGCCTTATTGTCATAGCCCTGTGCATAGTGGCTCTTGTAAGTCTTTTCACAGATAAAATGGGCATAGCCGGAGAGGCGGTGTCAGGCATATTAAAGGGGCTTTTCGGCCTCGGAGGATATTTCCTGCCATTCATTGCGGCGACATTCAGCGTATGGATGATATTCAGCGAGGAAAGACGAGGCATGGGTATGAAAATAGGCGCCAGCCTGCTTTTTATCGTATCCATAGCATCCTTTGCCCAGGCTATAACAGCAACGGGCCAGGGAACGGTAACAGCTGCCAGCCTTTATTCCAATGGTTCGGCGGCCAACGGCGGACTTGTGGGAGGAGCCATAGGCGGAGTGCTTTTGAGGCTCTTTGATAAACTGGGAACATACATAATACTTTCAGTGCTCATAATAGTTTCCGTATTGATGGGCACAGGAGTTTCATTTTTTGATGGTGTGGGAAGCGCCGCTAAATATGTGGGCGATACACCAAAGAGACATGATGAAAGGGTAAGGGCCAAGGCTGAAAGGATAAAGGAAAGGGAAAATATCCGACAGATAAAGACCGAGGAAAAGGAGGCCCGCCGTGAAGAAAGGGCTGAAAGGGTAAGAAAACGCAAGGAAGTTTTCAATATACTCATGGATAAGACGGACTTCGACGCAAAGGAGACAGGAGGTTTTGCCTCCGGAAGCGAAGCTCTGGAATATACGGACAATAAAGAAACGGCTGAGGCTTTCCCCGATGGTTTCATGCCATCTGACTATATGGTAAGGAACATTGCCAGACATAATGGAACGGCTGTCCCTGAGATGGATATAACCAATAAAGACGGTGAGTCCGTGGTGGAATTCAATAAGGACAGGGGCATACAGTGTGTCATAAGCAATGGAGCCTATGCCCAGGACGAGGAACCCGAGGGAGACATAGAGATAAACTTTGGCTCAGGCACAGCAGACATACCGGATGCTGCCAGCCTTGAGGAAGTCTCTGACGAGGAGATAGAGAGGGAAGGCCTTTCTGTGGAGCCGTTGTATAATGCATCAAAGGTAGTGACCGAGGGAGCATCCAAGGAAGGATATATGCCGGATATAAAGGCGGAGACCCCTGAAAATATGAAGGTACATCCAGGCAGCGAAGAGGACGCGGATGGAGAGACCTTAGATAAAACGGACAAAACGGATAAAACAGATAAAAATGACAGCGAAAATACAGGAGACAGCAGTATAATCGGAGGCCAGATATACACTGCCGATGAGATGAAGACCGTAATGGGACTTAATGGAGCCGTGGATACAAGGGAAGTAAAATCCGCCAGAACTGATTATAAATTCCCTCCCATATCCCTTTTGGCAAAGGCTCCCGTATCCGGTGAGGATTCTTCCAAGGCCTATATGCTGGCAACGGCTAAAAAGCTGGAGGAGACCCTCAAAAGCTTCGGAGTGGACGCCAGGGTCATGCAGATAAATAAAGGCCCCACGGTCACCAGATATGAGGTATCTCCAAGCCATGGCGTTAAGGTGAGCAAAATAGTCAACCTTGCCGATGACATAGCGCTTAACCTTGCGGCCAGCGGCATAAGGATAGAGGCTCCCATACCGGGAAAGGCGGCCGTAGGCATAGAGGTGCCCAATAAGGAGCCCCAGTCAGTATATTTAAGGACGGTGCTGGAGTCGGAGCAGTTTAAAAACTTCCCTTCAAAACTTGCCTTTGCCCTGGGACAGGACATAGCCGGCAACGCCGTCGTAACGGATATAGCCAAGATGCCCCATCTTCTCATAGCAGGCGCCACTGGCTCAGGAAAGAGCGTATGTATCAACACACTGATAACAAGTATAATTTATAAGGCAAAACCCGATGAGGTAAAGCTCATACTGGTGGACCCCAAGGTGGTGGAGCTGAGCGTATATAACGGCATACCACATCTTATGATACCCGTTGTAACAGACCCTAAAAAGGCAGCGGGAGCGCTGAACTGGGCTGTCAGGGAGATGCTTGCCAGATATAATTCCTTTGCGGAATGTTCCGTAAGGGATATAAAAGGATATAATGCCATGAAGGCGGATAAGGGCGAGACAGACCTTATGCCCCAGATAGTTATAATAATCGACGAGCTGGCTGACCTTATGATGGCTGCACCCAAAGAGGTGGAAGACAGCATATGCAGGCTGGCACAGATGGCAAGGGCAGCGGGCATACACCTTATCATAGCTACCCAGAGGCCCTCAGTTGATGTCATCACAGGCGTCATCAAGGCCAACATACCTTCAAGACTGGCCTTTGCCGTATCATCGGGCATAGACTCAAGGACAATACTGGATATGAACGGAGCGGAAAAACTCCTGGGCAAGGGAGATATGCTTTTCTATCCCGTTGGAATGGCAAAACCCATAAGGATACAGGGTGCCTTCGTTACGGATAAGGAAGTTGAAAACATAGTTGACTTCCTTAAAAAACAGAGCGGAGGTTCAGAATATAATGAAAATGTAATGGAAGAAATATCATCGGCGGTAAAGACACCGGGTTCTTCCGATGAAAAGGATGAATTTTTCGACAGTGCCGCCATGCTGGTGGCCCAGAAGGAAAAGGCGTCGGTATCCATGCTTCAGAGGCAGTTCAGGATAGGATATAACAGGGCCGCAAGGCTCATGGACGAGCTTGAGGCCGCCGGCATAGTAGGCCCTGAGGATGGAAGCAAGCCAAGGAAGGTGCTGGTCACCCCTTCGCAGCTGGAACAGGGCGGAGAATAAGGCTTTGCCTGGGCTTTGATATGAAAACCATATAAAATAATGGAAATCTGATATTTTGACCCTGTTTATATTGAGCCCTTGGCGGCTGGGTGTTAATATGGGTCAGAGAAATATTTTTTGCGTATATGCGTATAAAAGATCACTGGAGGTAATTTTATTGAAGGCGAATATAGCGTTTATATCCCTGGGGTGTGATAAAAACAGGGTAGACAGCGAGGTAATGCTGGGGCTGCTCAGGGAGAAAGGTTTTGATATAGTGTCCGATGAGGCGGAAGCAGACATAATAGTCATAAACACCTGCTGTTTCATAAAGGACGCTCTGGAGGAGAGCATAGAGACCATACTCGAGTCAGCGGCTTATAAGGAAAGCGGAAGATGTAAGGGCATAATCGCTGCCGGATGCCTTGCCCAGAGGTATGAGAGCGAGATATTTTCAGAAATGCCGGAGGTGGATGCCGTTGTTGGAACCACAGCCTATGAGAGCATAGTGGAGGCGGCTGAGAAAATACTTGAGGGCCAGGAGCAGGTAAAGATCATGAAGGACATAAACGCTCCCATGGATGAGGAAAACGCCAAAAAGAGGATACTTTCCACATCAGGACATTATGCCTATCTTAAAATATCCGAGGGCTGCGATAATTTCTGCACATACTGCGTCATACCCAAGATGAGGGGCAGACACCGTTCTAGGACCATTGACAGCCTTGTGGAGGAGACCAAAATACTGGCTGAGCAGGGCGTGAAGGAACTTTTGGTGGTGGCCCAGGACACATCCATATATGGCAGGGATATTTACGGAAAGCCCATGCTCCACGAGCTTTTAAACAGGCTCTGCGAGGTGGAGGGCATAGAGTGGATAAGGCTGCTTTACTGTTATCCCGAGACCCTCACCGATGAGACCATAGAGACCATGGCAAAACAGGACAAGATATGCAAATATATAGATATGCCCATTCAGCACGGCAGTGATACTGTGCTCAAGAGGATGGGAAGAAGGACTTCATCATCCCTCATAAAGGAAAGGGTAGCTGCCTTAAGGAAGGCCATGCCTGATATATGCTTGAGGACAACTGTCATAACGGGATTCCCGGGAGAGAGCGAGGAGGAGTTCAAGGAACTGGCGGATTTTGTTTCAGAGATGAGATTCGACAGACTGGGAGCGTTCACGTTCTCGCCTGAGGAGGGAACGCCCGCCGCTGCCATGGACGGCCAGATAGATGAGGAAGTAAAGGAAGAAAGAAAAGAATATATCATGGAGCTCCAAAAGAGGATATCCGCTGAAAAATGCGAAAGTTTCGTTGGAAAGACCATAAAGGTCATAGTCGACGGAAGGATGCCGGAGGAAGGGGTATACTGTGCGAGAAGCTACAGAGATGCTCCGGACATCGATGGAATGGTATTTTTCAAGGCGGACTATGATATAATGTCTGGGGACTGGGCTTCTGTCAGGATAGACGAAGCCGGAGATTATGATTTGATAGGGGAGGCTGTTTACTGATGTCCATGAATCTGCCTAACAAACTTACGATGTTCAGGGTTGTACTTATACCCGTATTTATAATTGTTCTTATGACAGGGCTTATTTCGGAGCCGGTAAATAGATATATCGCCACGGTCATATTCTGCGGAGCGTCATTTACGGATTATCTTGACGGCCATATAGCCAGAAAATATAATCTTGTAACCAATTTCGGAAAATTTATGGACCCGCTGGCGGATAAACTGCTCGTATCATCTGCACTCATATGCATGATAGAGATGGGCATACTTCCGGCCTGGATAGTTATAATCATAATAAGCAGGGAATTTATAATAACCGGATTCCGTCTCATAGCCGCTGAGGGCGGACTTGTCATCGCGGCCAGCTGGTGGGGAAAGATAAAGACAGTCACACAGATGATAATGATAATACTGCTCCTTCTGGGGGTTAGCGGCATAATAGCCAATATACTTATTTTCCTTGCCACACTTTTCACGGTGGTATCCGGAGTGGATTATATAGTTAAAAATATTTCGGTTCTCAGGAACTGACAGGGGGCTTTAGGATGAATGCTGAGATATTAGCAGTCGGAACGGAGATACTTCTTGGGGATATTGTGAATACCAATGCCGAATACATAGCCAGAGGCCTGGCGGAGCTGGGAGTAGGCGTATATTATCAGACGGTGGTGGGAGACAACCCCGAAAGGATGAAAAAAGCCATGGACATCGCCTTTGACAGGGCCGATGTCATCGTGACCACAGGAGGGCTCGGACCCACGGGAGACGACCTTACAAAGGAGATGGGCGCCGAATATTTCGGCAGGAAGCTGGTCCTTGATGAGGATTCCCTCCAGAGGATAAAGCAGTTTTTTGACAGGATGAAACGTCCCATGACCGAAAACAACGTAAAACAGGCCATGGTGCCCGAAGGAGCCATAGTCATGAAAAATGACAACGGAACGGCCCCTGGGATAATAATAGAAAACGAAAATAAAATACTTATAATGATGCCCGGACCTCCCAGGGAGATGAGGCCCATGTTCGACCTTCAGGTAAAACCCTTCCTTGCCTCAAAGCTGGAAGGAGCCATCGTTTCAAGGACATTGAGGATAGCGGGCGTTGGAGAAAGCGCCATGGAAAGCAGGGTAAAGGATCTGACGGACAACCTTAAAAATCCCACGGTGGCGCCCTATGCCAAGGAGACTGAGGCTGTGCTCAGGATAACTGCCGCAGCCAAGACCGAGGAGGAGGCTGAAAAGCTCATATCACCGGTGGCCGAGGACATTTACGGCAGATTTGGCATAGATGTTTATGCCGAGGGCGAGACATCCATGCAGGAGACCGTGGCAAAGCTGCTCCTTGAAAGGGGGCTAACCATAGCCGTGGCAGAAAGCTGCACAGGCGGACTGGTGGCATCAAAGCTCATCGAGTATCCCGGCATATCTGAGGTATTCATGGAGGGAGATGTGACCTACTCCAATGACGCCAAGATGAGAAGGCTGGGAGTCAAGGCTGAGACCCTTAAAAACCATGGTGCCGTAAGCGCCGAGACTGCCGTGGAAATGGCTGAGGGCATAGCTAAAAATGCCAAGACAGCTGTGGGACTTTCCACCACAGGAGTTGCGGGACCCGGACCGTCGGAGGGAAAACCCGAGGGCCTTGTGTATGTGGGAGTATATATAAATGGCAGGACTTATGTAAAGGAACTGCATCTGGCGGGCAAAAGGAACATCATAAGGGAGAGGGCCGCATACTCTGCCCTTGACTATCTGAGAAGAAAAATTATTCTTGACTGATGGAAATGTCTGTTCTATAATGAGAACATAAATTCGTATTTTTGAAAGGAGACCGATCCCTGTGGCAGATAAAAAGTCCGGAGCAAAGGATTTCACAAAATTTGATGATAAACAGCAGGCGCTGGAAGCAGCGCTGGCATACATAGAAAAACAGTACGGCAAAGGAGCGGTAATGAAACTGGGAGATGACACCCAGCATGCCAATGTGGACGTCATACCCACAGGCTGCCTGAGCCTTGATGTGGCTTTGGGAGTTGGAGGAATACCCAGAGGAAGGATAATCGAGATATACGGCCCTGAATCATCAGGTAAGACGACCATAGCCCTTCATCTTGTTGCTGAGGTACAGAAAAAGGGCGGAATAGCCGGCTTTATCGATGCTGAGCATGCCCTTGACCCGGTATACGCCAAAAATCTGGGCGTGGATACGGCAAACATATATCTTTCACAGCCTGACGATGGCGAGCAGGCCCTTGAGATAGCCGAGACCATGGTGCGTTCCGGAGCCATCGACATAGTTATAGTGGACTCTGTGGCAGCCCTTGTTCCCAGAGCCGAGATACAGGGCGAGATGGGAGAGTCCCACATGGGCCTTCAGGCTAGACTTATGTCCCAGGCACTGAGAAAGATCACGGCCTTTGCGGGAAAATCCAACTGTACCGTAGTATTCATAAACCAGTTGAGGGAGAAAATAGGAGTTACCTTTGGCAATCCCGAGACTACCACCGGCGGACGTGCCCTTAAGTTCTATGCTTCTGTTAGGCTCGACATAAGAAGGGCTGACAGCATAAAGGTAAATAATGAGATCGTCGGAAACAGGACTAAGGTAAAGGTAGCCAAGAATAAGGTGGCACCTCCCTTTAAGACAACGGAATTTGATATAATGTACGGCCAGGGCATATCCAGAGAAGGAGACACCCTTGATATGGCCGCTGCCCTTGACATAGTAAATAAGAGCGGAGCCTGGTATGCCTATAAGGATGAGAAGATAGGCCAGGGCAGGGAAAATGCCAAGGCATATCTTAAGGAACATCCCGATGTGCTTGAGGAGATAGAGGCACAGGTAAGGGCGCACTATGGACTGGACAATATCAGCGGTGATGACCAGGAAGAGGAAAAGGCTGAGGAAGAAAAGCCCAAAAAGACAAGAAAGAGCAAGGCAGCCGAGAAGGAGGACGACTCCATAGAATTTTCAGCTGAGGACATGGCTGAGATGGAAGAAATGGAGGACATGGACGACCTGGACGAAGGCGATATGCTGGAAGTGCCCGATGATGATGTGCTCATAATACCTTCAGACGCCTACAGAAGGATAGACGACTGATAAAGGGCCATTGAGTATAGAAGATTGATAAAAGGCTGGGGCCATATGGCCATTGACGGCCGTTGAGAGCTATGGGCGGTCTTAAGCGGCATAGTCTGGGAAGCCTGGGGCAGGAGCCTGGGGCGTACTGACGGCTTATATGGCTGAAACGGAGATTTGAGATGACAGTCACTGATATAAAACAGCAGAAAAATGATAAATCCAGATATTCCGTATATATCGACGGAGACTACGCCTTCAGCCTTATAATGGAGGATATACTGTATTTCAGGCTCAAGGCTGGTGAGGAGATATCCGAGGATACATACCGGTATATAACGGATACCACCCTTTATATAAAGGCACAGAACACCGCCCTGAAATTTCTTGGATATAAGATGAGGACGGAAAGGGAAGTGCTGGATAAGCTCGAGGGCGAGCAGTACAGCGAAGAAATAACGGCCAGGGTCATGGCATTCCTTCAGAAATATGGGTATATCGATGACAGGGAATACTGTGTAAGATATATAAGGGAGACCATGAAGCTGAGGCCCAAGGGAAAATATCTCATAAAGATGGAGCTCAAGGCAAAGGGCATAGATGAGGATACGGCCGATGAGGCACTGGAGGAAGCGGATATAGACGAGCTGAAGGTGGCCGAGGAACTCCTCGAAAGGAAGTATGAAGGGTTTTCCGATATGGACTCAAAGGAGCTCAACCGGGTCTATGGATATCTTCAGAGGCGGGGTTTTTCCTTTGGTGTCATAAAAGAGGCTGTGGCTGTGCTTGCGGAAAAAGGAATATGATATTATAATAAGGGAAAATCCTGAGGATTTCCCTTATTTTTATGGCCCAAGAGGCTTTAGGGGATATTTGACAGCATGGACGGTTTGGAGGAAGAAATGAGTTATTATCTTAGAGACATAATTGAACTAAGGAAAGATTTTGCCGAGGCATATACATCCAAGAAATATGCCGATGCCATAGAATACGGAAATAAAATAATAGACCTGCATAAGGATAACAGTGACTGTGACACGGAAGCCTACGCCGATGATGTAAACAATCTGGCGGTGGTATATGATGAAGTGCATATGAACGACAGGGCAGTGGAGCTTTATAAGGAAGCGGCTGAGATCAAGGAGGACCTGCTGGGAGAGGACAGCGAAAGCTATCTGGATACCATAGAGAACCTGGGAGTGCTTTATGCGGTCACAGGAAGTTTTGACAAGGCCGAGGAGCTCCTTAAGAAGGTCAATACCCATACGGAGGAGACCAATGGCCCTGTAAGCGAAAGACATGTAAAAAGCCTGTATAACCTTGGAAATATGTATGCCGACAGGGGCAGATATAAGGAAGGGGCAGAATGTCTTGAAAAGGCTCTGGAATATGCCAAGAAGATCAGAGATTATGATATGGCGGAGTTTGAGGACATAAGGGTGAGCCTTGGAAACCTTTATAAAAAGAGCGGAAATTATAAAAGGGCCATGGATGAATATGAGCGCGCCCTTAAAATATCCGAGGACAGGAACGAGGAAGGCAGTTATTTCAAAATGACGTTCCTCTTGAGCTATGCCCTTTTGTGCCAGAAGTGTGAGCTTTATGATAAAGCCGCTGAAATTTACGAAAAGGCAGTGGATGTAAGGGAAAAGCTCATGGATACGGGACATCTGGATTTCATATCTGTGCTCAATAATCTGGCGGCCATATACAACAGGGCCAAGAAGACGGATAAGGCTGTGGAGACCCATAAAAGGGTGCTTTCAGTGGTGGAGGACATACTGGGAAAGGACCATGTATTTTACGGAGACGTCATAACCAATCTTGGTGTGGACTACAGTGCAGCCGGAGACTATGAAAAGGCGCTCAAATACCATAATGAGGCACTGGAAATAAAGAAAAACATCGTAGGAGAGAAGCATATACATTATGTCCTTACTCTGGTGAGCCTTGCGGACGTATATGAAAAAATGGGCAAGTATGACAGGGCCCTGGATATACAGAATAAGGCGCTGGAAATAAGGCGTGAGCTTTTCGGTGAGATAAATGAGCAGGTATCGGACTCCCTGGTAAATCTGGGCAGGATAAGCCTTAAAAAGGGCGAGATAACCAAGGCCCAGGGATTTTTTATGCAGGCTCTCATAATGAATAAGGAAATAATCGTAGCCGCAGGACTTAAGGTAAGGGGCTATGGTGAGAATATAAGGCTCATGGCTGAGGCCTGCGCCGAGGCTGGGGAGCTGGATAAGACTGAGCAGTTCTGCTCAAACCTGGCGGAATACAGGAGGAGCGAATATGGCGACAGCCATCCTAAATATGCTGCTGCCCTTTATGACGGCGGAGCCATACTTATGAAAAAGGGATGGTATGCCCAGGCTGAAAAATATATGGAAAAGGCGGCCGAGATAACGGAGCTTAAAATGGGCATGAATACGCCATTCTGCCAGAGAAGCATATATGCCTGGGGCAAGACCCTTTATGAAAATAAGAAGTATTCAGCGGCGTCAGATGTGCTTAAAAAGGCCGGCTCCGTATGGAAGAAATATTCCACGGACACTGACACCCTTGTAAAGATAATGTTCATGCAGGCAAAGACTCAGTATATGCTGGGATTCCCCCAGAAGGCCGCTGAGATAACCCTCAGGGCCAGCGGCATCGCCTCAAGGAACGCCAAGGACACCTATGACGACCTGATGACTGGGGAAATGACGGATTATGCCCGTGTCATGTTAAAGGGGAATGACGCTAAAAAGGCCTTTGACGAGCTGGAAAAAATACGTACCACGGCCGAGGGCTGCAAAAAGGATATAAAGAGAGATTATTACAGGGTATCATCTGAAGCGGCCTATGCCGCAGGAAATTATGCCGCTGCCTCCGACAGGGCGGAAAAGGCATATAACGAGGATGAAAACGAAGCCGACAGGACCCAGGACGGCATAATGAATGCCAAGGCGCTCACTGCCCTCAATAGGACAGATGAATCCGGTGGGGTTTTGGATGGCATAAAGAAGACACTTGGAGAAAATAATGACCTGTATATAAAATTCGCAGCTGAATGTTATTGTCTCTCAGGTGTGAACCGCTTTATGAAAAATGACTTTGAGGCAGCAGATAAGGACTTTGCCAAGGGACTTGAGGAGGCCAAGGCAAGGGAGAACCTTCCTGTGGCCGAATATACCAATTATCTGAAGACAGCGGCCAAGACCGCAGAAAATGTATCTGATTTCGTAAAGGCTGTGGAATATCTCAGCGAGTGCGCCCTTATAATACGCAGGGACGAGGGAGAGGGCAAAGACTTTGCCGATATACTTTATAAGGCGGCCGGTCTTTACTGTGCCCAGCAGAGATATGATGATGCGGTGACCATGTACGATAAGGCTGCGGAGATATATAAACAGTTTTATGGAGATACATCGGAAAAATATATAGACACCCTCTATGAGGCCTGCTCCAGTCTTTTCAAGGCTAAAAAATACGCTGAGACGGCCCAGAGGCTGGAGTCATATCCGGCGTTTTCCCATAGGGGAAATGAGTTCAATGACCTGCTGGCGGCTTCCTATAAAGCCTCAGGAGCTGTGGGAAAACTCATAAAACTTAAATTGGGAAAACAGATCAAACGCGGCTGAGAAATATGGCAAAATAAAAGAGACCCTTAGGGTCTTTTTTTATTTTGATTCAGCTCATAAGAGAGGATATGGGAAAAACCACAGCAGTATTAACATTAATTTTTCTATATAAATTTCTCACGGCAGCTAACAGGGAATTGACAATCCTATGGAAATAATATACATTGCAAATATACCAGGTATGTTTGTATTGTGTATTTAAGGCTGAACTCAGCTCCATGTAAGCCCGAATAATTGAGAAGAACGGTATAGGCTAGGAGGAATTATAATGGATGTATCCAGGGTGAGAAAAATAATTGCCGAAATGAAGGAAAAAAGATTCGACTTTGAAGAAAAAGGACTTGAAGATTCTGCTGAGCCAAAAATTCTGGCAACTGACGGACAAATAAAAAAGGCAGAAATAAATATGGGCATAAAGTATCCGGATAC
>JABLTR010038642.1_pt1 | contig 13302 bp, 14 predicted proteins | sample 7160071 | NCBI WGS metagenome assembly JABLTR01 (sample SAMN14651230, study PRJNA627086) | human gut metagenome | isolation source: feces | host: Homo sapiens
CTCCTGGTCCCGCAGGGCGCCGTAGACCAGCATCCCCGGGGGATAATCGGACAGCTTTTTCCCTGAGAAAGGGGTGAACAGCGCCTCCACCGCCCGCCGGCTCTCCGGGCCGGAGAGCCGCACGATGCCGATGGCGCTGCGCCCGGCGCCGGTGGCGATGGCCGCAATGGTATCGCTCATTCCCATCACCCCCGCATGATCCGGATGGCCCGGGGCCGGTTGCACACCCGGACCGTCTCCATGTCCCCGCCAAACTCCCCGTCCAGGGTCCAGGCCACCGGATGCTCCGCCGAAAAGGAGATATCCGCAGACTGGAACCCAATCACATTTCCATCGGGCTGCTTCTTCATCAGCGCATTCAAAATGGTGCTCAATTCCTCCGGGGTGCGGGGGTTTTTCACCAGCATGACCTCAAACAGGCCGTCGTCCAGCTTGACATCCTTTTCTTTCAATCCCCGGAAGCCCCCCACGGAGACCGAGTCGGACACCATGCCATAGATAAAGTCTCCCTCCAGGGTCTCCCCGTCATGGGTCACCTTCATATGGCAGGGCTTCAGCTGGGCCAGGCTTTTGATCCCCCCCAGCACATAGGCCAGGTGGCCCAGGACATTCTTGGAATTCTGGGGAGTGGCATAGCTCACCTCAGAGAACACGCCGAAGGCGGCCACATAGATGAAGGGCCTGCCGTTGAACTCCCCCAGATCACAGGGGCAGGGACTCCCCTCCACCGCAATCTGAGCCGCGCGCATCAGATTGGCAGGCAGTTTGAGGGTCTTGGAAAAATCGTTGGTGGTTCCCGCCGGGAGGTAGCCCAAAGTGGGCATCTCCTCCGGGTGGGCCAGCAGGCCGGTGACCACCTCATTCAGGGTGCCGTCCCCTCCGCAGCAGACCACATGGTCGTATTGATGTCCTAGCTCCGCAGCGGTCTTGGTGGCATCTCCCCGGAACAGGGTGGGATGGACTGTGACCGTGTAGCCCGCGGTGGTGAACAGATAGACCACGTCGTGCAGCCGCTGGACAATGCGCTTTTTGCCCGCGTGGGGATTGTAGATAAACAACAGGCTTTTCAAAGGAAACCTCCGATTTCAATGGACCAATTCTTAAGGGTTGACCTATATATAGAAAGTATTATCCTCTCTTCCGGGAGAAAAAACAACCACCATTTTGGAAACTTTTTGCACCTCCCCCGCCCGTCAGGGGTTGCAGTTGGAAAAATGAGTGCTATAATTACATTACTTCACCCATTTAAATAAGAAGCAAATCCATTTACCTTGAGGAGGCATCCTTTCCATGCTTGATATTCGGATTGAACGCACCAAGACCCCAAAAGCAAAGCCCGCAGATGAGAGTAAGCTGGGCTTCGGCCAGATTTTCACCGACCACATGTTCCTGATGGACTACACCAAGGGCGAAGGCTGGCACGATCCCCGGATTGTCCCCTATCAGCCCTTCTCCCTGGACCCGGCCACCGTGGTGCTCCACTACGCCCAAGAGCTGTTCGAGGGCCTGAAGGCCTACCGCACCGCCGCCGGGGACATCCAGCTCTTCCGCCCCGACTGCAACGCCCAGCGCTGCATCGACTCCTGCGACCGGATGTGTGTCCCCCCGGTACCGGCGGAGGACTTTGTTCAGGCCGTGGAGGCCCTGGTGCGGGTGGACCGGGACTGGGTGCCCCATACCGACGGTGCCTCGCTTTATATCCGACCCTTCATCTTTGCCACCGATGTGGGACTGGGGGTCCACGCCTCCAAGCACTACACCTTCTGCATCATCTGCTCCCCCTCCGGGGCCTACTACGCCGAGGGCCTGGACCCGGTGCGCATCTATGTGGAGGATGAGTATATCCGGGCCGCCCCCGGCCTGACCGGCTTCACCAAGTGCGGCGGCAACTACGCCGCCTCCATCAAGGCCGGCGAGCTGGCCGAGGAGCAGGGCTATGCCCAGGTGCTCTGGCTGGACGGCGTGGAGAAAAAGTATGTGGAAGAAGTGGGCGCCATGAACATCTTCTTCAAGATCGACGGCAAGCTCTACACCGCCGCCTGCGTGGGCACCGTGCTGCCCGGCGTCACCCGCCGCAGCGTCATCGAGCTGTGCCGGGACTGGGGCTATGAGGTTATCGAGGGCAAGCTGGCCATCGCCGACATCATGGCCGCCGCCAAGGAGGGCAAGCTGGAGGAGGTCTTCGGCACCGGCACCGCCGCCGTGGTCTCCCCGGTCAAGGAGCTGAAATGGAAGGACGAGGTGGCCTACATCTCCGGCGGCAAGATCGGGCCGCTGACCCAGAAGCTCTATGACACCCTGACCGGCATCCAGTGGGGCAAGCTGCCCGACACCAAGGGCTGGACCGTCAAGGTGGACTGAGTCCGATCGTCTAAACAGTCATACAGAAGCAGTCAGGCCCCCGGGGCGGTTCAGAATACCGCTCCGGGGGCCGTTTTCATCTGCCTTTATTCCGTCCGCCCCAGCCGCTTTAGGGCCGCCTTGGCCTTCTCGTTGCCCTGGTCGGCAGCCTTCCGGTACCACCTGACGGCCTCCTCCACATCCTGGGAGACCCCCTTTCCGGCCTGATACATCCAGCCCAGGTTGTTCTGGGCCCCGGCATGGCCCTGCTCTGCCGCCCGGCGGTACCACTCCACCGCCGCCGCATTGTCCTGAGAAACGCCCAGCCCCCGCTGATACAGCCAGCCCAGACTGTTCTGGGCCCCGGCATGGCCCTGCTGGGCCGCCCGGAGGTACCACTCTGCCGCCGCACCGTCATCCCGGGACACCCCCTGGCCGCGCTGATACATCCAGCCCAGGCTGTTCTGGGCGCCGGCGTGGCCCTGCTGGGCTGCCCGGCGGTAGCAGGCGGCGGCGCCGGCATAGTCCGACCGCTCAAAGCACTGCCAGCCCCGCTGGTACAGCGCGGCGGCATCTGCATCCTCCTGGGCGCGATCCCCCTCCCCGGCAGCCTCTTCCTCCGTTGGGGCGGCGGAGGGATCCTCTCCCCGGAATGCGGACAGGCCTTTTGTCTCATAGAGCTTTGCAAACGCCAGCGTCTGATCCTCATAGCTATACCAGTGAATGGCCTGGTAACGGCTGAGCTGCATCCGCATCCCCACGGTCAGTTCCACCGGGGAGAGGTGGATCATCAGCCGTTCCTTGCCCAGCTCCCGGGCAAAGTTCAGCTCATCCTTGCAGTTGTCCGAGTCCAGATAGCCCTCCGACAGAAAGGCGATGAAGAAACCGCACTGCTCCACATGGGCGGCGATGGTGTCGGGCCATTCGGCCCCCGGATCAATCCCCTCGTCATACCACACGCGATATCCGTCCCGCTGCATCCTGTCCAGGATGGGCCACACCTGGACGTCATCCCGGTGGGCATAGCTGACGAAGATGTAGGGCTCATCCCCTTTGTAGCAGATCGGTTGTCTCATCATACGGCCTCGTTTCTCCCGATTTTCTCTCTATTTTATCATCTCCGCCCCGCTATGGCAACCGGAAGCCGTCAGCCCGCCGCCGGGGATCTCACAGCAGCAGGCCCCCGGAGCGGTCTGTCCTGCTCCGGGGGCCTGTAAGCACTGCGTGTTTTTACTTTCTGAGCTGGGCCTCCACCGCTTTGGTTCGGGCATAGCCGTTCTTGACCACCTGCTGGGTCTCCTCATCCAGGCCCTGGAGCCATTGGGTGTCTAGGAAGGCATCCGCCATGGCGATGCCCAGCTCGGGCGCCTGGAAAAATCCGCCCATGGCCAGCACATTGATATTATTGATGGCCCGGGCCCGGCTGACGGCATAGACCGACTCACACAAACCGCAGAGCACCCCCGGGAACCGGTTGACCATCAGGTTGACCCCCATACCGGTGCCGCAGATGACAATGCCCCGCTGATATGTGCCCTCGGAGATGGCCCTGCCGAACCGCTCGCCCACGTCATAGTACATCACCGGCTCCTCCAGGCTTTGGGTGCCCACGTCGGCCACCTCAAAGCCCCGCTCCACCAGATGGGCTTTCACCGCCTCCTTGAGGGTGAATCCGCTGGGATCCGATCCGATCAAAATGGTTTCCTTTGTCATGTTCTGCATCCTCCTTGTCTGTCATTGTCTCAGGTCATTGATAACCTGTCACATCCGCCAGCGCGTCAAATTCCGGAGCCACCTCGCGGTACAGCCGGCAGAAAATTTCGTAATATTTCATGTATGCCTGATGGGCCTCAGGGTCGGGCTCATGCCGGTCGGAGAAGCAGACCCAGTCCTCCACCACGCTGAAGCCCTGGAACACCCCGACCCCCACGCCGGCCAGAATGGCGTTGCCCACCGGGGCACCCTTGGACTGCTTCATATAGGCCACGGGGATATTGAACTGATCCGCCACAATCTGCCGCCACAGGGCGCTCTTGGCCCCTCCCTCGGTGAGAATCATGGGATAGTTCAGCTTCATGCCATCCTGCTGCATCTGGAGGAAATTCTGATACAGGGCATAGGTGGCCCCCTCCAGGAAGGCCCGGTAGACATGCCCCCGGGTGTGGGCCAGGGACAGGCCGAACAGCACGCCCCGGGCCAGCGGGTTCCAGAAGGGGGTGCGCTCCCCCATGAAGTAGGGCAGCACAATCAGCCCGTCGCTGCCCACCGGCACCTTGGCCGCCTCCAGGCCCAGCATCTCATACTCGTCGATGTCCAGCAGCTGCGCCGTCTGCTTCTCCAGCTGGCCGAACTGATCCCGGAAGTAGCGGGTCAGGGCACCGCAGGACACCGTGGCCCCCAGGGTGACATACATGTGTCTGGAATCTGAGGTATGGACCAGGGAGATCATGTTTTTGCTGAACCTGGGCTCCCGGTGCAGATATCCCATGCAGCCCGCGGTGCCCATGGCGATGGAGATATCCCCGTCATGAATGGCCCCGTTGGCCACATAGGCCGCGTTGCAGTCCACCGTGCCCGCCACCACCGGCGTCCCCGGTTTCAGCCCGGTGCGGGCGGCAGCCGGGCCGGTGACCTCGCCGATCACCGCCTCACAGGGGTAGATATCCGGCAGTTTTTCCTCATCCAGCCCCAGCTCCTCCAGCGCCTTGGAGTCCCAGCACCGGTTGACAATGTCATGTCCCATTCCAAACAGGCTGGCATTGGAGTAGTCCGTCACCACCGCCCCGGTCAGCCGCATGGTCACATAGTCCGAGGGGGAGAGCACTTTATAGGCCTTGCGGTACAGTTCCGGCCGGTGCTCCTTTTCCCACAGCAGCTTGATGCCGGCAAAATAGGGATCAATGGGGTTGGCCGACTTCTCCGCGGCCCGCTCCTCCCCAAAGGTGCGGCGCACCCACTCCGCCTCCGCCGTCCCCCGGCGGTCCATCCAGATATGGCCGTTCTGGAGGGGGTTGAGCTGCCTGTCCACCAGAATGCAGGTGGGGGAAAAGGCGCTGATGGAGACGCCCCGCACTTCCGCGGCGTCAATATTTGCCTGGGACAGGGCCTGCCGGATGGTGTCCGCCACCGCATCCCAGTACCACTCCGGGTTCTGCTCCGCCCAGCCCGGCCGGGGGGTGATCAGCGGATACTCCTGATAGGCGCTGCCCAGCACCCGCCCATCCTCTGCCATCACCACCGACTTGGCCCCGCTGGTGCCGATGTCGCTGCCAACCAGAACGTTTGCCATGGAAGTTCCTCCTTTTCCGTTTCTCCTCTCATCATATCCAATGCCCGGCCCGGCGGAAATGGAGATCGCGCCAAATTTTTGTACAATCAAGCCAAAATAGTTGTCAACAGAGCTGATTTACTGTAAAATCTGGTGAAAGGGGGTGCGGCGCGCCATGATCATTCAAAACAGCGTCTCCACCAATGAGCACCGGGAAGAGCTGCTGGACCCGGAGGGAACGGGGCTGTCCTTTCTGACCATGAAAGTGGACATCGACCAATACATCGACCGCTGTTCCCCCTGGCACTGGCATCCCATGTTTGAGCTGGCCTATGCGGCCACGGGCAGTCTGGACTACGACATCCCCGGGGAGAAAATCACCCTCCGGGAGGGCGACCTGCTCTTTGTCAACTCCAGCATCCTCCACACCGTGCATCCCCACCAGGGCGGCTGGGGCTGTATCCTCTACTGTATTCTCTTCGACTCTCACTTTCTCTCCGGGCTCTACAACAGCGCCATGGAGGAAAAATACTTCCGCCCCCTGCGCAAATGCGACAACCTGGCCTATTACCACATCCCCGGCACCCACCCCTGGGCCCGGGAGATGGCCCGGGAGTTTCAGGCCGTCATCCACAGCGATACGGCCCAGCCCTACGGATATGAGTTCTCTGTCCAGGCCCACCTGGCCCGCTTCTGGCTGATGCTGCTGCAAGCGGTGGAGGACCGGCTCTCCAGCCGGGCCGCCAAGGACAGTGTGGAAATCGCCCGCCTCAAGCAGATGATCCTGTTTATTCAACAGCACTATGGGGAGCGGATTCTGCTGGCCGACATCGCCCAGGCTGCCAACATCTCCACCCGGGAGTGCTCCCGGTGCTTTCGAAACAATATGAACACCACTCCAGTGGAGTTCCTGAACCGCTACCGCGTCCACCTGGCCGCCGAACTGCTGCTGGACACCGCCAAGTCCATCACCGAAATCAGCGGGGAGTGCGGCTTTGGCTCCAACAGCTATTTTTCCAAGGTATTTCAGCGCACGATGCACTGCATGCCCAAGGACTACCGCCGGCGGGGGCGGCAGCCCGAGACGCCCTGACGGCTGCGGGCCGCCGGGGACGTCCCCTTTCTGGCCGCCCCCGCCTTTTTTGCGCTCTTATTTTTCCAATTCCGGGTATATCCCCCTCCAAAGCAGGCAACACTTGGCTTTGGAGGTGTTTTTTATGCACAAAAAACCCGGCATCTTTCAAAAGGCCGAAAAAGCGCTGACCGGCAAGGGGTTTTACATGGTACTGCTCCTGTGCCTGGTCATCCTGGGCGCGTCCGGCTATCTCCTCTACCGAACCGTCAGCGGCATTGGCGCCGACGCCAGTCAGAGCGCGTCCGCCCCGGCAGAGGTCACCGTGACTGCGCCCGCCCAATCCGAAGAGGAGTCCCAGTCCGACCTGACGGCGGGCGGGGAAGAGGCCTCCTCTGCCGACCTGGAGGACACCAAGGAAACGGCGTCTGAAGCGGAAGCTCAGCCCGCCCTGGAGCCCAGTGCGGAGGAAGCCGTCCCGGTGACCACCCCCGCGGAAGAGGAGGCGGTGCCGGTGACCGCCCCCACAGAGGAGGAGACTGTCCCGGCGGAGGCGGAGAGCGAGGCGGAACCGGTGGCCGCCCCATCGGAGCAGGTCCAGGCCGAGACCGCCCCCGCCTCGCTGAGCTGGCCCATTCAGGGGGAGGTCGTGGCCGCCTTCTCCAACTCGGAACTGACCTATAACGAGGCCATGGGGGACTGGCGCACCCATAACGGCATGGATATCAGCGCCGCCCTGGGGGCCGAGGTACTGGCCGCCGCCGACGGCACCGTGGCGTCTGTCACCACCGATCCGGTGACCGGCACCACCCTGACCCTGTCTCACAGCGGCGGCATGACCACCGTCTACGGCAATCTGGACCCGGACACGGTGAGCGCAGCCGTGGGCGACGCAGTGACCGCCGGCCAGCCCCTGGCCTGCGTGGGCTCCTCCGCCAGCGGCGAGGGCAGCGGCGAGAGCGCCTTCCTGCACTTTGCCGTCACTGTGGACGGCCAGAGCGTGGATCCCCAGCAGTATCTCAGCTGACGGCGAAATCCCACCGCCGCAAAACGGCAAAAAGGCGGCCGGCCCCAATCGGGGCCGGCCTGCCGCCGTTTAAACGGCCGATTCAGATTCAGTTGGCAAACAAGCTCTCCCGCTTCCGGAAATAGATCCGGTTGACAGGCAGCATCACCCCGGACCCCGCCAGGCTGGCCAGAGTGGAGGCGCTCAGCAGCAGCTCCCCCACCACTGCCGAACCGGCCAGCAGATAGACCAGACTCACCCCGAGGCTGGCAGCCAGGAGCAGCAGGTAGAGCCGGGGCGCCCCGGCCCGGTAGCGGGCCAGCCTCTGGCGCACCACAATGGCCGCCGCCGCCAGGGCCAGGAGGGCCAGTCCGATTACCACGTCCACGGCCCGCAGGGCGGGGGCCACGGCGTAGACCAGGCCGCTGTATTCCCCGTAGGCCGTCCCGGCCAGCAGGCCGATCCCCAGGATCAGATTGCCCAGGGCGCTGAGGAACAGCTGGACATAGATGATGAATTTAAACCACTTCATGGGCAGATGCTCCGATGCCGGGCCGCCCCAGCCGCAGTTGGGGCAGAAGTGAGCCCCCTCGGGCAAAACGGTGCCGCAGCGGGTACAGGTGCGGGTCATACCACTCCCTCCTTTTTTCTCTCTATCGCTTCTCTCTCCCCGCCCGGTGCGGGGAGCCAACTCTATCGTATCCGATTGTCTTCCAAAGCACAAGTAAAAGCTCCGTAAAAACCCGCGCCGGGCCGAAAAGTCCGTTTTATGGGACACTATATCCGCTATACTGAGCTCAGAAAACAAGAGGAGGCGCAGAAAAATGGAGATTCGCAACGTCTACGGCCATGTGGAAGTGTACACCCGGGAGGGAGAATTCCTGTTCTCCGCCGACACCGAGCGGGAGGCCCGGGAAGAGCTGCGGGAGATGGGGGCGGCCTGAACCGGATCGGGATGGGCAAACGGGAAAAAGGTTCACGCCCAGGCACCCGGACACGCAAGCAGAATAGAGAGCATCAAAAAAGGGTGCGCCGCATCTCACGGCACACCCTTTTCAGTCTTGTTTTCCCTGTGGAACCCGGATCACTGGAGCAGCACCAGCACCAGGGTCAGGATCATAAAGCCGATGGCCACCCATTTGGTCCAGCGGGCCAGCCGGGCATCCCAGCTCTTGGCTTTATTCTTGGACAGGAAGGTATCCATGCCGCCGCCGATGGCGCCGGCGATTCCGGCGCTCTTGCCGGACTGGAGCAGGACCACCAGAATGAGGAACAGGGCGGCGATGACCTCCACAATGGTGAGAATCAGTTTGACAACTTCCATGACAATCATTACTCCTTACTACACCGTCCCCAGGGGAACGGACAAATCTTCAAATGATACGGTGTATATGGTATCATAGCGGCTAAAAAAAAGCAAGAATTATTTTTCTCTCCCTCCGATACCGCACCGCCGCTTCCAGGTGTGCCCCTCCGCTCCGGCGGCCATCTTTTCCAATCAAACTCCAGTCGGAATGGTTTGAATCTTAAAAATTTGGAATTTATTTAAAGTTTTGTAAAAATAGTGTGAATTCACCCGGGGAACGGTTGATTTTTTTTATTTTGAATTATATGCTAAGGATAATCATTCAATGATTCGACGCTTTGCACCACAAAAGGAGCGGTTTTAGTGAACAGATCAAACGAGATTCTGCATGCCTACCTTCAGGTCAGCCGGCACATCAGCGAGAAATTCCGCATCTATTACGGCAAGCTGAACCTGACTTATCCCCAGTCCATCGTGCTGGCCATTCTGGAGGCGGACGGCCCCATGCCCATCAGTGCCCTGGCGGAAGCCGCCGGCAGCGCCAACAGCACCATCTCCGGCGTGGTGGACCGGCTGGAAAAAATGGAGCTGGTCCAGCGCACCCGGTCGGACTCCGACCGCCGGGTCATCTACGTCTCCACCACGGAGCAATTCCGGGAGCACTTCGCCAAATTCAAGGCGACCGCCTGCGACCGCTTTTCCGCCGCCCTGAACACCCTCTCCCCCCAGGATGCCCAGGCCGTGGAGCGGGGCCTGATGCTGTTGGATCAGGCCCTGCAATCCGAAGAGGGCTGACCTGCATTCTGCGCGCTTCCGCACCCCCCAGCGCCTTCTCCGGCGCAGAGGCCCTCCCCCCGGCCTCTTTCCGCTGAGCAAAGGCCCCGTTCCCCCGCGGGGCGGCGCGCCTCATTCCCCGGCCCATGCGCCCAGGCGCATATTTGGAGCAGTTTTCGCAGGATATCCCCGTTTTTCCTGCACAAAGCCAACCGCTGCAGCAGGCCGGGCCGGAATTCCCGCCCGCAGAGCCCTCCTCAGGGGTTCTTTCCCGAAACCATCCATGCGGAGCCGTTTCACCATGTCCCATCCCACACCTGGACAAAGCCAATGGAATCACCTTGAGTTTCAAGAGCGAACCGCCATATGCAGCATGCATTATGGGCCGGTTCGCTCTTGCATTCGTTTTTGAAAAAGGTACTTTTACATATTGCCTTTTCATAACAGAAGGCGTAAAATAAACAATATGTTTCGATTTGCACTCTGAGCGCCGTCCCGGCCAGTTTGGCCTGGGATTTCCCGGCGCCACTCCGGGGCGCTGCTGCCCCGAACAAAGGCGGTGAGACAGTTGTCATTAGAAGCAATCAAGCAGATCACTCAGGCCGAACAGGACTGCGCCCAGCGCAAAACCGAGGCCGTCCAGGCCGCAAAGAAGGCCGTCTCCGACGCGGAAAAAGCCGGGCAGGCCATGCTGGAGGCCCGGCGGGCCGAGGCCCGGGAAAAGGCAAAGGCCATGCTGGCCCAGGCGGAGCAGTCCGCCCAGGCCCAGGCCGGCGCAATCCGGACCGAGGCCGTCCAGACCTGCGAGGCGCTGAAGGCCTCTGCCCGGCAGCGGCTGGACGCGGCCGCTGAACTGATCGTCAGAAGGGTCGTGAATCTCTCATGAGCATCGTAAAAATGAAGCGCCTGCGGGTCATCGGCTTCTCCGAAGAGCGGGACGAGCTGCTGCAGGGACTGCTTCACATGGGGTGCGTGGAGATCTCGGAACCGGATGACAAAATGGCGGATCCGGAGTGGACCGCCCTGCTGCGGAGGGACACCTCCAGCCTGGCCGACCGAAAGGCAGAGCTGGCCGGAGTGACCGGCGCCCTGGAGGCGCTGGACAAATATGCCCCGGTCAAAAAGGGCCTGTTCACCAAGCGCAGGCCCATCTCTGAGGCGGAGTTCTTCCAGGCGGAGGCAAAGGCCGACGCCCTCCGGTGCACCGAAGCGATCAACGAATGCACCCGGGAAATCTCCAGGCTCTACGCCGCGGAGAACAAACTGAACGCCAACCTGGCAAGCCTGCTCCCCTGGGCTTCCCTGGACCTCCCCCTGGAGTGTCAGGGCACCAGCCACACCCAGTTTATTCTGGGGACGGTCCCCGCCACAGTGGAGCTTCAGCCCCTGCAGGATGACCTGCGCCAGGCCGCAGATCTGGCGGAACTGACGGAAATCTCCGCCGACCGGGATCAGCGCTGTCTGCTGCTGATCGCCCACAACACCCAGGCCGACGCGGCCTTGCTGGCCCTGCGCCCCCACTCCTTCGGGGTGGTGCGCTTCAAAGATCTGACCGGCACCCCCAAGGCCAACATTGACCGCATCCGCGGCGAGATCCTATCGCTCCAGAAGCAGCGGGAGGAACAGGCCGGGCGCATCGCCGCCCAGAGCCCCCAGCGCTCCGCCCTCCAGGTGGTCCAGGACCGGATCCGCCAGGAGATCAGCCGGGACGCGGTGGCGGAACGGTTCCTCACCGACGGACGCATCTTCTTCGCCGAGGGCTGGATCCCGGCGGAGCGGGTGGCGGACTTCACCGGCCTGCTCTCCGGCTTCACCTGCGCCTGGGAGGCCGACGAGCCAGCCCAGGAGGAGACGCCCCCCACCCTGCTGAAGAACCCCAAGTGGATGGAGTGCATCAACATGGTCACCGAGATGTACTCCCTGCCCGCCTACGACGGCATCGACCCCAACCCGCTGATGTTCTTCTGGTATGTGTTCTTCTTCGGCTTCATGTTCGCCGACGTGGCCTACGGCATCATCATCTTCCTGGGCTGCCTGGCCATCATCAAGCTGTTCAACCCCAAAAAGACCTTGGGCCGGATGATGCACCTGGGCCTCTGGCTGGGGGCCAGCGCCGCGATCTGCGGCCTCTTTGTGGGCGGCTTCTTTGGCAATCTGGTGGATGTCATCTACGACACCTTCCTGCCCGGCGCCGCCATGCCCGGCTGGCTGCAGACCTTCTCGGCGGGCATCGTGGTCAACCCAGTCAACGACCCGATGAAGGTACTGATCATTGCTATCGCCATCGGCTGCGTCCACCTGGTCTTTGGCCAGTGCATCCATATCTATATGGGCTTCCGGGACGGGAAGCTGGCCGGGGGCGTGGACGCCCTGCTGGACGTGGTGCCCTGGTGGATCTTCTTTGCCGGCATCGCCGTGCTGGTGCTGGCCGGCACACCGGCGGGGCTGCTCATCGGCGTGATCGCCCTGGTGCTCACCCAGGGCCGCCACAATAAGGGCTTTTTCGGCAAGTTCTTCGGGGGCCTCAAGAGCCTCTACGATACCACCAGCTGGCTGTCCGATGTCCTGTCCTACGCCCGGCTCATGGCCCTGATGCTGGCCTCCAGCGTCATCGCCCAGGTGTTCAACACCCTGGCCGCCCTGCCCGGGAACATCATTGTGTTTATCCTGGTGTTCCTGATCGGCCATACCTTTAATATCGGCGTCAACCTGGTGGGCACCTATGTCCACGCCGCCCGGCTCCAGTACCTGGAGTTCTTCGGCAAGTTTTATAAGGAGGGCGGCATTCCCTTCCGCCCCCTGCAGTATGACACCAAATATGTCGACATTGTAAATGCAACTAAGGAGGATAATTGATCATGACTAACGCTGGCCTGTATATCGCTATTTTAGGCGCATCCCTGGCTGTGGCTCTGGCCTGCTGCGGCTCCGGTAAGGGCGTCGGCCTGGTGGGCGAAGCCGCCGCCGGTGTCCTCTCCGAGGACCCCAACAAGTTCGCTTCCTGCCTGATCCTGCAGATCCTGCCCGGCACCCAGGGCCTCTACGGCCTGGTCATCTGGTTCTATGCCCTGTTCCAGCTGGGCATCATCGGCGGCACTCCTGTGGAGCTGACCGTTATGCAGGGTCTCGGGTACTTCTTCGCCTGCCTGCCCGTGGGTCTCGGCGGCCTGATCACCGCCATCGCCCAGGCCCGCTGCGCCTCTGCCGGTGTAGCCCTGGTGGCCAAGCGTCCCGAGGAGATGTCCAAGGGCATCATCATGGCCATCATGGTCGAGTTCTATGCCATCCTCTGCCTGCTGGCCTCCTTCCTGATGCTGCTGTTCATCTGAGCGCCGCTTCCGTTCTATCAAAGAAAGGAGCGAACACATGACAGGCATTGAAAACATCACAGGCCGCATTCAGGCCGACGTCCAGGGGGAGATCGACCGCATCCAGGCCGACGCCCGGGCGGAGGCGGAGAAAATTTCCGCCTCCTATGCCGCCCGGGCCGACCGGGAGTGCGCCGATCTGCTCTCCCGGGGTGAAGCCGCCGCCCA
>JABLTR010049338.1_pt1 | contig 13280 bp, 14 predicted proteins | sample 7160071 | NCBI WGS metagenome assembly JABLTR01 (sample SAMN14651230, study PRJNA627086) | human gut metagenome | isolation source: feces | host: Homo sapiens
AAACCTGTTTTCGGCTGTTTGAAAAAGTTCTGAAATGCCGTATCAAGATGCCTGAGCGATTGTTGTAATGCGATACTATCTGCTTCCTTTAAAAATCCGTATTCTTCTGTTTTCTTCATTGCAGCCATTTCTTTTGCACAAATGGTATATGTTACGTTGGTCTTGTTCTCCTCATACTGCCGGATCTTTCTATCAAGCCAATGATTGTATACCATTCTCACACAGCCAAAAGTTTTAGCAAACAAAATCTTCTGTTCATCATTGGGATATATTCTGAATTTATATGCTCTGTTTGCCACCATGCCACTTCCTTTTCCTCGAAAAACCACCTGCGATACTTGAACACAAGCACAAGATGATAGTATAGTAAGAATACTAAATGTGCGTTATTATCTCAATTTTTTATTATCCGATTAAAGATACTATACTATAATTAGGATGCTCTATCAAGTAGGTAGCAGACGCAATTCATCTCCCACCTTAGAGGTCGGAGTCTTCTTGCTGTAAGAGGATAAATTTTATGCACTTTTTGATATTTGCTTATTTATAGTAGATAATCCAATTCACAATTAATATGAAACTTTCTGTCAATAATCCAGTGCACTAATCAGCTTCTTCTTCCAAAGCTTCAATAAGAAAACTCACTGGACGGAACCCATCATTGCAGGATATCATTGCTGACTTTTCATTTTTCATCCATCCATTGTAAATGTCCTTGCCTCCATATGCTAATGTCATGACAAATGGCGACATACTCTCCCAGGCACTATCGCACATTCCAACTGGCTTACACCAGCCATTGGCGATGAAAACTTGCCCTTCTTCTATATCACAAGCATGTTCCATAGGATTCTCATATTTTTCCATTAAATCTTTATAGCATGCTTTACGCATGACTGTGATTTTACATTTTTTCATTTTTTTCTTTGTCTCAATTTTAAAATCTAATAATTTTTGTTTCGTAATTTCTGTAATATTGTTTCCTATTTTAAACTATGCGAGGAGTTTGTGCAAATGTATTCCAGAGTATTTCTATAAAATTTCTCCTTAAAATAGGTATAAAATTAACACGTCCGCCTTCCATTTACCAAACATGTTAATCACATAGATAATATTTTCATATCTCCCCATAGAGATTTCAGAGGATTGTCACCCACTTCATACCTCTGTAACAAAAGTTCTGAGGTATCAAAAAACTTAGCCACTCCTTCTGGACATTCGCATATAAATGGTTTGTTATCTCTCCAAGAAATATTATACCTCGTATCATATAGAAGAAACTCAATATCTAATCCCATCTCTATGGCATTTTCTAATTCTGCAAGACTCTCTAATTTTCCATAATTCTCATACTCTATCACCTTTCAGCACCTCACTTAAAATATCACTGTTAGCAATTTCATGTCCCGTTTAAAATCATTGTCATATTTTCTTTTTGATATATCCCATCTGCTAAATATTAATTATGATAATAATCTACATTCCAATATGTATCTATTAATTCAGGTTTGTACAGCCGCTTTATTAATTACAAGACATATTTACATTCCACAATGTTTCTATTAATTCGGACATTTCGCTAGATTTAAAAAAGATATAGTCACATTTACATTCCACAATGTTTCTATTAATTCATGTCCCCGACTGGGTTCCCGGGTTCGGAGGAAGTTCAATTTACATTCCACAATGTTTCTATTAATTCTTATCATTTAATTCGTTGCCTAAATTTTTAATCTATTTACATTCCACAATGTTTCTATTAATTCACGAATTGGAGTCAAATTTGACATTAGTAAATTTATTTACATTCCACAATGTTTCTATTAATTCGATTTGTTTACAAAAGGAATCGGAACAATATTTAGATTTACATTCCACAATGTTTCTATTAATTCTAAAGGGTTTTAAATAAATAAAAAGGAGTGATTTCAATTTACATTCCACAATGTTTCTATTAATTCGAAATTCCGGAAGATGCCGAAGAGGATATGCCAGAAATTTACATTCCACAATGTTTCTATTAATTCAAATGGAGCCGTGGAGACTTACATATCGAGAGTGCAATTTACATTCCACAATGTTTCTATTAATTCGGACGTTCTGTCCCCTTTCTTTTAAATTCTTAAAAGATTTACATTCCACAATGTTTCTATTAATTCGGCTGCGTTAACCTGCAGGAGTCACAGACAGGATTTTATTTACATTCCACAATGTTTCTATTAATTCAGCTTACTGGCACACTCCAAAATATCTGCCGGTGTATTTACATTCCACAATGTTTCTATTAATTCGTATTTATTGATACTATTGTGTATTTTTTGTTCTCTAATTTACATTCCACAATGTTTCTATTAATTCGAGCAGAATCAGCAGTTATTTGCGGCACAGTTAGATTTACATTCCACAATGTTTCTATTAATTCATACCTATAGCTGCTGGATGGGAATGATTACAGGAAAATTTACATTCCACAATGTTTCTATTAATTCTGAAACTTCTGTTGATTTTCTTCCACTCATAACGGTATTTACATTCCACAATGTTTCTATTAATTCGACGGCAATGGTTTATCCATAAGCAGCAGTATCAAAATTTACATTCCACAATGTTTCTATTAATTCCTATGCTCAATAAGGCAAACCGTCCTTCTGGGTCATATTTACATTCCACAATGTTTCTATTAATTCTTTACTTGTCTTTTCTTTTCCGCTTCTGATTTTTTATTTACATTCCACAATGTTTCTATTAATTCGATGTGATTTTCAACGACCCAGCGACTATTGTGTTCATTTACATTCCACAATGTTTCTATTAATTCGCAGGCTTGTTCCTGCTTCGCTTGCTGTAATTTTTTTATTTACATTCCACAATGTTTCTATTAATTCATATAGTGATACCGACAGTTGCAAAGGTTACGGAATTTACATTCCACAATGTTTCTATTAATTCTAAAGGGGATTACCGAATACAACATCGGTGCTAGGAAAATTTACATTCCACAATGTTTCTATTAATTCCAATAGCACATTGATTAGAACAGTAGTAACAACGTTATTTACATTCCACAATGTTTCTATTAATTCCCGTTACTTAATTTTCCTCATTTTTCCTACTTTTTCACTCCTATTTCTGTCGATCTTAGACTCAATCTGTGTTTTTCCCTTATATTCTCATTTAAAAATTATCATATATCTTTTATTTATGCCATTGTCGATGTCCCCTGTTTTTTACTTTATCGAACATCGACAGTTCTATAATTTTATTTTTCTTACCGCGTATGCTATTTCTTTTAATTTTTTAAATGTATATTCTTACTTCTCTACTTATCAGCAGACTCACTGTAATATAATCAAACTGCAACTTAGAATTATATTTTTCATTTTAAACCGCCTATGAACCTAAAGAAATCCCATCCGATATTAACCAAACGGAATTTCATTAAATTAGTTGCTTCCTGCTTTATTCTCTTCACTGACCTGTAAATAATTCATCAGAGCAAGTTGAAATATTCTGGAACAATTAACACCATCTTCATCGGCTTTGGCCGCCAGCCATGCAGGTAAAGACAAAGTTTTCTTTACAAAACGACTATTAATCCTTTCACGAACAGGCGGCATAAATACCTCAATCAATACAGGAACTTCGTTAGAATCCAAATGAATCGATGTAATCGGAGTTGGAACGGGAATCTCTTCACCATCTTGCTCCATGCCCCATATATGCAGCCCAAGAGCTTCTTTAGCATTTTTTAAAGCTTCCTCTGTATTATCTTTCTCAGCACATGGAAGACATCCAGGTAAATCGGGAAATTCAATACTAATACCATCTTCTTCATAAGAAAAAACAGCTACATAAGAATATCGGTCTTTTGACATAATTAACACCTCCGTTATGTGCAGAGAAGTTACGGAAACATAACTCCAGACTGCTTTGATATACTTCGTAAGGTTTTGATTGGAATATCTTTGTTAGGATGAGTAACTGTTACCCTGCCCTTTTTAATTGAATGTTTGAATTGGTGATGATCGCCAACACAAGCAACCTCATACCATCCATCTTTCTTCAATATCCCAATCACTTCTCTGGATGAATAACTTTTCATCTCATCCCTCCTTACATAACATATTTTAATACATAATTTATTATGTGTCAATCAAATCAATACGCAATTTGTTATGTATTATAAAATAAAAATTATCACATATCCTTTACTTATACTATTATTGATGTGCCTCATTTTTTGCCTTGTCGGGCATCGACAGTTTTATAAAATAAAGCTTGTTTTATCATCTTCCTTACCCCAAAATTCTTTATCCAGCCACTTTTGCTGGCGGCTTTTGAATAGAATTACAGAATCAAGATTGGAATCAATGTATACTTTTAATTCCTGTTGGAGTTTTACTAATTGAACTTTGGATATCTCACCTTCAAATACAGAGTTTTGAATATGAGATAGATATTTTTTACATATCTTAAAGATATGCGACCATCTCTTTTGTCCGTTTTCGTCTTTGCTTATATCATATACTAAAACTACATACATATTTTACCTCTGTCATCCTTCTTCTATAAGACACAAAAATTTTTATATACCAAAATCACATACATATTTTACCACCATATTCTAAACCCTTCGTATTCTTTTTCTCCTATCAAATGTTTTATGAGCTTATATGCTTCCAATCGAATTAAATATTGATAAGAGACTTTTTTCCCTAATTCTTTGTGCATGATTGTCTTTTTCATTCGTTTTTCAAATTCTGTGACAATCAGGCGGGATGCTTCCTTTTTTAGATGTAAAAAGTTTAGTTCTTTTGTAAAACTTTTTTCTGTTATCTGGTTTTTATTTAATAGAGAAAATATTAATCTGTCTCCAATCAGTGGTTTGAATACCTCAGATATATCAAGGCATAAAGAATATCTTCGAAATCCTGGTTCATGAAGATAACTTATTGTTGGGTCTAGCTGCGTGTGGTAAATCTCGCTCAATGTTTTGGCATATATCAAGGAGTTTACAAAAGAAATCAGCGAATTTATCATATTGTCTGGTGGATGCATCACTCTTTTCTCAAATTGTATTTCCTGATTTACAATGGTGTTCCATGCCTTATAATAGTTTTTTCGTATATTTCCTTCTATTCCCATTAGTTCTTCGATAAACTCTGTGTGGTCTAGTTTTTTTCTTAGACTGTTTACTTCTTTCATACACTCAGCTACATCTTTTCCTCTGCTGTTATAGTAACGTAAATTTCTATAAATATTATCTGCAGCCGCCTTGATAAATTCTTTTGCTATAACGAGACGCTCATCATAGCAGGTGTAATGTTCTACCTGTTTTACGAGAAGTTGTCCGGCAAGTAAGCTTTCTTTTGGATAGTAGCTTCCTGTATAGAAGTTGTAATAGTTAAAGAAATGTAATGGGATTCCGTACTGTGAAATGTAGTTAATAAACGCTGTGTTAAATGACATTTCCGACAATATATATATGTCTGAAATTCTTTCTATCGGTATGTCCCTTTTGTCCCCTTCATATGTTGTAAATTGCAATGTATTGTCTTTTCTTTTTAAATCCCCATTATTATAAATATATAGGCTTTGTTTCATTCGTACCCCTCCTGAAAAGTCAGTTCATCAGAAGATAAGTAAAGCATATTTTAAGCTTTGTTTCATTTGTTCTACTCTTCAAATCACCTTGATTATCTTTACCTAATTTGTATATTTGAAGCTCTGCTCCATTTGTCCCCCCTGCTGCCTTTATATAAAACACAAGTCATGATATGCACATTTTTTACATATTTTTTGTTCTGTAAATTTTGGTGGAAATTCTTCTTTTTTCATAGATTCAATTTCATCAATAATTGATTTTAATTTTTCACGGTCCTGTTCGGATAGTTCTACTAACAAAGTTTTCTTCATAAGAGGGTAGTCTATTTTACCTTTAATGTTTTTCACTCCCCGTTCTTCTAAATAATAAAGGTAATATTTTACCTGCCAGATTCCGGCTTCTTCAATTGCCTTACTTTTCTTAATTTCATGTAACTCCTGATGTTCCCTGATAAAGTCAATGTTAATCACATTATCAATATTGATGTGTTTCTCATCCCTTTCATAACTTTTTTCATCCAAAAGCTTTCCCAACTGTACATTTTCATTTTCCGATTCCATATTGATTTCGTGGCAGAAATACCATAGCTTTCGTTTACAAACAAAGTAATAGTAAATCATGACACCTGTGATTCTTTTATCTGTCATACCTTCGTCCTCATTATTCAATCATAAATCATATATTACAGTATACATGCCTCATCATCTATCTCCCCTAAAATAAGACCTTTTCCCCTTCCCGCATCCGGGTCAAAATCATATTTCATTGATGTTCTGTGAATTTGTGTTACAGGGTAATTATTTTTTCTGTCATCTCCGTGAGAGCCGATTGTTGTGACATCTATTCCATTTAGCCCATTATCTTTATAACGATAGTAAGTAAGTCCCAGTGTCAGACTGCTAAATTTAGATGTGATGATATTCTTTATGTCTTTGTTTATATTTGGTGTTCTGAGTAGATTGACTCCCTCTTCAAAAAGAACTTGATTTTCTTCATAGAGTGTATCTGGCAGTACTGTTATGCTATGAATATTTCGAAATTTTTTATCGACATCTTCTTTGGTATATTCTATAGGATGAATTGTTGAAAAATGTTCTAGCCAGTATTCAATCTCTTCATAATACTTTGTTTTTTTAATTTCTTCTGTGCAGTAAACTGCATTGATATATTCCGTTTTCAGCTCTTCTGTAAATATTTTATCTTCATATTGATACAGTTTTTCGAGAGAACGATCATACATATCTTCATAATAAACTGTTCCCTTTCCATTCGCATTATCATAAACAATGACATTCGGTTCTTCTGGAATATAACGCCCTTTTCGATTGCATCGTCCCATTCTCTGGAGCAAACTATCTACCGTACACATTTCGGTATATAATACATCAAAGTCAATGTCCAGGCTGGCTTCTACTATCTGTGTTGTAATCCAAATTCCGCATTCTTCTTCATTTTCAGAAAAATTCTTAATCATTTTTTCCAGTTGCAGGCGGTCTTTTTTGACATATCGAGAATGCAAAAGATGGAGGTCTTCCTCTTCTAACTGGCTCTCAATCTGCTCATAAACTTCCTGCGCTTTGGTGACAGTATTACAGATAACTAACACTTTTTTATCCCGGCCTTTTTCAAGTATTTCATCAAAGTTCATTTCTCCTGATTTTATTTTGACTTTATGCCGGATAATATCTGATTCTTTAGAAAAATCTCGAAATTCATACTGTTCTCCCTGGATTAATCCGCATTTTTCCATGAAATATTTTAGGACAGGAGGAAAAGTTGCTGTAATAATCGCAAATCGGCCTCCCATTTCTGTAATTTGTTTTAGTCCAGTTATAATCGTTGCTATAATATGTGGGTCATATGACTGCACTTCATCAAGAATGACTTTAGAATATTTTAAAGTTGCCGCAAAAATTTCCGTTCCTAATGCTCGATATACAAATTTGAAAAGCTGGTCTACGGTACATATCGTAAGTGGATTAGATAATAATTTGGCTTTTTCATATCTCTGATATATACTATCTGCTGCATTTGTACTTTCTTCTAAATATTTTTGCATTGCATCTGAGTGAAGCAGTTCTACATCCTTATAATTATAATCATCCTTGATTCTTCGATAAATATCATTGGCCGAAACCTTTAATGGTAAAGTATAGAAGCCTTTCTCTCCATTAAGCCATAACAATGCCGCTTCCGTCTTTCCCGAACCAGTCGGGGCAATGACTACCAGATTTTTATTTACATTTTCTTGCATGAATTTTTGTGCTGGCTTTAAAGCAAATTTTTGCTCTTTCATATTTTTATTGATATTATTTACCAGCCTTTTTTCTTCCAGATTTGAATTTTCTTCGGCAAATTCATAACCAGCACTTACTGTATAATCAAATTTGTTCAGCATTCCTTTGAGTAAAACATATTTGTTCCAGAGAGAAGGTTTCACATCTAACTTTATGCTTGACATATTATTTCGGAAAAGCAATTTTCTCATCTGGCTGCTGTATACCTTGTCCCGCTCTTCTTTCAAATATTCTGAAAGATATTTTAAATAATATTTCTGGCAATATGCTTTTATATCATCCTGAGTAAAATCGTCTTTTCTATCATGATGATAATAAATCGCTGTCATAAAAGCCTTAAAATCATCTTTTTCTAATCCTTCATATAATTTTTGAAATTCCTTATAAGAAATAGATACTGCACTTAAAAATCCATGCGGAATCTGAGAAATTTTTTTCTCAGGCTCCGACAGATTATCTCGTACTTTCCGGCATACTTTGGACTGAAAAATGAGATTTGCCTTTCCCCAGTCATGCTGGCGGCAAGCTTGGAGAATTAATATTTTTTCTATCTCAGTAAAATATTTTCCATATCCTCTGAAAAAAGCTTCGGCACATTTTACAATATCTTCTTCATGTTCTTTCAAAGTTTTCTGCTTTTCTTCTTTTTGATTCTGTATTTTCTGAATTTGCTGAATTATTATCTGTTCTTCTTTGGGAGTGAGTATTCCTTCTAAACTGTCTAAAAAACTTTCCAGAGTTTCTTTTAATGCTTCTACTTCCTTGATGCTCAATTGCTTCGCTTTTGATTTTGCATATAACTCCATATTTCATTCCCCCAATACACAAAATCTATCTTATGTTCTTACTAAATACAACAGCACTTTCTGCCTCAGAATCATCCACATATCCCTGATCTAATACCTTGCCAGCCGGATAATAGTATGCTCTTACCCGTCCACCATCTTTCTTCCATCTGCGTAAACCATTTTTTGTTATCTCGTATTCTCTTGTCAGATTATAAATTGTTGCGCCACCTTCACCATCTTCAAATATGCGTTCTCCATCCTCGGTTTCATAATCAACAGGAATATAAATATTATTATGCACACTAACTTCTTCTTCCCATGATAAATGAACAATTTCTACCTTTTTAATATCTAGTAAATCTTCATATCTTCCCAATGAAAGATACTGTGGTGGATTTAACAATGACTGATAAACAGTATCAAAATCTTCTTCAGACGGCAAAATATGAAGAATCATATTATTTTCACAAATCAGTTCGACATTAGCAATTCCTTTAAATACTCCATAGTCCTCTTTATCATGAACGCAAATCTGGTGTCTTCCTTCTTCGAACTTTACCCCTGCTGAAAAGGAATATCTTGTATATAATTCAGATATCGTTCCTTTATTTTTTCCCTGAATACTTAATTCCATCGGATGAAATGTCGTAAAACCACAGGCAGCATGAATCATGCCCAGTACCGTAGAGTATGGTGGCAACGGAAAAGTTTCTTTAATAATAAAACTGCTCGGTTTCCTATAATTTACAAGATTCTGAAAACATTCTACTCTAATTGCCTTCATAATAAGCATCCACTTCCTCTTTCAAATGTTTGAATACGTTTCCTACGGACTCTGCTTTTAATTTTTCTTTTACGTCTTTTTCATTATCGAAAATTCCCGATGTGATTCCTGTGTAAGTATATTCCTTTAATTCTTCTGAATCCTCCACAATCTCTTTTAACGTGGCAACACCAATTTTATTTGCCTTTACACTCACAATATTTTCAAAGAATGGATTCTTTCTTTTATATCTTCCACCGATGATAAACAGTGGGCTTAAGTTCTCTCTTCTTCCTCTGATATCTCGGTATAAATACTGTACGGTATCTAAAAGCTCCTTTACTCTGCTTGCTTTTTCTTCCTGTGATACTTCAATTTCCACATCCACTCCAATTCTATCTAAATCTATCGATATAGTATAGCTGTAATAAGAACGATGGATTTCACTCTGCGCAATTCCATTTTCGAGGTTCTGACGCTGTGCCAGTCCCATGTTTGTGAGAAACTCCAAGTCACTCTGATATGGCTCTAAAGAAATCGCATTGCTTAATCGCACTACTGCGCTTCTTGTAGATGCACCACCCTTTTTATCATCTGCTTTGGAAGTCGTTTTCATATATCCAAATAAATCGATTTCTGGATAATCTTCAATTGTTGCAGATGGGGCAAACTGTACTACACCACTCTTGCCGTCAACCGGTGTATTATCCCATTTAAGCTGCTTTACGATATTGTATCGCATAGCCTGTCTTGAAATATAAGAATACTGCTGGAAATCTCCTCTTGTCATTTTCTTTAATGTTGTGATATTTCCGATTCCCTCACCATAGTTTGCACTCTCTGCTAAAAATACCATTGTAAATGTTAAACCATCTCTTGTCATTTAATTTTCCTCCCCACTTTCATCCTGTGACTGTTTCGTATCTTCTGATTTACTATCCTTACTATCTGTATAACTTCCCTTTAATCCCAGTATAAAAGAATAGCCATACTCTGAAAACTTCTCCTTATTTCCAAGCATATAAACGAAACCATCTGCCATAGGTAATTTTGTTGAACTATACAACCGTATTACAATATCCATAAATTTTCCTTCATTTCGCACAGACAAAGCATTCAGTAATTGATAGATTGTTCCCCTCATACATTCATCATTTTCCGCTTTTTTTGCTAATAAAATCTCTTTACGCAATTTATAGCCTGCATCCCTCATTTTAATACGACTCATAAATATCCCCTCCTTAGCCTTTGACAGTTTTTCTTCAATACCCTGCTGCGATTGTTCCAACTCTTCAGAAATGCTCCCCACATTTACTTCCATTCTTTTTTCAATACTTGTGCATAATTGAACTACAAAAACCCAATATGCCGTTGGTATTACTCCAGTATTCCCCAGAGACTCCTTTAAAATCTGATTAAGTAAACTATACTGTTTATGATACTGCAAAATATTCATAACAACGCTCTCATGAACATTTACAAATTCATTAGAAAGTTTTACATATGGGTGTTGCTCAAGATATTTCAATGCTTTCTGTACCTTTTCCTGTTTCAGAATCTGTAGGGCATCTCTGCCTATAATACTGAACATATAATTATCTTCTGCGCGTGTTCCTCTTAAAATAACCTGCACATTATTGAGTTCTTTTACTTTGTCAGAAAGAACTTTATTCAATATCCTTGCAAACCATACTGTATAGTTTTCTTCTTCTCCTTTTTCCTTAAGACCGTTCCCTCGTTTTTTACCGTTCACATCCACTAATACCGATATGTTTTCATTCAAATTCATAAATACGAACTTATTTGCATACATTTGAAATCCCAATGGACTTAATGCATAGACAAAGGCACATACAGGACATAAAAAGGCATCTACCTGACAATTCCAGAAAGCGGAACGCTTTCTTGTCAAATCATCTGCCATTTCTTTCATAAAGGCGATAGAAACCTTTTCTTTTCCAGTAATCCCATTCCCACAGTCAATACAGGTATCTTTTGCTTTTTTATGTTCACCTTCTAAATACTTATGAAACGGTTCCGAAAAATCCTTTTCAAAAACAGCCCGCATATCCTTTTTTGCATTTGCCCGAAGAAGGAAACATTTTCCATCCCAAAATCGGTTAATATAATTATAAATTATACTTTTCATAATAAAAGTTTCTCTACATAACGGCTGTGTTAAAAATTGCTGTAATTCTTCCAAACGCTTTCTTAAAATATCAGATTCAAATTTATCACTAAGTTTATTCTTCTTCAGTTCCAGATAAACTTCAGGGTTCTCTACCTTCTCTTTGATAATATTGAATCCGTTCTGATAGCTATTCGAAAGCAGCTTTTCCGTGATAAACTTTAAATCGTCCTTTTCTTCTCTTCCTGGATTCCATTTATCTTCCCTTATTTTAGTAAGGCAACGCTCAATTCTGTCAAGTACCCCCTGATATACTGTGTTTTTGCCAAAATACTTTACACAGGCATTAAAATATAAATCTGTCCAGTCTGCATGAAGTGCAAAGTCTCTATCCAGCCAAATCCCCTGCTCATCTGATGTAATACCATAATCTGAATCTTCTTCTGCTTCGGATATATCCAACAAGTATTTCATACCTACAATTCCGGCATTCTTCAGAAAATCACCGAGTGTAATAATTACTCTGTCCAACTTTTTCTCCCCCTTTCTGTAAGATTTGCGTTACAATTTGTAGGAGATTTTGCCTGATTAAAAATATCCTATTAATACACTATCTCCCACATCCCATGTCCTTCCGAACGTCTGCCTCCCATCCCTGTCCGATATAAAAAGGTCAGAAGTTCTGGACTTCCTGATAATTTATAAATTCCAATATTCGCATCTACCTTTCTTCCAAATATCGTTGCAACAATTTTCTTGCCTTTTATTGGAACAATCTCAAAGCCTTCTACTGAGACATCTACTCCTAATCTCTCAATTAGCGTCTGTACATTTTCTTTCACTACCTGAGAAAATTCTGGATGGTCGTAAACATAATACGTATCTCTGTTCTCTTCCACATCATGCCTTCTTGCTATGAGAGAACTCTGCATTTTCACAATAACCTCTGGATCTTTTATCTCCTTTCTCCTCACATTTTTAATTTGGACAAGCTCCATTGAATTACCGTTCATGGGATAATGCTGATGTAATATTTTCTTAAATCCATTGAAAAAATAGATAGTCTGCTCCATATCTGCGTTTGAAAAAAACATCGAGAACTTATTCTGCCTTAAATATATCTTCTCGTCCTTAAACTTTGCCCCTGGCAGATAATAAGAAAAAGTGTATGGTTTTATCACTGACCTTCTCTTATCATATAATTGCTCAAACATCTTTGGTGAAGCACTCTCCAACGACGCTTTTAAGAAACTTACTAGCAGCCGGTCTAATTCTAACGGTAACTCTGGTTTTTCCAAGACAAACTCTAAATTAAATTGAATCATATTCCCCCTTCTTTCTCTTTAAGATTTTTATTTGTGCCATTGTCGACCTCCCTATATTTTTACACTATCATCAGTCAACATTTATACCAATCTTGTTTATGCAGAAGTTCTATTCGAGAATCTATCGTGTGACATCCTCCCCCACCTATAGAGGTGGGGCTTCCCATCCTCGGCAAATCTCGGCAAGTTTGGTTCTCGTTCGATAGCACTACCGTGCTAAGCATAAGCGAGCTATCCCCGTGTGTCCCACGGTTGTGTTATATTGTGTTAAGGTCATGCATTTACCAGCCGCATTCCCTCATTTCTGATATTTACCGCCGCATTTACATCTCTGTCATGATGGGTCCCACACTGTGGACAATCCCACTCTCTTA
>JABLTR010012291.1_pt1 | contig 13257 bp, 12 predicted proteins | sample 7160071 | NCBI WGS metagenome assembly JABLTR01 (sample SAMN14651230, study PRJNA627086) | human gut metagenome | isolation source: feces | host: Homo sapiens
ACGGTAATATTAGACTATATTGCGGAAAAATATACCGGGCTTGCACCGCTTTATGAGGCCGTTTACAAGAAGGGCGACCGCAGCTATTGGGCCATGCTGGATGAAGAAATGCGGCGTTTTACCAGGGAAGAGGGCCTGCTCTATGTTCGCAATGACGATTCGGTAAAGCGTCCGTTTGAGGAACCGCCCATTGTCGTCAATTACTTTTTTCACGAGGAGATCATCCCCTCGGCAAAAAAGAAATAGGGGAAATTGAAAGCCTTGCCTACCCTCCGCGCGCCGCGCACATTTTTGCGCAAGACAGCCCGTACCCGGAAAAATCGCTTCTGGCAATTTCCGGGTACGGGCTGCTTTTATAGCCGCTGCTCCGGCCGCGGCCGGGGCTCCTGTGCGGCTGTGTTAGCTCATCATGTAAACCTCGGTGCAGATGTTGCCGCCGTTGTCCGGCTGGGAACTGCCGGCGATCTGCCGCAGCAAGTCCTGCAGCGTCAGGCCGGTCATCTGCTCGATTCCCTCCGCATCCACAATAAAGCCGTTGACGGCTCCCATACGCTGGGAGATGGCTCCCTGCGCCACGCCGGGCATCACCAAAAAACCGTTGCAGCTCAGCGAGGCGATGGCCTCCATGTCCTCCGCGGTGACATCCCCGGCGAAGATGGCAAAGCCGTTGACGGTCAGGGTGATCTTGTCGCCGCTGCTGGCCATGGTCTTGAGGCGGTCGTGGGAGAACAGCTCCCAGCCGTTGATTTGGTAAAGACGCCCCTCATAGATCTGGTAGCTGTCTGCTTCGCCTACCGCCTTAAAGGCCTTGGCGCAGGCGGATGGCATGCTGGCGCAGCCCTTGACCAGGATGGACTCAAATTCATCGAGGTACCGGGCGTCCTTCTTTTCAATCAGCAGCGAGCCGCGCACATAGAGTTTTTTGCCATACAGCACCGACGTGGCCTCGTTCAGGGTAAGCGGGCCCGTCACGGTGTAGCCATCCGGAACCAGCGTACAGCTTGGGGTCTCAAACAAAGCGGCATACCGGCCGTGGAGGCCCTCGGGCATAAAGAGGCGGTCGCAGGCAATGTGCAGGCCGCGCTTCACCGCTTGCTTTAAGTCGTCTTCCTCAAAGGCGGACACCTCGCCGGCAACCCAGACCTGCCGCTCCTGTTCCGGCGTTTTAGCCAGGATCCCGCCGGGGGTGTGATCCCCCAGGAGGATGACGGAGCTGTCCGGATAAGGCCGCTTGCCCCCATTGACGCGGGCCAGCGGATCCTGGCCGCAGGAAGCGGGGTAATAGACCGTGCCGGTTACAACAACGCTCTCCACGTTTTCGAAGATATGGATGCCGTTGCCCTTGAGGATGACGTCGCCTGTTACAATCAGGAATTTGCCGCTGAAATCCGCGCCGTCCTCAAACGTACCGCCCGGCATCTGCACAAATTCTCCTTGAAAATCCGTAATGATGGAATTTCCACAGCTGATATTCGCGCCCTTGGCCAGCAGCTTTGCGTTAACGGCGCTGGAGGCAATGTAGGCGCCGCAGGCGAGGTTGATGCTTTCGTATTGATCCAGAAAATTTGCATGGTCGCGTACCATACAGGCGACCTCGCAGCTGATATTAAGGCGGTTTTGCTGTAAAAGCTGTTCAAACATGGTTAGTCTCCTTTCATCATTGCACGCATGAGCCCCAACGCGGTCCGAAGCCTGGTTCGTGCGGTGGAAGCGGGAATATGCATGGCCTGCCCAATTTCAGCAGAATTGAAGCCCCGATAATATTTCAGGTATACAGGGGCCCGCAGCCCGGGGGGCAGACGGCTGAGCATGCTCTCCGCCAGAATCCGGTCGCTGGGGTCGTTGAACGGGATTTCTGCCGGGGAGGAGCCCTCCAGCGAAACGAGACGCGCCTCTTTTCGCTTCATGTCGACCAAAGCATTGCGCGCCGCCGCATATAGCCAGGCCTTCATGGCCGGTTCGGGCATGGCCTCCAGCATGGCGCGGTTGACCAGCGCCTGGGTAAATGCCTGCGAAACCGCGTCGTTTGCCGCTGTCTCGTCGCGGGAAAAACGGATCATGGCTTGCAGCATTGGCCCGCTGTACTTGCGGTACGCTGTGTCGATCAACACATTACAACCCTCCCTTTGCTTATTAAGACGTTTGAAACGGGCCGGGTGTTTGCGAAAAAGGAAAACGCATAAAAATAAATCCGGCCAGGCACATCAGTACGCCAGGCCGCAGGGAATTGTATTTGACGGATTTCTTCAGCGTTAACCCGCCGCCGGCCTGCTCCTGGGGCTTTTCAGCAGGATCGCCGCGCAGATGGGAAGGGCTAAAAAATAGGGCGCGTAGGGGTCCAGGCCAGGACCAGGTTTATGGTATGAGGAGCGCGCGGGGGCCTCGGGGTCGTACCACACGGCTACCGCGGCGCCGGCATCCGGCCAGCTGCTGTTTGAGCTGTGGTAAATTTCGCTTCCCCGATAGTCTTTGCCGTTTACCGTGTAGGCGTAGTAAACCCGGGTGCGGAAATCCTTCAAGCGCTCCTGCTTTAAAAAGCTGCCGGGGGCCGGGGCCCAGTCCTTGTATTGCTCGGTTCTTGCGGCCTTTATCAGCTGTGAGCTGATAAAGGTTACAAGCAGGATGAGAGCCAGCAGCAGAAATTTAAACCGGACAGGGTTGTGAATTTTCATTTGGCCTCCTTTTATCATTCGGCGCATAATGGCACAAAGCCTGACCCGCTGTGAAAAATGCAGCGGAAAATAAAAAAGCGGGTACCGCTCTCGTCCGGCATCCCGCTGAGCATATCATTTTCTCCGCCACGGGCACAGGGCTTCTCCGAAAGTCCGTGCCGGCGGAGCCTGCGCGCTGACATCGGGGCCGCAAGCCCGGATCGCGGAGAAGGCATCATGGCGTAATCTCAAATTCCTGAATGCCCATAGAGCCCGGTGCGATCTCATATTTCTCAAAGACGATCACCGGGTTCCCACGGTCATTGATAAAAAAGCTCTGGTCCGGCTTGATCCCCTGAAAGCCCATCTCGCCCTCAAAGTAATCCAAGTCCGGGTTGGCGGCCTCCCGGCGCGCGATTTGCCGCCGGATGGAGGCGTTGACATGTTCCTCGTAGCCGTCGCCAAGCAGATCCTGCAAAGTCAGGTCGTTGCCGGTTGCCATGTCAATGTTGTAGCAGAACAGCTGCGTATAAGCGCTGGCACGGACCTCCGTGCTTTCCAGCACAAACGAGAGAATTTGTTGGTTGGAGCATTTTACGGAATAATCCACGGTGACAATTACCGGCATGAAGTCCCCGGCGCTTCCGCCCGTTGCACGGTAGGCCTCCCACTCCTGCTGCGCACGGGTTTTGGCCTTGGCGACGATGCCGTCGATTTTTGTCTGAATTTCCTGATTTACGCGTTTTTCAAGCGCTGTGTTTCCGGTTTGGGAGAGGGCGGGTACCCGCACGTCGATATTCTTCATCGGATCCTTCTCGGAATAGGAGCGAAAGGTAAAGATTTTTGCCACTTCGCCGAGGAGCGGTACCTGAGAGACCGTCTGCGCGAACACCTCGCTGCAATTGAGCAGGGTGACGAATAAAAAGCATAAGCACACAAGGGCGGGCGCCATTACACGGGCCCATTTAGCCTTTTGGGGCTTTTCACGCAGGCAGGAACGCACCAGGTAGGGGAGCGCCTCTGGCACGGGCGTTTCCTCATAGCATTTCCGGGCCTGCCGCAGCCGCTGTTTTGAATCCGGTTTCATGCTACTCCTCCTCTAAATCAAGCCGCAGCAGCTTTAGCGCCTTATAAAGCCTCGACTTTACCGTGCTCAGGTTCATATGCATAATCGCTGCGATCTCCTCCAGCTTCATGTCCTCAAAAAATCGAAGCTCGACCACGGCCCGAAGCTTGGGGTCCAGGGCTTTCAGCGCGTGGCGCAGGTCCATAACCGCCGCTTGTGCGGCCTGGGGGTCCTCCATTGTGCCTGGGCCCCGCTCCTCCAGTACGGCTGTTTCCATTGGCAGCACCTTGCCGTGGCGCCGGTACCAGGACACGCATTCATTTACCAGGATGCGGTAAAACCAGGTCTGCATATACTGCGGGTTCCGCAGGGTGGAAAATTTGGCAATGCCCTTTAGAACGGCCTCCTGAACGATGTCGAGCGCTGCATCCGGATTGTGTGTATAGCTAAAAGAGAGCCGGTAAAACCGCTCCTGATTCTCCGTTATGTAGCGTTCAAATTCTTCCCTGCGCACTGGCGTGGCCCCTTCCGTTTTCGGGCTTATATCTCGCCCGGTTTAAAAGGCGGGCCGAATTTGCACCTGGTCAGGAAAAGGCCTTGTCAATAATGGATTTTGCCTTTTCGTTGTCGTCTGAGATGCACAAAATGACATACTGACCCTTAACCTCTAAAACGGGGTTTTTCAGCTTTGTCAATTCCTGTGCGTTATAGTCCTCAAAGCCTGTGCGCTGATAATCGATGCGTTCCTCCAGGGCTTTTTTTACAATATCGACCTTTTCGGGGCTGGCTGCATACCAAACGGCGATTTCCTCGGCGGTTGCGCCGGTGCTTACGTAAACCTTGCCCTCCGTTACGGCATCCGCATCCAGCAGGTAGACCTCACGGGCCTTTTCCCCGTCCATTGCCGTCAGCTGGTCCTGGAACGGGATCCCCTTGCTTAGGCTATCCGCCAGGGCGGCGGCCTGCCCGGCCGGCTCCTTCTGTACAGCCGGGCCGGAAGCCTGCGGGTCCTGCTGCTGGCAGGCAGACAGCCCCGCCAGCATGAGCGCGCCTGCCAGTAACGTTACGGCAATCGCCGTCAATCTTTTTTTCAATTTCATTATAAATAACCTCTTTCTGTCTATTTTACATTGGCCTTCAGGTATTCAGCCCATTTCCTGCAATAGTCTACGTTGGGGTGGATGCCGTCCGTCGCCGCCCCTGCGGGGAGGGCCCCCGCGCTGTCCATCAGGGCCTTGTTGACCTCCAGGTAGACAGCTCCCTTTTCCTCCGCCATTTTTTGAATCTGCTCGTTAAAGCGATTGATGTTGGCGTTGTTAATAACGGGGGCGGAATCGGATTTCTTTTTGGATACCGGCAGGATGGACTGCACATAGATGGTGGCGTTTGGCTGGCTGGAGCGGACGGCATCGATTAGCTTGCTGTAATTGCCGGTAAAGGTCTCCATACTTGGCCAGCCCAGATCATTGATCCCCAGCATAATATATACCCGTTTATGCTGCGGCTCCTGCCGCAGCGCATCGGCTACCGTCGCCATGCCGGACCCGGTGCGGATGGATGCTTTGGTAAAGATGGTGTTTACCGCCAATCCCTTATTTGACAGAAACGAAGCGCCCTGTACCACGCCGTAGACGTTCAGCGCCTCCGTTCGGCTGTCCCCAATAAACAGCGCATCGGAAAAATCGCCCTGCTTCACCGGCACCGTGGCGCTGGCACTTGGGACGGCTTCCGGCTCTTCGGCGGAGGAAACCGGCCGGCTTTCCTCCGCGGCGCTTGAAGGCTCCTCCGGCTCGGAGGAAACCGGATCCGTTGAAGAGGCCTCCTCCACTGTGGACGAAGGCTGCTGTGAGCTTTCCTGCGCTGGCGATGATGAAAGCACGATGCTGTCCGGCGGAAAGACTGCCTTTACAGCTAAAACGCCCAATACTGCCAGCAGGCAGCAGCCCAGGCCGATACCGGCAATAACCAAAAGCTTGTTCAGCGGCTTACGGCCGTCCTCGCCCTTCATATATTTGGGCTTTCCTCCATTTTTGCTCATCATACCCCATCCTTACCTTAGTTTCTTAAAATAGAAGAGCCTTTTACCCGCGGCGTGGGCTTCGTTTGCCGCGCTTACCTTTTTTAGACGCTGTGCGCCCCTGAAAAGTTGCCGTGCAAAAAAAATATTTTAGGGGCGTGGGCTGCCTACCTCTAAAAAGCAAATCAGGCAGCGCTTTATAAAGGCCGGTATGATTCGGTCCCGGGCGCGGAGATAAAGCGCTGAAAAAGATTTATAGGTTATTATAGATTATTTTTCTGAAAATATTTGCCATAAGGAGCAGAGTTTTTGTCCCCGGCTGGTTTACGCTCAAAGCGGATGAAGGCCGGAGGAGCTCCGGCGGCAGTTCGCGGGAGGGCTTCCGGCAACAAGCTGAAAGCTTGTTGCCATTATACCATAAAATTCCTGATCCTTAAACCGATAGTTTAAAAATCAGGAATTTTGTTTGTAGGTTAAGCTGTCGTCAAGGCGTTAGGGGCGGGTCAACGCTCCAAGGGAGAAAACACGCCGTCAAAGCCAAGGGTAACAATTTCGCAGGGACCGGCCTCGAACGCGAGCCGGCCGTCTGTGACGGGCAAGGCTGCTAGCACATCCTCGTGCATATTCATGCGCACGGCGCTGTCAACGGGAAGCGCCAGGGCCAGGCGTGCCTGGACGGATATGGCGCGGGGGTTGTAGAAACGGGCCACAATACGGCTGCCGTCCTCTGAAAGCTTGAAGGAGGAGAGCTGCAGACCGCCCTCTTCCAGCGCCAGGAAGCTCTGGCAGGCGGGGATGCGCCCCTCATGGCTGCCGGTTTGGGTGCTGCGGAGGCCGGTGTTAAACTGAGCGGCCTTCTGCAGAACAATGTCCGGCAGCGCCCCGCCCTGGGTGGCAAAGGGATAAATAGCATACTCCATGTCGAAGCCGCCGAGGCATTGAGTCTCGGAATACTCGTCGTTGTAGCGCTCAAAGAAGCCGCGGTAGAGGGCCCCCTGCCCGCGGATAATGGAAAGCGCCAGCGTGCCGTTGCCGTCGTCCAGGTAATCGTACTGGTGCAGGCCTTTTTCTAAGATGGCAAGGCCGCGCTGCTCACCGCTGACGGCACAGAAAGTCTGTTGAGGCATGGTGCCGTGCAAGCGGGAGCCGGTGCGTTTCTCCAGGGAGAACTGCCCGTCGGCCCAGACGTGGTCGCTTTGAATGCTGGTAGGGAAATAGGCACGGATCCGGTGGTCCTTGGAGCGGTTGTCTACATGCAGCTGTATGCGCACGACAGGACTGCCAGCATAAACATGCACCAGGTATTCCAGGGAGTTTTTCACAACCTGGGCGGAACGCCCGGCCGCGTGGCCGGTCATTTCAAACGGCAGCTCCCACTCCGCCTTTAAACGGCAGGCGGCCTGAAGCGGGCCGTCCTGAAGGAACTCAATATCCCAGCGCAGGCTGCGGCTGTCATGAACGGAACCGCCGGGAATCTGGTTAAAGATATAGGCGTCTCCGCCGTCGCCCTCTTCAATAAAGTAGTTCAGGTCCCGGTAAACATAGCCGGTGGCCTTGTCGGTAAGAGTCAGGGTGCCGTTGTCTGCAACGGAAAGGGTAATGTAAGCGTTTTCGACTGTGCGGCTTTCTTTCGAGACCAGCAGTGCGTCCTCGGGCGCGTTCTCGTTGGCGGCGGCCTTTTCCAGACGAAAAGCCTTTATGCCGAAGGCGGGCAGCGGACCGGCCTGAAGCACGGCCTGGAATACGCGGTCCTTGGCAAAATGCTGCACACTCTTAAAGTCGGAGCGGATAAATTCACGGTCGCGCGCGGCGGTAATCTGGCAGGGGCAGGCATGGCCGTCGCTGTCGGTAACTCGGAAGGCCTCCGGCGCTTCGCTGGAGGGGTAGACAAATTCCACGCAGACGGGCTCATCCGCGGCAAAGGGCTGCGGGTTAAAGACCACAAGCGTGCCGTAGTCGTTTTCTGCCGCCGCAAAACGTGTGTCTGTCTGAGCGGCGAGCGCTTCCAGGGCGACCCGCGCGTAAGTGTCGGAGATATTGCGGCTCTTTTGAAAGCGCGTCATCATTTCGCTGCACACGTCGTTGCCGCTGCAGCCGCAGATGCCGTCGTGTGTATGGTTTTCAAGCAGGTATTTCCACGATTTCGTCAGGAACCCGGCGGGGTACTTCTTCGTCGCGCCGAAGGCTAGGGCGTTCAGGGGCTCTGCAAAGCGGATCAGCGAATCCTGCGCGCGCTGGTTTTCCAGCTTCAAATAAACACGGCTGACGAGCGTGTCCTGTAGGTTGTAGACGATGTCCGGGCTCTCGCGCAGCTCGCCCTCCAGCGTCTGGAACTGGTCCCGGTATTGGGCGCTTAAGGCAAAGCAGTCGGAGAGGTTGTCATAGGAGGGGACGCCCAGCGCGGCGGGGTCCTCCGGCGGCGGCAGCATGTCGCCGTTGAAGGTGAGCAGGGTGAAGGGAGCAACCGGCTGGTAGCCGGCCATGTTCTCCGCCTCCTTGATTTTATCCTGAAATTCCTGTGCGTTTTCAACCAGGCGGATGCCCTTGCGCATATGAGCGCCGTCCATAATAGTGCAGGCGCCGTACGGGTAATACATGCCGGTGAGCTCGCTGCCGTCGGCTCCCTTCCAAATGAAGTCCCGCGCGGTCCCGGGCGGGCAGCCCCTGGACATAAAGGCATTGTGAATGCCGAATTGGGTGAAGATCTGCGGCAGCTGGGAAATATGCCCGAAGGCGTCCGGCACATAACCGACCTTCATCGGCTCGCCGTAACGGCGGGAGATTTTTTCACCAAGCAGCAGGTTGCGGGCGATGCTCTCGCCAATGGGGAGGCATTCGTCCGGCTGGATATACCAGGGGCCGATCAGCAGGCGGCCCTCCTGGACAAAGCGGGCGATTTCCTCCTCGCGCTCCGGGTAGATCTCAAGGTAATCCTCCAGAACGCTGGTCTGGCCGTCCAGCATGAAGCGGTAGTCGGGCTGGCGGGCGAGAATATCCAGAACGCGGTTGATTACGCCGTCAATATAGATGCGCGTTTGTTCATAGGATACATACCATTCCCGGTCCAAATGGCTGGAACAGACGACAAATAGTTTTTTCTTTTCCACGTGCACTCCTCCAATGCATGAAGCAAAATTCGATGGGAAAAACGTTTCTTACAGCCGGATTATAACATGGGAAAAGAGGAAAGTAAACGCCCCCGAGGCGGATTTATGGATAAAAAATTTTTTTCCGGCTGCATGGCCTACAGGCCGGGCCGGTTGGCCTTTCCGGTAATTTGTTCGGCGGCAATGGCGACAATGCAGACATCATTCCAGGCGGACTCGATTTCCTGGCTGCCCTCCCGCGCGTATTCGGGAGAATATTTTTGAATCAACGCCTGGAGCGCAATGCGGCGCACGGCATCGTCTGCAATAACCCGGGCGCGCCCAAAGACCACAACGCTTTGGTAGCGGGTGGCAAAGCGTTGTGGAACGACCTCGTCGAGGGCCACGACGCAAAACGAGACCTTGTCGTGCCGTTGCAGGCTTTCAAGCTTATGCCCCGCCTTTGCGCAGTGAAAATAAATCTGTCCGTCCTGGTAGACGTAGTTCAGCGGCACGGTGTAGGGGTAGCCGTCGCCGTCCAGCACGCCGAGCACGCCAGTCGGCGCCTTTTTTAAAATTGCCAGGCTTTCCGCCAGGGGCAGCTCCTGCTTGCTTCTTCTCATCTTCGGAAACATATTGAATTTTAACCTCGCTTTTGCAGCTGATTGGGCCCTGCCCCGCCGATGCGGGCGGGCCCTGGTTGATGCGTTTAATTATAGCATGCTTTCCGCCGGGCGGCAATTGTGCGGTGCGAAGGCCTGTGGGCATAAAAAAACAGGCGTCCCGTTTTGCCGGAAGGCCTGCTTTTAGCATCATGTTATCGGCCGGTCACAGTGCGGAGCCCAGCTTTCCGCCCTTGAGCCAGGCAATGGTGTCGCGAATGGTTTGGGCGAGGTCCCGGGGACGGTAGCCCAGCTCCACGGTGGCCTTGTCATGGCTGAATTTGTCATTGCTGGAGAGTGTGTACAGCGAGTATTTGGTGTACAGCGGGCGCCGCTTGCGCAGCTTACAGACCCAGCTAATCAGCGGCGCGGCGGCTTTCGCCATCCACATGGGCAGCACGGGCAGCCGCCGTCCGCCGCAGTAGCGTTTAGTCATGTGCAGGACGTCCTTGACCTCATAATGGCGGTTGGAGAGAATGAAGCATTCTCCCGGCTTGCCCTTTTCAATGGCCTTTAGACAGCCGTCGGCAACATCCCGTACATCGACAAAGTCATAACCGCCGTTGACACAGGCGGGGAGCTTACCGTTGATGTAATCATTGACAAGCTGAACCAGGTGGTTGCCGGAACGGTCATAAGGGCCGAGGATGCCGGACGGGTGCACAACAACGGCATCGAGCCCCTCCTGTACGGCATCCAGCACAGCCTGGGTGGCCTCCGCCTTGGTTTTGGCGTAGCCGCCCACCACCCAGTCCGGGGAAAAGCGCCGGACCTCATGCAAAACCTGAAAGTGGTCCTTTTCCGGAATGGCATGGACCGAGCTGACATACAGCAGCCGCTTGGCTGCGTACTCCCTGCAAAGGGCGATAATATTCCGGGCGCCGTTTACATTTACATCATAGAGCAGCGGGGAAACGTGCTCGGAAATATCAATGATACCGGCGGTATGGATGACGTAGACCTCATAGCCCTGCGTGTTCTCAAACAATGGGCGCAGGCTCTCTATATTTCTTACATCCCCCTCAATGTAGGAAACACCCTCCAGCGCCGCCGCTGTTTCACCCGGCAGAATAAGCCCGCGCACCGGCGCCCCTTTTTTCTGGAGCATGCGCACGATGGTGCCGCCCAGATGTCCGTTGGCCCCGGTCACGATATATAGACGCATCATAAAATTACCTTCTTTGCTTTAGACTCGGTGTTGATTTTCTTTTCTAACAGTATTATATTCAAAGGTAGAGAAGCTCACAATAAGCAAAATCAGGGGCATTGTCCCGTTATTCAACAGTTTGAACAGACATTGTTGAATAATAAAATTGCTTCATAAAAAGTTTTCGGTTTGGACATTTTTTTGTTTTAAGATCAAGCTGTCGACCAGTAAAAGGAGGGTGGATTTATGAAACCAACCGGCAACGACCACCGGACCCGCGTGACAAGAATGCTGATTCGCAAGGCTTTTACGGAGCTGCTGCGCCAGAAGCCGATTCAGGATATTTCCATCAGGGAGCTTTGCGCGGCCGCGGGCATCAACCGCGGCACCTTTTACCTGCATTATAAGGATATTTACGACCTGCGGGATCAGATAGAGGAGGAAATGATGGCGGACTTCCAAAAGGCCCTGTCCCCTTTACTGGAGACGGCTCAGGATGTTTCGCCGGTGAAAATCACCACGGGGATCTTTCAATGCCTGAAGGATAACGCGGACCTCTGCACGGTGACATTGGGGGATTACGGCGACAAGGCGTTTGCCTACCGCTTGGTCAACACCGGCAGGGAAAAATGCCTTACCGCGTACTCCCGTTTTTTCGCCGCCGCCACACCAAAGCAGATTGAGTTTTTCTATGCCTTTGTCAGCGCCGGCTGTATTGGGCTGCTGCAGAAGTGGCTTGCCGAGGGAATGGCCACCAGTGCCGAGGAGGTGGCCGCGATGGCGGAGGATATTATGATGTACGGAATGGGCTTTTTTCAAAAGGGAAGCGAGGGTGCGCTAAAAATATAGCGGCGCCCTTTTAGTATGGCCCCGGTATGGGTAAAGATACAATTCCTATGCGCCTGGTAACGAAAATATAGCTCTTTAACCTTGCGAAGCTGTAAGGCGGAAAAGAAACGGTAAGAGGAAAAGCGGGAACCCTTATTTTATCAATCTTTCCAGCCTGGTTTAAAACAAAAGCGGGGCGCTGTAAGAAAATTCTTTTTAATAAAATCAAAATAGATAAAGCGTTCTACAAACAAGGGGATGAATGGCCTGCCCGTGGATTTCAACCTGTTTAACGAGTAGCGCCGGTTCAGAAATGGTAGAGCAGCCTGGCGAGCCCAAATTCATTAAACAGAAGGAAATGCCCCAGAAACAGTGCGCCGGTGTAAAGGAAGGGCTCGCTTTTAAAGAGTCCGGAGGATTGATATTTTATCCGCCGCAGCGCTGGCCGGAGCAACAGAAACAGGCAATAGCCCAGCAGGGCTCCCAGCGTGTTTAGAATCAGGTCGTCAACATCGGTCCTGCGGTTGTTCAGCAGTTGGCTGGCCTCGATGAGCAGAGAAAGAGAGAAGCCGCTCAGCACCGTAAAAGACAGCCGGCGCAGCGAGGGCCAGATGAGGGGGAGCAGCATCCCAAGCGGAAGAAACAGCAGGATGTTCTGCAGGTAGGCGGCGAAATCGACTTCCCGGGAAAAGGGCAGAAGGTTCACCTGAGCGGACCGGATTTCAAGCCCATAGAGGCTGATGTGGTAGACGGTTCCCGCCCCGGTCAAATAGAAGATGGCGCCGATGTAGGCGGCAAACAGCACCAGCCAAAGAAAATGCCCGGCTGGCAGGCTGAGCCTCTTGGAGGCATAAGCTTTTCTCAGTAGGAATAAAACCGCTGCCGCCGGCAGCAAGACGGTGAGCAGTTCATAGCTTTTTAGGATGAATTCATTCATAAAGTCTTCTCACTTTCATTTCCAGTTTTATACGGGGATTATTTTACCAATGAATCCTGACGGAACACCGGAGAAAGCCTTACATTTTTCTTACAGCTGGGTGGCTGGAGCAGCCTGAAAAAATACCGGGCGCCTGCAACGCCCGGTACGTAAATTTTTATTGAATTTATATGGCTGAGGGAATGCTCCCGCCCTTTCAGGTGTGTAAAGGGCTTATGGGGAAAACGGGAGCGGCCGGGCTGGTACGCAAAAAATGTTCAGCCGGCCTGTGGGGTGGTCTCAGTCAGGAATTTTTTCATATAGGCCTGCTGAATAACCTCCAGCAATTCGGGCGCTCTGCCGCCCACCGGTTTGCCGTCGATTTCGACGGCGGGCAGGCCGAACACGCTGGATGCAGAAACCACGACCTCGTCCGCCTGCATCATCTCCTCCAGCGTAAAGGCGGTTTCATCTACAGGGATGCCATTTTCACGGCAGATTTGCAGGATATGCCCGCGGGTGATGCCCGGCAGAATAAGATTGTCGGTCGGAGCGGTACGGAAAACGCCGTCCTTCAGAATGGAGACGTTGCTGTGCGCACATTCGGTAACCCGGTTCCCGCGGTGCAGGACCGTCTCGTCACAGCCGAGCTCAGCCGCTTTTTGAGCGGCCAGAACATTGGGGATCAGATTGAGCGTCTTGATATTACAGTGCAAATAGCGGGTGTCCTCCATGGTGCAAAGCTTCAGCTTTGCGTGGATATCCTTGACGCTGCAGGGCCAGGAGAGCACCCAAAGATTCGGCTTATCCTCCTTGGGAAAGGCATGGGCGCGCATGGCGGTTCCGCGAGTAACCTGCCAGTAGAGCATCTGCTCCGGGCAGTC
>JABLTR010093700.1_pt1 | contig 13254 bp, 6 predicted proteins | sample 7160071 | NCBI WGS metagenome assembly JABLTR01 (sample SAMN14651230, study PRJNA627086) | human gut metagenome | isolation source: feces | host: Homo sapiens
CAAAAATGCTTTTCAGCATATTTTTTCCAGAAAATGCGTCCCAAATCGGTCTTAGCATATCGGAGGAAATAGCCCCTCGACCGTTGCAGAGACAATCACCGCAAAACCAGCGAGTGGGAACGAGCGGCCATAATACCGGGGGTCCAGGGGGCACGGCCCCCGGCGCTCTTTCCTCCGGCTTTCTCCGGAGAAAGCCGGGCTCCCCCGCCGGAGTCGGCGGGGGAACCCACCTGGCAGGTGCTAACCTGCACTGGTCCAGACAGGACCACCTGCCGAGACCCCCGGCGGGGGTCGCCTCCTTACCAGGGCTGGACCGGCACCGGTCCAGAAAGCCCCCGCCGGGCAGGCCCCTTTGGTTTCTTTTCCCAATCCACTTCCCAATATTTCCTCACCACTTTGCAAAGTTTTTGGTTGTGTTTTGAAACTGCATACGGTATAATAATAGGAACGCTTTTGAGAGTATCTTGGACCAAACGGTCTTTCCCAGGGGGACGCCCCCTGGTTCATTCGTTAGAGGTGACACCAATGGCTTTGCGTATCGGAATCGACATCGGCTCTACCACCGTGAAGGTGGTGGTGTTGGACGAACAGAATCAACTGCTTTTCCGCTCCTATGAGCGGCATTACTCCAAAACCCGGGAGCGCACCTGCGAAACCCTTCAGGGCCTCACCGGCCTGCTGGGGGGGCAGGAGGTGCAGCTGCTCATCACCGGCTCTGCGGGCCTGGGGGTGGCCAAGGCCGCTGGGCTGGACTTTGTCCAGGAGGTCTACGCCACCGCCGCTGCCGTCCGTACCTTCATCCCCCAGGCGGACGCTGTCATCGAGCTGGGGGGGGAGGATGCCAAGATCATCTTCTTCGGCAACACCCTGGAGGAGCGGATGAACGGCTCCTGCGCCGGGGGCACCGGGGCCTTCATCGACCAGATGGCCACCCTCCTCAACGTCACAGTGGATGAGTTGGACGAACTCTCCCTTCGCCATGAGAAGATCTATCCCATCGCCTCCCGGTGCGGGGTGTTCGCCAAGAGCGACATCCAGCCCATCCTCAACCAGGGGGGGCGGAAGGAGGATGTGGCTGCCTCCATCTTCCAGGCGGTGGTGGACCAGACCGTGGCCGGCCTTACCCAGGGCCGGGAGCTGAAGGGGACCATCGTCTTCCTAGGCGGCCCCCTCCACTTCCTCCAGGGCCTGCGGGAGCGGTTCGTGGACACCCTCCACTTGGACAGCGACCACGCCGTCTTCCCCCAGGATGGGGACTGCTTTGCCGCCATCGGCGCCGCCCTGTGCACCGAGGCGGGCCAAACCCGCCCCTTTGAGGAGGTCCTGGACCTGCTGGAACACGCGGCCAACGTGGCCTCCCCCGTGGACACCATGGAGCCCCTCTTCACCTCTCAGGCTGAGTACGAGGCCTTCGCCGTCCGTCACCAAGCCATGACCGTGCCCCGGTTGGACCTGTCCACCTACACCGGCCCGGCCTACCTGGGCATCGACGCCGGCTCCACCACCACCAAGATGGTCCTCATCGACCCGGAGGGGAGCATCCTCTTTGAGTACTATGGCTCCAACCAAGGCAACCCCGTGCGCATCGTCCTGCCCCAGCTGCGGGAACTCTATGCCCAGTGCGGGGACCGGGTGGAGATCAAAGGCGCCGCCGTCACCGGCTACGGGGAGGATTTGATCAAAAACGCCTTCTCCTGCGATTTAGGGTTGGTGGAGACCGTGGCCCACCTGAACGCCGCCCGCCACTTCACCCCCGAGGTGGACTTCATCATCGACATCGGCGGCCAGGATATGAAGTGCTTCAAGATCCGCAACGGGGCGGTGGACTCCATCCTATTGAACGAGGCCTGCTCCTCGGGCTGCGGTTCCTTCGTGGAGACCTTTGCCAAGGCCCTGGGATACAACATTGCAGACTTCTCCAAAATGGGCCTTCTGGCCCGGCACCCGGTGAACCTGGGTTCCCGGTGCACCGTGTTCATGAACTCCTCGGTGAAGCAGGCCCAGAAGGACGGGGCCTCGGTGGAGGACATCTCCGCAGGCCTGTCTATCTCCGTGGTGCGCAACGCCATCTATAAGGTGATCCGGGCGGCCAACGCCGACGACCTGGGCCAGCACATCGTGGTCCAGGGGGGCACCTTTCTCAACGATGCGGTCCTCCGCTCCTTCGAGCGGGAGATCGGGCGGGAGGTCACCCGCCCCACCATCTCCGGCATCATGGGGGCCTATGGAGCCGCCCTGGCCGCCAAGGAGGCCGGACTGGAGCGCTCCGCCCTCCTCTCTCCCGAGGCCCTGGCCACCTTTACCCACGAGGCCAAGCCCGCCACCTGCAAGCTGTGCACCAACCACTGCTCCCTGACCATCAACCGCTTTGACGGGGGGCGGAAGTTCATCTCCGGCAACCGCTGCTCCCGCCCCCTGGGCCAGGAGAAGGTGGAAATCCCGGACCTGATGAAGTTTAAGTACGAGTACCTCCGCACCCTCCAGGGGAAGGGGACAGGGGACGGTTCCCGAGGCCGGATCGGCCTGCCCTTCGGGCTGAACATGTACGAGAACCTTCCCTTCTGGCACACCCTCTTTACCGAGCTAAACTTTGAGGTGGTCCTCTCCCCGGAGTCCACCCGGAGCCTGTACATCAAGGGGCAGCAGACCATCCCCTCGGACACGGTGTGCTACCCGGCCAAGCTCCTCCACGGCCACGTGATGGCCCTGCTGGAGGAGGGGGTGGACACCATCTTCTACCCCTGCATGTCCTACAACTTTGACGAGCACCTGTCGGACAACCACTACAACTGCCCCGTGGTGGCCTACTACCCCGACCTGCTGGGGGTGAACATCCCCGCCCTGGGACAGGTGAACTACCTCCACCCCAACCTGGGCCTCCACCGGCCCAAGGATTTTGAGAAGAAGGGGGCCCAGTTCCTCCAGGAGGCCTTCGGCATCCCCAAGCGGGAGGCGGTGAAGGCCATCCGCAAGGCCTACGAGGCCTACGACGCCTTCCGGGATCTGGTACGGCGGAAGGGGGCCGAGTACATCGACTGGGCCCGGGCCAACGGCCACCGCATCCTGGTGGTGGCAGGCCGGCCCTACCACATGGACCCGGAGATCAACCACGGCATCAACGACTTGATCACCGGCTTCGGCTTTGTCCTGGTCACCGAGGACGCGGTGTTCCAACACATGGATAAGCAGCCCCGCCATGTGCTCAACCAGTGGACCTACCACGCCCGGATGTACAACGCCGCCCGGTACGTCTGCACCCAGCCGGACATGGCCTTCCTCCAGCTGGTCTCCTTTGGCTGCGGGGTGGACGCCATCACCACCGACGAGCTCCGCTCCATCCTGGAGGAGGGCGGGGACCTGTATACCCAGATTAAGATCGACGACATTTCCAACCTGGGGGCCGTGCGCATCCGGATCCGCAGCCTCATGGCCGCCCTGGATGCCCGGGACGCCCAGGCGCAGAAAGGAGGCCAGTAACCCCCATGGCCAAGTTAGAGTACGATGAGACCGGCCGCCTTCTCTTCACCCAGGAGATGCGCAAGGAGTACACCATTCTCATCCCCCAGATGCTGCCCATCCACTTCGGCCTCTTCGCCAAGCTGCTGGAGCGGACGGGGTACAAGGTGGCCATCCTCAACAACGACGGCCGGTCCGTGGTGGAGAGCGGCCTGAAATACGTCCACAACGACGCCTGTTACCCCGCTCTGCTGGTCATCGGCCAGATGATTGACGCCATCCAGAACCAGGGGTATGACCCCCACAAGGTGGCCCTGCTCATCACTCAGACCGGCGGCGGCTGCCGGGCTTCCAACTACATCCACATGCTCCGCAAGGCTCTGGACAAGGCGGGGCTGTCCTTCGTGCCCGTCCTCTCCCTGTCCTTCGGGCTGGAGAAGAACCCCGGCTTCCACTGGTCCATTGGCCTGATCCGCCGGCTGATCTATGGCATGATGTACGGCGACCTCATCATGAACGTGGCCAACCAGGTCCGCCCCTACGAGGTCCACAAGGGGGACACCTCCGCCAAGGTGGAGCAATGGCTCAACCAGCTGCTGGACCGCTTCGACCAGGGGGACGGCATGACCCGCAAGAAGATGCGGGAGATCCTGGACGAGATCTGCGCCGACTTTAAGACCATCCCCGTGGCCGGAGAGCCCAAGATCCGGGTGGGGGTGGTTGGCGAGATCTACATCAAGTTCTCCGCCCTGGGCAACAACCAGCTGGAGGAGTTCCTCCTGGAGGAGGGGGCCGAGCCGGTGGTCCCGGGCCTGACCGACTTTCTCATCTTCAAGATCTACAACCGGGTCTCCGATGTGGAGATGTTCGGCGGCAGCCGGGCCAAGCAGGCCCTGTGCAAGTTCTTCATGGGCTACGTGGAGAAATGTCAGCTGGACATGATCGAGGCTCTCACCAAGGCGGGCTTCCGGGCCCCGGGCACCTTTGCCCAGCTCCACGAGCTCATCCACGGCTACCTCAACGACGGGTGCAAAATGGGGGAGGGGTGGCTGCTCACCGCGGAAATGCTGGAGCTCATCCACTCCGGTACCCCCAACATCGTCTGCGCCCAGCCCTTTGGCTGCCTGCCCAACCACATCGTGGGCAAGGGCATGATCCGGGTGCTTAAGGACGACTATCCCGACTCCAACATTGTGGCTGTGGACTACGACCCCGGTGCCACCAAGATCAACCAGGAAAACCGCATCAAACTCATGCTGGCCAACGCCAAGCGGGCCGCCGCCCAGGAGGCGGAAGCCACCCAGCAGGCGGCGGTTCCCTCCTGATTGGTGATGATAACAAACCCCTCTTTGACAGCGCCCCGGCAGGGCCCACCTTGGGCCTCTGCCGGGGCGCTGCCTCTTGACAGGGGGGATGGGCTGTGGTATAGTGACCCCAGTTCCCCGCCGCCGGGTGGGGGCGTTCACGTTTGTTTCTGTGCCAGTAGGCCCTGGAAGGCACAGAGGGAAACGTGTTTTTTTATGGCAATTTTCACGGGAAAGGAGGTGAGGGCCATGGCATGGGTCTATTTGATCGTCGCCGGTGGGCTGGAAACCCTGTGGGCTACCACCATGCAGTTGTCGGAGGGGTTTACCAAGCTGGGGTACTCCCTGCTCACCTTGGGGGTGATGGCGGCCAGCGTTTTTCTGCTGGCCCAGGCCATGAAGAGCCTGCCCATGGGCACGGCCTACGCCGTGTGGACGGGGATCGGCGCCCTGGGGGCGGTGATTGTGGGCATCGTTTTCTTCAAAGAGCCGGCCAGCGCCGGGCGGATCTTTTTCGCCACCCTGCTGCTGGTGGGCATCGTGGGGCTGAAGGCCACCTCCCACTAAAGCACACCGCCCCCAGGCAGGGGGATAGGATCCCTGCCTGGGGGCGGTGCGAAAGAAAGGAAAAGAAAATGGAACTCCAGCTCGCTGGCCAGCCACCAGCGGAGCAAGAAAGTTTCCCTGCATGTAAGACCATTTATAGGATACCACAACGCAAGAAACATTGCAAGAGGGAAAATGGAAAAAGTTTTCCCTCTTTTTTGCATGGACCGATGCAGAAAAGGGCGGGGTTACGGTGCCGGCGGGGGAGAGGCGGGGGTTTCCCTCTGCGGGGCTGGGCTGCGGAGGGCCCGGCGGTATACTGCCCAGGCCACCACAGCGGCCACTACCTCGGTGATCCAGAAGGCGTGCCACACCCCGGTGGGCCCTATGGTTCGGGAGAGCCCCCAGGCCACTGGCAGGATGACCACCAGGTAGCGGCACAGGGAGATGGCCAGGGAGGGCAGCCCTTTTCCCAGCCCCTCCAGGGCTCCGGAGAGGGTCACCGACACCGCCGAGACCACAAAGCCAAGGCTGATCACCCGCAGGGCGACGGCCCCCATGGCCACGGTTTCAGGGTTAGCAGTGAACAGGCCCATGAGCTGGGCGGGGATGGCCTGACAGACCACGGTGCCCGCCGCCAGGATCAGGCCGCTCATCCCCAGCACCACCCGGCTGATCTGGCGGACCCGGCGGATCTCCCCGGCGCCGTAGTTGTAGCCCACCAGGGGGCGCATCCCCTGGACAAAGCCGTTGGCAGGGAGGTAGAGGAAGGTTTGGAGCTTGTAATAGATCCCCAGCACCAACACGTACCCCTGGGAGAAGGTGGCCAGAATCCCGTTGAGGGCGGACACCAACACCGAGGGTAAGGCCAAGTTCAGGGTGGCGGGCACCCCGATGGCATACAGCCGTCTCACCATGGTTCGGGTGGGGGCCATGTCCCGCCGGGCGATGGTCACTGGGATGGGCCGGAAGTGGTACAGAACCAGATAGATCCCCAAAGTGAGGCTCTGCCCCAGCCCCGTGGCCAGGGCAGCCCCGGTGATCCCCAGCTGGGGGAAGGGGCCCAGGCCAAAGATCAGCAGGGGATCTAAGACGATGTTGGTGACGCACCCGGCCAGCAGGCTGGCCATGGTGGCCTTCATCCGGCCCACGGCCTGGAAGGTCTTTTCAAAGGTGAGCCCCAGGACGATGATTAGGGTGAAGGCAAAGGCCACCTGGCCATATGCCACCCCCAGCGCCAGCACCGACGGGGACTGGGTAAAGGCTCCCAGGAAGGCGGGCAGACCGAGGATGCACAGCAGGGTGAGCCCCACCCCGTGGACCACCGACAGGAGCATCCCCTGGGAGGCGGCCCGGTCGGCCTTGTCCTTCTCTCCCGCCCCCAGGTGGAAGGCGATGACGGCGTTGATCCCGATGCCGAAGCCCACCCCCACGGCGGTGATGAGGTTCTGCACCGGGTAGACCAGGGAGAGGGCGGTCATGGCGTCCTCACTGATCTGAGCCACAAAGAAGCTGTCGACGATGTTGTACAGGGAGTTGACCAGCATGGACAGCACCATGGGCAGGGACATGGACAGCACCAGGGGGAGAACTGGCCGGTCTTTCATAAAGGTCTCGTTCACAGAAGGCTACCTCCTAGGGGGAAGATGGCGCGGCGCCCCGGCAGACAGAAAACGCCACACAGCCGAAAGGGCTGTGTGGCGAAAAGGGTAAGAGTTGGTCTCATCCGGAAAAATCCACGCAAAGGTTTTCTGTGGGGTAGTATAGCTTACTTGGCGGGGGCTGTCAAGCCCTGGGGAAGGGGAGGCCCATTTCTGCCCCAGTCGTGCCGGAATTTCCGGTGGGTTGGCTCCTCTTTGCCTTGGCTCGTATCGCCGGCTGGTGGGCCAACCGGATCGAGGGGGTTCTCCTCTGCCGCCGGATCATGGGCCGGCCTACCGGACGGTGGTCAAGGGGGGGCTACCAGCCGATGCCCTCCCGTCCAGAACACTACGACCAGGACGTGGGGGCAACCTTTTGTTCTGCGCGCAGGCGGCTGCCTGCGCGCGTTTTGCATTTTTAGAGAGGGGAATTCGCAAAAACGCAAGGGATAACCTCGAGTCATGCAAAAAAGAGAGGGGTAGGAGGGGAAAAGGCGCACGGGAACAGGCAGGGTGCATCGCAGAAAAGGATGGGAAATTGTACAGGAAATGCAATATAACTGTGGAAAATACAGGGGAAAACCATGTGAAAACTTCTGAAAAGGGATGCTGCTTCTTCTGGGTAGGTTGACTGGCCATCCAGAAGCGAGTACCATTTTTATGAGGTTGATGGATGGGATGTGAATCTATGAGAGAACAAATATGCAAAATGAATCCAGAAAAACGGGGGCACGACGCCTGCGGCATCGGTGCGGTAGTGGACCGATGGGGCCGCCCTTCCCGCCGGACGGTGGAGGACGCCCTGGAGATCGTGGAACACCTGGAGCACCGGGCGGGGAAGGACGCCTCCGGCCAGACTGGGGACGGTGTGGGGATCCTCCTGCAGATCTGCCATCCCTTCTTTGTCGCTGCGGCCAAGGAGGTGGGGGTGGACCTGGCCCAGGCGGCCCCCAGGGGTTACGGGGTGGGGATGTTCTTCTTCCCCCAAGATCCCCTTCGGCGGGGGAGGTGCCAGAAACTCCTGGAAATTCTGGCCCAGCGGGAGGGAGTGGACCTGCTGGGTTGGCGGCCAGTGCCTGTGGCGCCGGAGATCCTGGGCCAGCGGGCCCGGTCCTGCATGCCCGCCATCTGGCAGGGCTTCTTCCGCCGCCCAGAAGAGGCGGCGGGGGACCTGGACTTTGACCGTCGCCTCTATGTTCTGCGGCGCACCTTTGAGCAGTCGGTGTCGGACACCTATGTGGCCTCTCTAAGCTGCCGGACCATCGTCTACAAGGGGATGTTCCTGGTGGACCAGCTGCGGCGGTTTTATCCCGACCTGCGGGATGCTCGGTACACCTCGGCCATTGCCCTGGTGCACTCCCGATTTTCCACCAACACGGAGCCCAGCTGGGCGCGGGCCCACCCCAACCGGGTGCTGCTGCACAACGGGGAGATCAACACCATTCAGGGCAACCTCTCTCGGATGCTGGCCCGGGAGGAGACCATGGCCTCCCCCCTCCTGGCGGCCCACCGGGAGAAGGTCCTGCCAGTGCTGGACCCGAGCGGGTCGGACTCGGCCATGCTGGACAACACCTTGGAGTTTCTCCTCTTTCATGGCCTGGACCTGCCCAAGGCGGTGATGGTCACCCTCCCGGAACCCTGGAGCCGCAACGGAGAAATGCCGCGGGCCATCCGGGACATGTACCACTACTACGCTACCATGATGGAACCCTGGGACGGCCCGGCGGCCCTTCTGTTCTCTGACGGGGATCTGGTGGGGGCCTGCCTGGACCGCAACGGTCTGCGCCCCCTGCGGTACTACGAACTCTCAGATGGCCGGGTGGTGCTGGCCTCGGAAGTGGGGGTGCTGGATCTGTCCCCCAGCCAGGTGGTCTGCAAGGCCCGCTTGGGTCCCGGCCAAATGCTGGTAGTGGACACCCGCACCGGCACCCTAGCGGGAGACCGGAGCCTCAAAGAGGCCTACGCCGCCCAGCACCCTTATGGGGAGTGGCTGGACCGGGAGCTGCATACCCTGGACAAGCTGCCGGTGCCCAACCACCGGGTGGCCCGCCATGACCAGGCCACCCGGGACAAACTCTACACCGTGTTTGGCTACACCTATGAGGATGTGGTGGGCTCTATCCTGCCCATGGCGCAGCAGGGGGAGGAGCCCATCCTCTCCATGGGGGCGGATGTGCCCATAGCGGCCCTGGCCCAGCTGTTCCTGCGGTGTGACAAGGCCTGCCAGGGTGGGGCCAACCTGCTGATCCTCTCGGACCGGGGGGTGGATGAGAACCACGTGGCCATCCCCTCCTTGCTGGCGGTGGCGGTCCTGGAGCAGCACCTCATCCAGACGAGAAAGCGCACGGCGGTCTCCGTCATTCTGGAGAGCGGGGAACCCCGGGACGTGCACCAGGTGGCCGCCCTGCTGGGCTACGGCGCCCGGGCGGTGAACCCCTACCTGGCCCACGAGTGTATCGCCGAACTCATCGACAAAGGACTGCTGGACAAGGACTTCTATGCCGCCGTGGCCGACTATGACCGGACCATCCTGGCGGGGGTGGTCTCGGTGGCGGCGAAGATGGGGATCTCCTCCCTCCAGTCCTACCAGAGCGCCCAGTGTTTTGAGGCGGTGGGCCTGGACGGGGATCTGATGGCCCGGTTCTTTCCCAACACCCCCTGTCAGGTGGGCGGGGTGGGTCTGGACGCCATCGAGGCGGCGGTGACCGCCAGCCACGACCGGGCCTTTGACCCCATGGACCTGTCCACCGACCCCGCCATCGACAGCGGGGGGATCCAGAAACTGCGCAGCGGCCCCAGGGACGAGAGTCACCTCTATGACCCTGTGACCATCCTTACCCTGCAAAGGGCGGTCCGGACCGGGCGGTATGATCTTTTCAAGGCCTACAGCGCCCGGGTAGACGCTTGGAACCGCAGGCACACCCTCCGGGGGCGCATGGAATTTGACACCGCCGGCCGGGTCTCCCTCCCCCTGTCGGAGGTAGAGCCGGTGGAGGAGATCGTACGCCGGTTCAAAACGGGGGCCATGTCCTACGGGTCCATCTCCCAGGAGGCCCACGAGTGCCTGGCGGTGGCCATGAACACCTTGGGGGGCAAGTCCAACTCCGGAGAGGGGGGCGAGGTGCCGGAGCGGTTCGGCACAGTGCGCAACTCCGCCATCAAGCAGGTGGCCTCCGGCCGGTTCGGGGTGACCAGTGCCTACCTGGTCAGTGCCCAGGAGATCCAGATCAAAATGGCCCAGGGGGCCAAGCCGGGGGAGGGGGGCCATCTGCCCGGCAGCAAGGCCTGGCCCTGGATCGCCCGGACCCGGTGTTCCACGCCTGGGGTGAGCCTCACCTCCCCGCCTCCGCACCACGATATATACTCCATCGAGGACCTGGCTGAGCTGATCTACGACCTGAAAAACGCCAACCGGTCTGCGGACATCTCCGTGAAGTTGGTGAGCCAAGCGGGGGTGGGGACCGTGGCCGCAGGGGTGGCCAAAGCCGGGGCCCAGACCATCCTGATCTCCGGCGGGGACGGGGGCACGGGGGCCGCCCCCAAAAACGCCATCTACCACGCCGGCCTGCCCTGGGAGATCGGCCTGGCGGAGGCCCAGCGCACCCTGATTCAGAGCGGCCTGCGCAGCCGGGTGAAGCTGGAGGTCGATGGGAAACTCATGACCGGGCGGGACGTGGCGGTGGCCTGTGCCCTGGGGGCGGAGGAGTTCGGCTTTGCCACAGCCCCCTTGGTGGCCCTGGGGTGCCTGATGCTTCGGGCCTGCAACCTGGATACCTGCGCTGCCGGCATTGCCACCCAAGACCCCGCTCTGCGCCAGGGTTTTCAGGGGAAGGCGGAGTTTGTCATGGCCTTTATGACCTATTTGGCCCAGGAGGTTCGGGAGATCCTGGCCTGGCTGGGCCTGCACTCCCTGGAGGAGTTGGTGGGCCGCAGGGATCTGCTCCGGGTGGGGGAGACGCCCGGGGGGCCGGATGTGTCCCCGCTGCTGGCCCCGGCCCAGGCCCCGGAGGAAAGCCCCACCCGCTTCTGTCCGAAGGACCGATACCCCTTCCTTCTGGAGGACACGCTGGACCACCGCCTGCTGCTTCCGCTCTTGGAGGGGAAGGCCCTAGGGGTGGTGGATCTCACCTGCCGGGACCGGGCCTTTGGCACCATGCTGGGCTCGGAGGTGACCCGCCGTTTCGGGGACAGCCTGCCGGAGGACACCTACCGGGTGGCCTGCCGGGGAGGCGCGGGGCAGTCCTTCGGGGCCTTCCTGCCGGCGGGGGTCACCCTGGAACTCCAGGGGGATGCCAACGACTACTTTGGGAAAGGCCTGTCCGGGGGCAAGCTCATCGCCTATCCTCCCGCTGACAGCGCCCTAACCCCGGGGGACCAGGTGATTGTAGGCAACGTGGCCCTCTATGGCGCCACCGGAGGAAAGGCTTTCCTTCGGGGCACCGCCGGGGAACGGTTCTGCGTGCGCAACTCCGGTGCCCTGGCGGTGGTGGAGGGCGTGGGGGACCACGGCTGTGAGTACATGACTGGCGGGCGGGTGGCGGTCATCGGCCCCACCGGCCGGAACTTCGCCGCCGGGATGAGCGGCGGGGTGGTCTATGTCCTGGACCGGGACCACGACTTCTACCGCCGGGTGAACAAGGAACTGGTGTCGGTGGAGCCCCTGGAGGACCCGGAGGACATCCAGGAACTCCGGGAAATGCTTGCCCAACACTGGGAGGCCACTGGCTCCCCCCGGGCCCGGGAGATCCTGGAGCGGTTTGAGGCGTACGTGGGGGACTTCAAAAAACTCATCCCCTGGGACTATGCCGCCATGACCCGGGCCATCGCCGCCGGTCAGGCCCAGGGAATGGAGCGGGAGGCGGCGGAGCTGGCTGCCTTTTTGGACCTGCGAAAGCGAGGTGCGTAACCATGGGAAAGATCACAGGATTCCGGGACTATCCCCGGGTGGCCTGCCCTCAGCGGCCGCCCCTGGAGCGGATAGAAGATTTTGCCCCCTTTCGACGGCCCTTGCCGGCGGAGACCCGGCGGGAACAGGCCGGCCGGTGCATGGACTGCGGTGTGCCCTTCTGCCAGGCCGGGGTGCGGGATCAGGGGGCTTGGCTGGGCTGTCCGCTGCACAACCGGGTCCCCGAGTGGAACGACATGCTCTGGCGGGGCAACGGCAGCCAGGCCCTGTCCCGGCTGCTGAAGACCAATTGCTTTCCGGAGTTTACCGGCCGGGTGTGCCCTGCTCCCTGTGAGAAGGCCTGCGTCTGCGGGACCTTCGGCCAGCCGGTGACCATCCGGGACAATGAGCTGGCCATCATCGAGGAGGCCTTCGCCCGGGGAGACCTGGGCCCCTGCCCTCCGGACAAGCGGTCTGGAAAAACCGTCGCAGTGGTGGGCTCCGGGCCGGCGGGGCTGGCGGCGGCCTACTATCTCAACCGGCGGGGCCACACCGTCACTGTGCTGGAGCAGTCCCCCCGGCCGGGTGGGCTGCTCACCTATGGCATCCCCGCCATGAAGCTGGAGAAGGAAGTGGTGGCGCGCCGCCTGGCTCTGATGGAGGCGGAGGGAGTGGCGTTCCGCACTGGGGTGGCGGTGGGGAAGGATCTCTCCCCGGAGGAGTTGGACCGCATCTATGACGGGGTGGTCTTTGCCTGCGGGGCCCAGGCGCCCCGGGCTGTGCCTTGGGCCGAGGATGGCCAGCCGGGGTTCTGCTACGGCCTGGACTACCTCACCCAGCAAGCTGTGGCGCTGGAGGAGGGGAGGGAATCCTCCCTCACGGCCCGGGGCAAGCGGGTGGCGGTGGTGGGCGCCGGGGACACTGCCGGCGACTGCGTTGCCGTGGCCCTGCGCCAGGGGTGTGCCGGCCTTACCCAGCTCGTCCGCAAGCCCGCCAGCCGGTATGGAGAGGGGGCCTTCGCCGGCGACGCCCAAGGGGAGGCGTCAGCCCGATTCCAAGGGCCCATCCAGCGTTTTTCCACCCAGATCAAAACCCTCCTCCGGGGGGAGGAGGGAGGCCTGACCGGGGCAGTGCTGGACACCCCACAGGGGGAGGAGGAGATCCCTCTGGACCTGGTGATCGCGGCTTCCGGCTTTGCCGGCTGCCAGGAGACCGCGCTCCGAGCCAGGCAGGCGATGCCCCGGCCCGAGAAGGTCTTTTCCGCCGGGGACATGGTCCTGGGGGCCAGCCTGGTGGTGCTGGCCATCGCTGACGGCCGCCGGGCGGCTGGGGAGGCGGACCGGTTCCTCATGGGTTACACCAACCTGATCTGACCGTTCTGTCAGACAGAGGAAGGGGGCGGGGCGGCCATCTGCGGATGGCC
>JABLTR010052011.1_pt1 | contig 13253 bp, 8 predicted proteins | sample 7160071 | NCBI WGS metagenome assembly JABLTR01 (sample SAMN14651230, study PRJNA627086) | human gut metagenome | isolation source: feces | host: Homo sapiens
CAGATTTCTCTTCTCCTGAAGTTCCTTTAACAGGTTGATGATCTGTGCCTGTACGGAAACATCAAGCGCGGAAACCGGCTCGTCACACACAACGAACTCCGGATTCAATGCAAGTGCTCTCGCAATACAGATACGCTGTCTCTGTCCACCAGAGAACTCATGAGGATAACGGTCTTTATGATAAGACTGAAGTCCACAGTCATCCATGATCTTGGTCACATAATCTGCATATTCAGACTTGGGAACCAGGTTATGCTCTCTTACTGCTTCCCCGATGATTTCTCCGACTGGCAGTCTTGGAGAAAGGGAAGAATATGGATCCTGGAAAATAATCTGCATCTTGGTACGCATATCGCGCATCTCTTTATTGGAAAGACCGTAAACATCTTTTCCGTTGAAGAGAACCTGTCCGTCTGTTTTCTCAATCAGCCTTAAGATGGTTCTTCCTGTGGTAGATTTACCACATCCGGACTCTCCAACCAGACCCATCGTGGTTCCTCTCTTTAATGTGAAAGAAACGTCATCAACTGCTTTTACAGCTCCAACCTGTTTACCGAACATTCCACCCTTGATCGGGAAATATTTCTTAAGATGGGATACCTCCAGAATGTTATCGGACTGCTGATTCTTTGTATTTTCTGCTGTCTTATTCTCACTCATGAGTTTTGCCCCCTTCCCCTGGATGAACATTCGCCAGCCATCCGGCTTCCGGACGGTCTGCATAACGGTAACAGCTTACTTCATGTGTAGGACTTAATTTGATCACGCCTGGATAACTTCCCTGACACTTGTCACAGCTAAGCTCACAACGATCACGGAAATAGCAGTAATCCGGCATATCAATAGGGTTCGGAACCTTACCTGGAATACTGTAAAGCTTGTCAACCTTCTTGCCTACAACCGGTTTGGAGCGCATAAGTCCAATGGTGTATGGATGAGATGGGTTCTTGAAGATCTCACTTGCAGTACCCTTCTCAACTACACGGCCAGCATACATAACAACTACATAATCTGCCATCTCTGCAATAACCCCCAGGTCATGAGTGATCAGCATAATGGAAGAATTGATCTTATCCTTCAGGTTACGCATCAGATCCAGGATCTGCGCCTGAATGGTAACGTCAAGAGCTGTGGTAGGCTCATCAGCAATGATCAGTCTTGGATTACAAGCAAGACCGATTGCGATACATACACGCTGACGCATACCACCGGAAAGCTCATGAGGATACATCTTATAAACGCCCTCACTGTTGGCAATTCCAACCAGCTTCAGCATTTCGATGGTTCTGGCCTTTACCTGCTCTTTGCTCATATCCGGATTGTGAAGCTTGGTGATCTCATCAACCTGCTCTCCAATGCGGAATACCGGGTTCAGTGCAGTCATAGGCTCCTGGAAAATCATGGAAAGCTCATTTCCGCGAAGCTTCTGCATTTCACTTGTAGGCGTATTTACAATATTGTAAACCTTGTCTCCGGTATTAAAACGGATTTCTCCTTCTACAGTCTGTCCCTGAGGACGCTGTACCAGCTGCATAAGGGAAAGGCTAGTTACAGACTTTCCACAACCGGACTCTCCAACAACACCAACTGTTTTTCCCTGAGGAATTTCAAAGCTTACACCATCAACGGCTTTAACAGTTCCAATATCTGTAAAGAAATAAGTATGAACATTGTCAAACTCAACTACGTTTTCCGGATTCTTCATGGTAGTGATATACTCTGACTCCGGAATATTCTTTCTGTTTCTCTTCTTCTCTATCTCATTGGTGATCTTTCGATTCTCTTTGGAGATTCTTTTGGTTTCCTTAGCTGAGATATAGTTTGCGTTTTTCTTACCAAATAATGCCATATTCGCACCTACCGTTTCATTTTCGGGTCAAATGCATCACGAAGACCATCACCCACAAAGTTAAATCCAAGAACGGTCAGCAGGATTAAGAATCCGGCCGGGATCCATACGAACCAGAAGTTGGTCAATACGTATACATCATTTACCGCATTTACAATATTACCCCAGGAAGCGTATGGGAATTTAACACCGATTCCAAGGAAGCTAAGAGTTGCTTCCATCAGGATAACATCACCAAGTCCCATTGTTGCAATAACGATCAGCTGTGGAATAACGTTCGGAATCAGGTGACGGAAAATACGTCTTGAAATACGAACACCGGTAGCTTCTGTAGCAACCATAAATTCCTGCTCACGAAGAGACAGGATCTGACCTCGAACCATACGGGCAATTCCCGGCCATCCTACGATACCAAGAATTGCACAAAGTGCATAAATTCGGATTCGCGGGTCAATTTTGTAATAATCCATAACAGAACCGATGATAATGTACAGCGGCATTGCCGGAATACAGATTACAACATCAACCACACGCATGAGAATGGTATCTACCCATCCTCCAAAATAACCGGACACACCACCGATCAGAATACCAATAATACCTTCAATAATGATAACAACGAAACCGATCATCAGGGAAATACGTCCGCCATACATCAGTCTGGTCAGCATGTCCATACCGTTTCCGTCTGTTCCTAACCAGTGCTTTTTGCTTGGTCCGGAATAAGTATCATTTACAGTAGTTGCTTTCTGGCTTCTTACAACATACTGTGTATTCTTGGTCTGAAGCTGATAGGTTTCTTCTTCGCCAGCCTCATTAACAGCTGTAAATGTAGAAGCTTTGTCAGCAATTGCCTGTTCTACTGCTTCTTTAAAGGAAAGAGAAAGGAACACACCCTTTGCCTGAGGAGATACCAGAAGATTGGAAACAGTAGCATAAACTTCGCCATCCTTTACAACCTCTGTGGATGTCTCTTTCTCTGTTGTAGTCAGCTCATAGGTTGCGCCATCGTATTCAAAAAAAGCATCTCCTGCTTCAATTGCATCAAGTGCTGCCTGCTGGAAATCAAATCCCATCTCTGCATCATTCGTTGCTGCGCTGAATACTTTCTTGGTTGCAAATGCAACTTCGCCGGAAATTGTGATCTGATTCTCACGTCCGGCCTTCTCAATTGTATAGGTAGTTCCATCTACTTCAAAGGTATTGGCATCATTTGCCACAGCCTCTTCATAGCCTTCTTTGATTTCATCTGTTATTTCTGTATTTCCAACCTGTTTATAAGTAGATTTTCCTTTCAGTGTAAGAACGGTTGCTACTGATTCTGAAGAATAAATTGCCCAGTAATCTTCACCTTTTTGTTCCAATCCGTAGGTTACATCATTTGCTTCAAAGGAATCATTTCCCTTGTTTGTAGCAAGAATAAATTTCTGCTGTCCCTGCGCAGGAAATTCTGCACCATTTGCTGTTGTAAAAATATAAGATTTATTATAGGTAGCTCCCGCATAGTCTTTCCATACATGATCTGTTTTACGGAATACCTGGCTTTCATTGTAAGGGCTTACCATACCACCTATAAATGAAAACAAAAACATCGCTACCAGAATTACAAGTCCTGCCACAGCCAGTTTATTGCGGAAGAAACGCTTTGCAACAAGCATTCCTGGTGAAAGGACTTTTACACGCTGTTCATCATCCAGTGCCTTGGAGGTACTGACATGATCGTCTTTTTTCTTTGTTGGATCTGTACTCATGTTTTTCCTCCTAATTTACTCGTACCCTTGGATCTGCCACAGCGTACAGGATATCTGCGATCAGATTGCCGGTTAATGTCAGAAATGCCAGAAATACCATATAGAACATGGTAAACGGAATATCTCCCTGAGTTAATGCCTGGTAGGAGGTATATCCAATTCCCGGAATCTGGAACAAAGTCTCTGTGATCATCGCTCCACCGAACAGGTTCGGAAGTGTACTTCCAAGGATGGTGATGATCGGAATCAGAGTATTGCGGAATGCATGATGAGAAACCACCTTTTTCTCCGGAACACCTTTCGCTCTGGCAGTACGGATATAATCTGCATTCAGAACCTCCAGCATATTGGTTCTGGTATAACGCATAAGGGAACCAACACTTACGATAGTCAGCGTAATAACCGGAAGGATCATATGCTGTGCCATATCCAGTACCTTACCTACACTTCCATAGGACTCATGCATACGGCTTACGATACCATACAGGTCAACCCATTTCAGATTAATAGAGAAAATCCATTTCAAAATGGTAGCAAAGAAAAAGGACGGCAGCGAAATACCGATCAATGCAAAAACGGTAACTGCATAATCAATCCTGCTGTACTGCTTCGTTGCCGATATAATACCCAAAGGTATGGCAATGATAATTTCCAACAGGAAGGAGGCCAGTGCCAGAGCAAAAGAATACCAGATAACGCTGGCAAATTTCTGTTTTACCGGCTGATGGAAAATCCAGGATTCTCCAAATTCACCATGAACAGCTTTTCCAAGCCAGATAAAATAGCCCTCCAGAACCGGCTTATCCAGTCCATAAGCGGCATTTAACTCAGCAACCAGCTCATCATAGGGCTTCGCGCCCTGTTTCATTGACATATCACGGGCTCTTCCCTCTACATAAGAAGTCGGAAGGGCTCTCTCAATTGAATAAATGATCATGGAAACGAAGAACAGGATCATCGCTCCAAGAAGTACACGACGTACAATAAATTTTTTCATTATATAAATTATCCTTTCAGTATCGGGCGGGAAGACTGACTTACCTTGTTCTTACTGGCAGTGTGTCCTGCCGGTTCTGTCCGTTTTACCGGGCCGGGTTCCAGAGCATGTTTGAAAAAGGCTTTCTGCAAGATGTGCGTCACAATTTGTGGGAGATTGCGGGAATGCTTTTTCAGACACGCTCTAGCCCAAGGCATACTGCCAGTAAGGCAGTGGGTCCACTGGTTATGGTGGACCCACTGCGCTAACAAGTCATTCTTCTTTTATACCTTTAGTTCATTTCGATATTAATGATATCTCCATACCATGAATAGAATGTAGTAACATCTTTCGTAAAGGTATCTGCATTGATACGCTCAGGGCTGTAAATAACGCAGTTCTGTCTCTGATAGATCGGAATCTCTACTGCCCAGTCAAGAATAATGTCCAGACACTGTTTGTAAACAGATTTTCTGTATTCCTGATCAGCTGTGGAACGGGCATCAATAATATCCTGATCCAGTGTTTCATCATTGATGTGGTAGTAATTGCTCTTTACACTTGCGCTGTGGTAAACCTGATACATATCAGGATCCACTGTTGCCTGCCATGCAGCTGCCCACATTTCTGCGGTACCTGCATTTAAAGCATCCCACATAATGTTGGAGTCTGTAACATCATTGATCTCAAGTGTAAATCCGATGGACTCAAGAGCTGCCTTAGCGTCTGTAAGGATTGCAAAGCTTGGGTGATCTCCACTTCCGTCAGCACCGATGATGATCTCATAAGTCATCTTAGCACCTTCTGGAGCTGCTGTTACCTTGCCGTTTTCTACAGTGTATCCGGCTGCCTCGAAGAAGCCAAGAGCTGCCTGTGTTGCTGCTGCAAACTTCTCATCATCTGTCATATCATCTGTGTAAAGCGGATTTCCATCAACATCCACAGAGTAAGCTACCTGATAATCTGCATCAGATTTCTGAGGAGCTGCCCAGGATGTATTGGAAATCGGGTAGTTGATTACAGAAGCAGCATCTCCATAATAAGAATCGATTGCTACATCACGATATACAGCAAGTACAGTTGTAAGAGCTTTTCTTAAGTTCTTGGAAGCGTCAGATCCTGGCTCTCCACCAACATTGATTGTGTTTGCGTTAAGACCGATGTATCCGTATCCAAGGTTGTCTGTTGCGTTAACGATGATCTTATCACCGCTGAGCTCGTCGTTTCCGTTGATGCTCTTAATCTGGTCAAATGCAGATTTGCTTCCGGATGGATCGGAAAGGTCGATTGTACCCTGCTCAACACCGGCAATCTTATCTGCGTCGGAAGTCTCACGCCACTGGAGATACTTTGTCTTAGGAGCACCCTTGTAGTAGTTCTCGTTTGCTTCCATGTATACAGTCTTGTTCTCATATTTCACAAATTTGTACGGACCTGCGCCAAGTGGCTGGTTGGATTTATCACGTACAGCGGAGAGATCTCCTCTTGTGAAACCGAACTGGTTGTTATCATAGTCATAGAGAGAAGCATCTCCATAATAATGCATTGGCTCAACGATTACACCAAGCTGATAGATTGTAGTTGCCTCGAAACCATCTGTGGTAACCTCAACTTCGTAATCACCAAGCTTCTTGATTCCCTCGATGTTCGCAACCTCTTCACCTTCACCTGCTGCAGTTTTCTGCTCTACCAGGTATTCGGAAGCGATTGTTGCTGCATCTTCATCGAAGTATGCTTCGTCGCCATAGGCAGCTGCAAGTGCAAGATAGTCCTTGCCATACTGGTCTGCGATCTCATTAATGATCGTATCCTGATCTTTGCCATCTACAGAATAGTTCTCATCTGCTGCGTAAAGCATTCCAAAGAACTCATCTCCGTTTGTAACACCATAAGCATCTGCATAATCTTCCCATGCAGTCTGCGCCCACTCATACTCAGATGTAAGAAGCGGAACAATCAGCTCATCTTTCACTCTTGCAGCAACTTCATCCGGCATGTCTGCAAGTGTATTTGCAACATCCTCATCTGTGATGGAATCTGCTGCTGTGGAATTCAGACGGTAGTTTTTCATACCTTTGATATTGGTGGAGTAGAATGTTGCATTTCCATCATAATCTGTATCAGAAAGTACATAATATGTGAAAATCAGGTCATCTGCAGTAAGAGGCTCACCGTCAGAAAATGTTACACCCTCACGAAGCTTGAAATTGTATACAGTCTCATCCTCGCCCTCTGTAACAGTTACGTCGGAAAGTCCTGTATAAGTATAATCCGTTCCGTTATACTCATGTGTCTCACCCTCGATACCATTGTAAATAATAGCACCTGTACGGTCACTTCCAAACAGATACTCACCTACATTCTCTGCGATCTGCTGATCCGGAACTGCCTCGTGGAATAATCCACTGAATTTCTCGGAGAAGTTAGTCTGTCCAATAACAAGCGGTGTATCAGAAGAACCTCCCTCAGCTTCTTCAGCAAAAACAGGTACGCTCACTGTTGATGCTGCCATGACACCTGTTAATAACAGGGCCATTAACTTCTTCTTGTTCATATCTTATCCTCCTTTTTTAAGATATTTTATTGTAACTATTCATCAGAGCCTGTTGGAGACTCCTGAGGCCAGCTACTACAGACAACCTGAAAATTTGTTGTCTTATACCTCTCTATTTTACCATGTTTTATTACATGTGCAATAGCTATATGGCGAAATATGTCTGGAATTTTGTCCATAATTGTCAAAAACTGAAAGATTTTCACTCAAAATTTGTAAATTTCGCTTTAATCTGCCAGTTTTGCACAGTGCTAACACTTCCCAGTACTAAAATCAACACAGCAGCAGCCTCGAATAATAGTTCCCTTGTAAAAATAAGATTTTCGAAATCTTTTAACAAAAAAATCAGGTTTGCCACGCTTGTAAAAAGTCCCAGTACTGTGATGGCAATGCTGCATCTTACCGGACGTCGCACCCCTTTTTCATATTGGGCACAGGTCATATGCCCTATATGCTCTTCCGGGATTAGCACCTGTGAGTTACCTGCTTTTCCCTCCTGCTGTCTGCAAAAAAGGAATAAGGAAGCACCTCCCATGATTCCATAGGAAACAGGGAAGACTACCACCATATAGGGAAGCAATATCCAGAAGATCCTGCTGCCTTCATTGTTCAGCATTAAGCTGGCAAAATAGATCACAAGGGCGGCTGCCATAAGGCCTGTATTGTTAAGGGCATGTCTTTTCAGTTCCTTCACTGACAGGCTGCTGCCATACCATTTTCCGGTATATTCAAATTTTTCCCCTCTCTGGCGGTAATCATTCCCATATTTTTTCACAATTCTGCCTCAACTTTCCTGTGAATTCCCAATCTCTTGCCCGAAATTGCTTTTCCTCTCACAGTCTTTGTCTGATGACTCAACCCAGCTTCTTATCCAGCTCATCCACAATCTTCTGAATGCAGCCATCTGTAAATGGAACTGTAAGTCCCACCTGTTTCAGCATGGACGGATAGAAATCACTTGCAGAAAGCCGGCAGAGCTTCATATAATCAGCCCATGCAGCGTCATGATCTTTCTCCATGCGGATCTTAAACTGGAATGCACAAAGCTGTGCAAGTACATAATCAATATAGTAGAAAGGCATCTCAAAAATGTGATGCTGTCTCTGCCAGTAACCGCCTTCTTCCATAAACCTACAGCCAGTTGAATCCATATATGGACGGTACTCCTGCTCCAGCTTGTTCCATGCATCACGTCGCTCCTTAGGTGTAAGCTCCGGATTGCCGTATACAATGTGCTGGAATTCATCCACCATTGTTCCATAAGGAATAAAGTCGATGGCATCCTCAAGGTGCATCTTGCGGTAATCATCCCCTCTTTCCCCGAAGAAAAGCTCGATCCATGGTTCCGCAAAGAATTCCATGGACATGGAATGGATTTCAGCAGTCTCCATGGTCAGATACCTGGAATGATCGGTGATCGGATCCTTGCAGGATACATAACTCTGAAATGCATGTCCACACTCATGTGTGATTACATCCACGTCACCACTGGTTCCGTTAAAGTTTGCAAAAATAAACGGTACACCATAATCCGGAAGCTCCGTCATGTAACCACCAGTAGCCTTATTCTTACGTCCGAATACATCAAAAAGCTCATTCTCCATCATCATGTTGAAGAAATCCCTTGTCTCATCAGACATCTCCGTGTACATTTTGCGGCCGCTCTCAAGAATCTCCTCAGGAGTACCGATCGGCGCCGGATCTCCCTGTGGGAAATAAACACCCATATCATAATAACGAAGTGCATCTACCCCAAGGCGTGCCTGACGGTTCTTGTGCATTCTGGAAGCTAACGGTACAAATACAGTCTTAATCTGCTCGCGAAGCTTCTGTACATCTTCCTTGGTATAAGAATTACGATTCATGCGGCAGTAGCCCATATCAATGTAATTCTCAAAGCCCAGCATCTGTGCCTGTCTGGTGCGGTTCTTCACCATCAGATCGTAGATTTCATCAAGCTCAGCCTGGTTCTCCTCAAAGAAGCCTGAAAAAGCATCCCATGCTTTCTTACGGGTATTCCGATCCTGGGAGCGCATATATTTACGCATAAGGGAAAGGTTCAGTTCTTCTCCTTCCCACATGATCTTGGCAGAAGCGATCAGCTTGCTGTAACGGGAAGCAAGGGCATTCTCCTCCTGCATCAGCGGAATCAGACTGTCATCGAAAGATTTCATCTCCAGTTCCATGGACTTAAATGCAACCGGTCCGATTTTCTCTTCCATATACTGACGATATGGAGTGGCAAAAAGTACTTTCTTATACTCATTTGTCACTGCGTTCAGTTCCGGGAGCTTCTCATCATAGTAGCTCTTCTCGCCGTCATAAAACTCATTTGTCACATCTCCATCCCTGCGGATATGGGCGATGGTGTAAAGAGTTCTCACGTGATCCATCAGCTTGTTAAATTCCTGATGAATCTCGAACTGCTCTTCTCCGCTCTTCGCAGAAGATGCGCGCTGGATAATCTCCTGTGCCTGTGCAATTACAGCTGGAAAATCCACACGAGTGTAAGGCATTTCTGAAAATTTCATCTCGTTCCTCCTTTATAGACACAAATGGGCGGACAAACTTCCTAAAGCTTATCTTCAGAATGCTGTCCGTCCATTGTCGCGTATTATTTACTATATCATAATCACATCTAAATTAAAAGGCTTAAATTTATAAAAAATGTTAATCAAAGAACATTATGACGTTGAAAGTGTGTTTTGCCAAATCTTCAGATTTTATTCAGCTACGCCTTCTTCTCCTTCTTCTACGATTTCCAGATCATCAAGCGTGTCATCTTCTTTGGATTCCTCTTCCTCATACTCTTCTGGTGTATATGGAGTTTCTGTCACGTTTGCCTTTTCCAGAAGAAGCTCTGTTACCTTGCTCTCATAAAGGGCATTTACAAGCGTTTCCCGTGTATAAAGAGTCTCAAAATCAGCAGGACTCTCGCCATAGTAGTCAGCATACTCATTCACATAATTCACGTATTCATCTTCTGTTACCTCAATATTATTGGCTTCGGCATATGCACTGATGAAGAGGCGGCGGTTTACAAGATTTTTGGCTTCTTCTGCAATATCATCCTCTGTAACCCCGAACATATCCAGTACATCATTTACATCTCCGTCTTCCTCTACAAACATGGAATAACCGGAGAGTGCCTCTTCCCTGCATGCCTCAAACAGGTCGTCCGGATACTCTCCCGTAAACTCTGTACGTGCCAGGCAGGCAGAAATCAGATCTTCTGTCTCATCATAAGTACTCTGTTCCTCATAGGACTGCTCCAGATATTCTTTTACAGAAGCCTCATATTCTTCCTTCGTGTCATACCCGGTATAATTCTTCACATAATCCTCATCATATTCCGGAGTATTGGAAGCTGTAACATCTGTTACCTCCACTGAAAAGTCAACGTTTTTTCCCTGCCAGTCTTCCTGCCAGGTATCATCTCCGTACGTGATGCTGAAATCCAGTTTATCTCCAGTGGAAACACCTGTCAGCTTCTGGTCAAATTCTGCACCAAATTCTTCCTGTCCCAAAGTGATAAAAGTCTCGTCAGGATCAGCAGCTTCCTCACCCTCCACATTGGCAGTAAGATTCATATATACAATATTTCCGTCCTCGGAAGGTGCATTGGTAGACTGCTCATCACTGGCATCTGCCAGCTCTTCCTGGATCTCATCCTGTACCATATCGTCTGTGATCTCATAGGTATACCTGGTAACCTCTACACCATCATAATCTCCAAGAGTCACATAATCGGAAGCATTCTGAACCAGATATTCAGAAGGAGTAATGGGATCAAGAGCTGCTTCTTCCTCTGCATCATCTGCATCGATCACTTCATTATTCTCTACATCCTGTGAAAATTCAGGATCCAGTTCTTCTCCATCTTCATCCGGATCAGCAGCTGTCAGATCATCCTCTGCTGTGCTCTCCTGGGTAGTATTGTCCGTGTTTTTCTGCTGGGAAGCATTATCTCCACAGCCTGCAAGTACTGTCATAACTGCCAGCGCAGCAAGAACATATCTTTTTTTCATATTTTTATTCCTTTCTGATAACTGTATAGCTAAGAGCCAGCTATCCTTTCTATATGTTTCGCATGTTATTTAAAAATAATATAACATTTTCGAAATATTTTGTAAACTTTCTTTTCCTATGGACACTGATTTTTCACAAATCGTATTGCCGTCTGAAGAATAAAAAAATCCTCTGCATGCTGCACCATACAGCATAAGCAGAGGATTCTGAAATTTCAATATTCTATCAAACCAATCCCTGTTATCTTTCCTCTCGGAAGTAGGAAAGTCCCAGGCTTTCCGGAGGCTGATTCTCTTTTTTCTTTCGAAAGCTTACTACAACCAGTACGATAATGGTAACCACATAAGGAACCATCTGGATCAGGTCTGTGACATAGCTTGCAACCTTGATTCCAAGAATACTTGGAAGGAACTGATACAGCCAGTAGAGCATACCGAAAAGATACGCGCCCCAGATACAGTTCAGAGGTTTCCATGTGGTAAATATAACCAGTGCAACTGCCAGCCAGCCAAGAGCCTCGATCTGTCCCGTTGTCGCCCAGATGCCCTGATTATAATCCAGAACGTAATATAATCCGCCGATTCCGGAAAGACCGGCACCAATACAGGTTGCCAGATATTTATATTTGGTTACATTGATTCCGGCTGCGTCTGCAGTTCCCGGATTTTCACCTACCGCCCGAAGATTCAGACCTACTCTTGTTTTGTTCAGCACGTAATGCAGCACAACAGCAATGATGATTGCCGCATATACCAGAAAACCATAGGCAAAAACAGTTTTACTTACAATTCCCAGCTTACTGGACAGGAATGGAATCTTCTTTGAAAAAGAAGCGTATGCCAGCGGTGCTGCAGTGTAGCTTGCACCATTTAAAATAAATACACCAAAGAAATTAGCAACGCCCATACCGAATGTGGTAAGTGCAAGACCGGTTACATTCTGGTTTGCACGAAGGGTAATGGTAAGGAAGCTGAAAATCAGCCCTCCCAGCATGGAGGCTGCAATTGCTGCCACAAGCGCCAGGATCACGCATATCCACCCCTTTGGATCTGCTGAATTTTTCTCGTAAAAATAGGAGCTGGCGAAGCCAGCAAAGCCGCCAAGATACATAATTCCCGGAACACCAAGATTCAGGTTTCCGGATTTCTCAGTGGTGATCTCGCCCATGGAACCAAACATGATAATTGTTCCAAATGGAATTGCCCTGATGATCCACGCAATCAGATTACTCATTTAGTGCACCTCCTTTTTGGAACCACGGAAAATCATTTTATAGTTGATGAAGAATTCACTTCCAAGGATAAAGAACAGAATCACGCCTTCAATAATACTTGCTGCATAATCGTTCAGGCTGTATGCAGAAGCAATCTCTGCTGCACCTTTGGAAAGGAAGATCAGCAGGAAGGAGATCAAAGCCATATAAAACGTATTAAACTTTGCAAGCCAGGCTACGATAATGGCGGTAAATCCGTTTCCACCTGCAGATGTGGTGGAAATGGTCTGGTCTCTTCCTGCTACGATCAGGAAACCAACCAGACCGCAGATAGCACCGGAAATGATCATGGTACGGATGGTTACCCATTTTACATTGATACCAGCATATCTTGCAGTGTTCTCAGATTCTCCGACAACGGTGATCTCATATCCCTGTTTGGAATATTTCAAATAGAAGAACATGACAAACATCAGGATCACAACAATCAGAATGTTAATATTATATCTCTGTCCCAAAAACTGCGGGAACCATCCAACCTGTGTAGACATGTTCAGCTTACCAAGGCTGGAAGCCTTTCCTCGAAGGATATTAGTCATGCATGCCACAATGCTGGTTGCCACATAGTTCATCATCAGGGTAAACAGTGTTTCGTTTGTGTTCCAGTATGCCTTAAACACAGCCGGGATAAAGCCCCACAGACCGCCTGCGATCACGCTGGTAAGGAACATTACCAAGAAAAGCACCGGTGTAGGAAGGCTGGCTCCGCATTTTACCATAACCATGGCAGTGGCAAGACCACCCACCAATACCTGTCCCTCTGCACCAATGTTCCAGAAATGCATTTTAAACGCAGGGGCAAGAGCAATACCGATGCAGAG
>JABLTR010052798.1_pt1 | contig 13247 bp, 11 predicted proteins | sample 7160071 | NCBI WGS metagenome assembly JABLTR01 (sample SAMN14651230, study PRJNA627086) | human gut metagenome | isolation source: feces | host: Homo sapiens
CAGGAATACTGACGTATTTCAAGGAAAAATGACGCGGCGCGGCGTGAAAAGGCCCGCTGTCCGGGTGCGTCGGGAGTTTTCAGATACACCCTAGGCAGCAGCACATCGTTCCGCTTCGGCGGAAAGGCCCCCTCTACCAAGAGGGGGCTGTCATGCGAAAGCATGACTGGGGGAGTTTTCTTCTCCCCCCTGATTGCCTTCGGCAATCTGTCCCCCCTCTACGATGAGGGGGGCTTTCCGCCGAAGCGGAACACGAATTCACTCCCCCGATCTTGTATGCACGCCATTGAAGGCTTCGGTGTCTATGGTGATGATCGCATGATAGCGCTTCCCATCTGCGCTCAGCGCCTGTTCCAGCCCTCGCTTGAGTTCTCCCGCCTTTGCCTCGAGATCAAACGGCACGACCAGATCAAAGATCACGTTCGTATGCCCGCTCCCGCGCACGACGCGGAAATCGTGGATGGTCAGCCGTTCATCCTGCTCCGTCAGATATTCGAGCACCCGGCCGCGCAGCGCATTGCGCTCTGCGTCGTCGGTCACGATCGGGTCGCAGTGGAGCACGAGGTCGACGCGCAGCTTCGCCCGGACGTCGCGCTCGATGTCGTCGAGCAGCTCATGCGCGTCCAGAATGTCCATCCGGTAGTCCACCTCGGCATGCGCGCTGGCGAAGCGCCGCCCCGGCCCATAGTCATGCACCATCAGGTCGTGCAGGCCGAGGATGCCGTCGTAGCCCCGGATCTCCGATGCGATCGCCTGGACGAGCGATTCGTCGGGCGCGGCCCCGAGCAGCGGATCGATCGTGTCCTTCGCGATCGACACGCCGGACCACAGGATGAACAGCGCCACAAGCAGACCGACATATCCGTCCAGCCGCAGTCCCGTTGCCACAGAAAGTGCCGCGCACAGCAACACCGCAGCCGTTGTAATGACGTCGTTCCGGCTGTCTGCCGCCGTCGCCATCAGCGCCGGAGAGCTGATCTTTTGGCCGAGCGTCCGGTTGAAGTGCGCCAGCCAGAGCTTCACCAGGATCGACGCCAGCAACACAAGGATCGTCGCCGCCGTGCATTCCACATTCGCCGGGTGGATGATCTTGCCGACGGACGTTTTCACCAGCTCCACGCCGATCAATAAGATCATCGCCGCCACGGCCAGCCCCGCCAGATATTCGATCCGGTGGTGGCCGAAGGGGTGCCCGTCGTCGGCGGGCCGCGCCGCGAGGCGGAAACCGATCAGCGTCACGATGGAGCTGGAGGCGTCCGAGAGATTGTTGACCGCGTCCGCCGTGATGGCGACGCTTCCGGTCAGCGTGCCGAGCAGGAATTTCCCCACAAACAGCAGCACGTTGCACACGACGCCCACGATCCCGGCGAGCCGGCCATACGCCTCGCGCACAGCGGGGTCTTCGGTATTCTGCGCGCCGCGCACCAGCCGCCGCACCAGAAATTCCGTCATCGATTCATGTCCTCCGTTGGCCTCGCCATGGTTTTTTGCAGCATGCGGATATCCTTGCCGCTGAATTTATAGAGCGCATACGCGCCGAGCAGGCGCGAGGCGATCTGCGCGGAATAGCGCCGGTCGAGCTCACCGACCGGCAGATTCGTTGAAACGATCGTCGCCCGGCCCTCCATCAGGCGCGTGTTGACGACCTGATAGAGCGCCGCGATCGTAAACTGCGTTGTCATCTCCGTCCCGAGATCGTCGAGGATCAGAAGATCGCACGCGAGATATTTCCGCGTCACGTCCTCGCCCTCGCGCGGGCGGAACTTCTGCTGCTCGAAGTCCGCAAACAGCGCCTCCGCCGATACATAGCAGACCGAATAGCCCCGGTCGGCCACGGTGCGCGCGATGCAGGCGGACAGGAACGTCTTGCCAAGGCCGGTCGCGCCCGAGAACAGCAGCGACCGCGCCCCCGGCGCGAAGCTCTGCGCATAGCGCACCGCCCGCTCGTAGACCTTTTTCATGATCTCGCGCGGGCTCGTCCCGAGGTCGGGATCGTATTCCGCCGGATAATAGTCCAGCCGGAAGCGGTCGAAGCTCTCGCGGCCCGCACCGAGCAGCGAGGAAAGCTCCTTCTTCTGCTCCTGCCGGCAGAGCTCCGCCAGACATTCGCACATCCGCGCGCCGAGATAGCCGCTCCCGCCGCAGCGCGGGCAGACGGCTGTCTGCTCCAGATCGTCGGGGTCGACGCCTTCAGATTCCAGGATCCAGTCCCGTTCCTGCTGGAGCCGGAGGTTTTCGTCCTTCAGCTGGCGGATGGTCTCGCTCGGGTCCTCGCCCGCACGGAACGCCGCCGCGCAGACCTTCGCGGCGGTCTTCTGCAATTCGAGGTCGATCTGCCGCAGACGCGGCAGCCGCTCGTAGATCGCGCCGATGCGCGCGGCGTCGTCCTGTGCGTTCTGTTCGCGCGCGGCGGCAAGGCGCGCCTTTGCGCGCGCAAGGATCGCGGCGGAATATGCCATGTCAGTCCTCCTCCTGCATCATGCGGGCGATGGCCTCGCGCTCCAGCTCGGTCAGCTTGTCGCCGTGCCGCTGTACGCCGTAGCCCGGCTTGGCGGCCTTCGCCGGCTGGCGGTCGCCCGCGTCGATCTGCGCGAGCGTCGTGAAGCCCTGTTCGTGCCAGCTCTTCAAGATCGAGTTCAGATACGGCCATTTCAGGCCGCCTGTGTTCATGCACGTCTTCTCATAGGCCAGCTGGATCTCCTTCTCGCCGAAGCCCCAGCTGAGCCACGTCACCACAAATTTTTCCTCGCCGGCCGTCAGCCGCCGCTCGCCGATGCCGAGCAGCCGCCGTACGCGGCCGATGCCGTTCTGCAGCTGCAGCTGCTGTTGCATATAGGCTGCGGCCTGCTCCATCGTCTCGATGCCGAGGTCGGCCCAGCGGTACGCCTCCTTCTCGATCGTCCGGATGGACGGCATCCGCGTCACACCCCTCGCGTGTCCGCGCTGGATGCAGTAGCTGATGAGGATCGAGATGACCTCCGGCGAGAGGCCGAGATAGCGGTAGATGCAGAGCAGAATTTTCAGCTCTTCTGTGGACAGGATGCGGCCCAGCCGCCGCTGCGCCTCGCCCACCATGCTCGGGAATTCCGGTCCCGCGTGATATTCGCGCGTGACGTCCTCCTCGGTGTAGTGCGGCGCCTCCGCCGGGGCGAAGAAGCGCTTCGCCTCCTCCTGCCAGAGGCCCATCTGCTGTAAGGTCGCCGCCGCGAGGTCATAGCGCGTCTGCGTCATGCGCAGCCGTTCCATCGCCTCCGCGCGCGGCAGGCCGGACTGTTCATATAAGTAAAGCAGCGCTGCGTCGCCGTTTGCGGCGGCGAGCAGCTTCCGGACGTCCTGCCCGGACAGTTTCAAGGCTTCCGTCTCCAAGCGAACGCCCCCTCTCTCCAATTTTGCATATCAGTCGAAGTCGAAGGCCAGCCAGATCGGTGCAGTCTTTTTGTCCCCGTCCAGCCATTTGGCCATGCAGCCCATCGTGCCGTGCCCCGGCGTTTTTACCGGATACGATCCCGCGCCGAGCACCGCAGCCAGCGCCGGGAGCATCCGCGCGTCCGGGAGCAGTTCTTCCACGAGCTGCCCCGCGCGGCGCACCGCCGCGCAGCCGAGCGCATAGCCCTGCTCCAGCCGGTAAAAGTCCAGATCTTCGGCTGCGTAGTCCAGCTGCACCTTCGAATACCGCGCGTGCGGCACGTCAAAGAGCAGCGTTTCGCGCAGGCCCGCGTATTCCTGCGGCGTGACCACAGCCGCCGCGCCCTGCGGCGCGTCGATACGGAGCGTCTGCATGGTGCAGCTGTCCTGCCGCACATAGCCCATCGTCTCATAATAGGCCGCGAGCTTTTCCGTCTCCGGGACGAGCAGCAGGCAGGAGACATACCGCTTCCGCAGCGTCCTTTCCGCAAACTCCATCAGCGCACGGCACACGCCGCGCCCGCGGAACGCCTCGTCTGTCGCGACAGCATAGAGGTAGGCCGCCTTCTGCGTCTCCTCGCCGTGCGCCAGTGTCACCGGCAGCGCGAAAAGCATCGCAATGACCGCGCCGTCTTCCTCTGCGCAGAAGCCCGTCGCCTCGGGATAAACGGTCTTAAAAAAACTATCGATCTCCGCGTCCGTATCACCGAACGCCTGAACCCAGAGCGCTTTCAGCGCCGGAATATCGTCCGGCCCGGTCTTTCTCGTCCGCATCAGAAGCCTCCTTGCAGGTCGGCGGTGCATTTTTCGAGCAGCAGCGTCGGCTGGTAGGATTCCTTCGCCTTGCGCAGACCCGGCTCGCCCATGTCGTCCTCACGGTTCAAAAATTCCAGTTCCGGGTATTTTTCCGCGATATGGCGCGAAAATTCGCGGTTGATCATCGTATACGCGCCCTGCACGTCGGCAAAGGCCTTTTCAAAGCAGACGTCGTAATACGTCCGGTTCATCCGATAGCCCATCGAGAAGCCGAGCACCTGCTCGCCGTCCAGCAGCATCAGGCCGTCCATGCCGATGGCCGCAAAATGCTCGAACGCCTTGGCGATGGCCTTCTTCTCGCTCTGAATTTCATAATTTTCCGGGTGGTTTTGGTACCAAAGGGCCACCATTTCCCGGCACCTTCCGATGTTTTCCGCCGTAATGACCTCGGTATGCCAGTCCGGGTGCTCTGACTCAAAACGATGGCAATGGTTGCGCTTGGATTGCAGCTTTTTGCCGCGCAGCTCGGTCAGCTCTTCGACAGTGTAGATATAGTCGAACGAATCGCGGTAGGGCGTGAACCGGAAGCGGCCCGGATACTGTTCCTCCAGAAATGCCTGGGCCTCCGCCGTCACGCCGCGGAAGCGCGTCAGGCCGCCGCGCCGCAGGCTGTCGTCCAGCACCGCGTCCACCGCCGCGCGCAGATCCCCCTGTCCGGCGGGGAAGAGATAGATGTTGCGCCCCTCCCAGTGCAGATACTGCGTGACGAAGTCGCCCACGCGGCCGACCTGGCCGTAGTAATTCGTCCAGAACAGCATACTCGTAAACGTATAGTCTGCGCCCGGCTTGTTGGCTGCGTGGAGGATCGGCTCAATCCAGCGCTGGTCGCGGACGGTGATGTCATGAAAATCGATCATAAAAACCTCTCGTTTTCTGTTATGTCAGTCTTATATAGTATACCACTTCCGTCAATGCTTTTCCACAGAAAAAATCATTTGCATTTTTGACCGTGATTTGCTAAAATAAGGCCGTTGTGTAGCAAATGTGCGTAAGTCCAAACGGACTTACGCACTATTTTTTTCGCTTATGGAGGTAGTTATGGAAGAAAAACAGGACTTTTGGGGGACGGCCCCGCTCGGGAGGCTGATGCGGAGCTTCGCCGTGCCGTGTACGATCTCGCTGCTCGTCGGGGCGCTTTACAACATCGTCGACCAGATCTTCATTGGCTGGGGCGTGGGGTATCTCGGCAACGGCGCGACGAGCGTCGTCTTCCCGCTGACGGTGCTGGCGCTGGGCCTCGCGGTGATGATCGGAGACGGCGCATGCAGCTTCGTGTCCATCTGCTTCGGCAAGCAGAACGCAAAGGACGCAAACCGCGCCGTCGGCAATGCGGTGACGCTCAGCGTGCTGGTCGGAATTGTCGTGATGGTGCTCTATTACATGTTCCGCGATCCGCTGCTTGCGCTGTTCGGTGCGACGGAGGCGAATCTGCCCTACGCGCGGGACTATTTCGCGTGGATCGCGGCGGGCATCCCGATCTATGTCTTCGGGCAGGCTGCCAATCCGATCATCCGTGCCGACGGCAGCCCCAAATTTGCGATGGACTGTATGCTCGCCGGTGCGGTCACGAATGTCATCGGTGACCCGATTGCCATCTTTGTGTTCCACGGCGGCGTGGTGGGCGCGGCGATCGCGACGGTGCTCGGGCAGCTCGTCACGGCGGGAATGAGCGTGTGGTATCTCTGTCATACGAAGGTTTTGAAGTTTGAAAAGGCGGATTTCGGCCTTTCCGGCCGCATTCTCGGCAAATTCCTGCCACTCGGCCTGTGCAGCTTCCTCGCACAGATCTCTCTGGTCATCGCGATGGCCGCAACCAATTCGATGCTGGTGAAATACGGAGCGCAGTCGGAATTCGGCGCGGACATTCCGCTCACAGTGCTCGGCATCGTGATGAAGGTCTTCCAGATCATCATCGCCATCACGATCGGCATGTCCGCCGGGTGCATCCCGATTGTCGGCTACAACTACGGAGCCAAGCAGTTTGGCCGCTGCCGCGGCGTGCTCTGGCGGCTGATGGCGGCGGAATTCATGCTTGGCACGGTGTCGCTCGTCATCACGCAGTGCTTCCCGCTTCAGCTCATCAGCATTTTCGGCTCGGAGGATGCGCTCTACGAGCAGTTCGCCGTGCTGGCCTTCCGCATCTATCTCTGTATGCTCCCGCTCGCCACGGTCAACAAGGCCGCGTTCATCTTCATGCAGGCGCTGGGCCGCCCGGTGGAATCGGCGGGGCTGTCGTTCTTCCGGGAGGTATTGCTGGCTGTGCCGCTCGTGATGCTGCTGCCGCGCGCGTTTGGACTCATGGGCGTGCTCTATTCCATGCCCGCCGCCGACATCCTCACATTCCTCGCCTCGCTCTATATCCTGCTCCGCACCGACCGGCAGCTGAAACGCGCCGTATAACAACCGCCCGGCCCCATGTTGGGGCCGGGCGGTTTGCATGTTACGCGATCTCCGTGACCTTGTAGTCCTGATCCTCGACGGCCTTTTTCAGCACCGCGTCCTCGACCGGGGCATTCAGCGTGACGACCGCAGTTCCTGCTTCGTGGCTGACCTTCGCCTCGGCCACGCCCTCGACGGCCTCCAGCACCTTTTTCACTCTGGCCTCGCAGTGGCCGCACATCATACCGGTGATCTTCAGGGTCTTTTCCATTTCGTTTTTCTCCTTTACTTCGTGTTTTTTCGAATGTTTGACATGTTTATGGTCGTGCCGCGCGTCGCGCAGCTTGAAAAGGTTCAGCCGCAGCGCGTTCGACACCACGCAGAAGCTGGACAGGCTCATCGCCGCCGCGCCGAACATCGGGTTCAGCGTCAGGCCCAGCGGGATGAACACGCCCGCCGCCAGCGGAATGCCGATCGTGTTGTAGAAGAACGCCCAGAACAGGTTTTGATGGATGTTGCGGAGCGTTGCGCGGCTGAGCCGGATGGCTGCCGGGACATCGGACAGGCGGCTCTTCATCAGTACCACGTCCGCCGCGTCGATGGCGACGTCCGTGCCCGCGCCGATGGCGACGCCGATGTCCGCCCGCGTGAGCGCCGGGGCGTCGTTGATCCCATCACCCACCATCGCGACCTTACCCTCGGTTTTGAGCTTGCGGATCTCGCGCTCCTTGCCGTCCGGCAGGACGCCCGCGATCACCTGATCCACGCCGGCCTGCGCGCCGATGGCTTTCGCCGTGCGCGCGTTGTCTCCCGTGATCATCACGACGCGGATGCCCATGTTCTGAAGCTCCCGCACGGCCTGCGGACTGTCTTCCTTGATGACATCCGCCACGGCGATGACGCCGAGCAGCCTGCCGTCATAGCTGAACCAGAGCGGCGTTTTGCCCGCCTCGGCCAGCTGCGCGGCCTGGGCCTTCATCTCCGACGAGATGGACGCGGTCGTGCCGATGAACGTATCGTTGCCGCCGCAGAGGGCTTTGCCGTCCAGCGTCGCGGTCAGGCCGTTGCCGGGCAGGGCCTGGAAATCGGCCACCTCTTCCGCGCTGACGTTCTGCTCCTTCGCGTATTCCAAAATTGCTTTTGCAAGCGGGTGCTCGCTCTTGCGCTCGAGCGTATTCGCGAGGCGCAGCAGCTCCTCCGCCGAGACGCCCTCCGCCGGGAGGATGTCCGTCACCTTCGGCTCGCCGGACGTGATCGTGCCGGTCTTGTCGAGCGCGACGATCTCGATGCGGCCCGTCTCCTCGAGGCTCGCCGCCGTCTTGAACAGAATGCCGTTCTTTGCGCCGAGGCCGCTGCCCACCATGATGGCGACCGGCGTCGCGAGGCCGAGCGCACACGGGCAGCTGATGACGAGCACCGAAATGCCGCGCGCCAGCGCGTAGCCGACCGGCTTCCCGATCAGGAGCCACACGATCGTCGTCACGAGCGCAATGCCGATGACCGCCGGGACGAACACGCCGGAGACCTTATCCGCGATCTTCGCGATCGGCGCCTTCGTCGCCGCCGCGTCGGAGACCATCTGGATGATCTGCGAGAGCGTCGTGTCCTCGCCGACGCGCGTCGCGCGGCAGCGCAAAAATCCGGACTGGTTGACCGTCGCCGCCGAGACCGCGTCGCCGGGTGCTTTATCCGCCGGGACGCTCTCGCCGGTCAGCGCCGATTCGTTGACCGCGCTCATGCCCTCGAGCACCACACCGTCCACCGGGATGCTCTCGCCCGGGCGGACAACGAAGACATCGTCCTTCTGCACCTGCTCGACCGGAATGGTCATCTCCTGTCCGTCGCGGGCAACGGTCGCGGTCTTTGGTGCGAGCTTCATCAGGCTCTTGAGCGCGTCGGTCGTCTTGCCCTTCGACCGGGCCTCGAGCATCTTGCCGACCGTGATGAGTGTCAGGATCATGGCCGCGGACTCAAAATAGAAGTCCATCATGTAATCCATGACCGCGTCCATGTCGCCGCGCACCTGCGCGCCGGTCATCGCAAACAGCGCGTATGCGCTGTACGCGAACGCTGCCGTCGCGCCAAGGGCGACCAGTGTGTCCATGTTCGGCGCGCGGTGCCACAGGCTCTTAAATCCGCTGATGAAGAATTTCTGGTTGATGACCATGATGATGACCGTCAGCAGCAGCTGCGTCAGACCCATGGCCACATGATTGTCGTTGTAGAAGCTCGGCAGCGGCCAGCCCCACATCATGTGCCCCATCGAGAAGTACATCAGTACGATCAAAAATCCGACCGACCAGAGGAGCCTCCGGCGCAGCGCCGGCGTCGCGTGGTCTTCGAGCGCTTTTTCGTTCTCCGCCATGCTGACGGCCTGCTTCGCCGCGCCCTTTTCGCTCGCGCCGTAGCCTGCCTCCTGCACCGCACGGATGACGGTCTCCGGCGACGCCGTGCCCTCGACGCCCATCGAGTTTGTCAGCAGGCTGACCGAGCAGCTCGTCACGCCCGGCACCTTGCCGACCGCTTTTTCGACCCGCGCAGAACAAGCTGCGCAGCTCATTCCAGTTACATTGTACTGTTTCATTGTCTTCGCCTCGCTTTTCGGCGGATCTTTTCCGCCAGAAGTTCGTTGCGCGGGCTAGACGTACGCGCTGTACGCCGTCGCCCTTGCGCCTGCTTCTGACGAAAAATCTCTCACCGAGGAATTCCCACTTTGTATTATTGCCCGAAATCCTGTTACTTCATCAATTTCTGGAGCGTACAGACCAGCTCGTCGATCGTCTCGTCGTGCCCCTCGCGGATGTCCTGCGCCACGCACGTCCGCAAGTGGTTGGCCAGCAGCTCCTTGTTGAACGCATTCAGCGCTGCGTTCGCCGCCGCGCTCTGCACCAGAATATCGGGACAGTATGCCCCGTTTTCCACCATCGCGCGGATGCCGCGGATCTGCCCTTCGATGCGGCTGAGCCGGTTGATGAGCTTTTTATATTCCTCCGGGCTGCGCTCCTTGCGCCGCGCGGAGCAGTGACAGCAGTCGTGCTTTTCCATGTTCTCGCCTCCGTTTCAGATACCCCATCGGGGTATCTTCACTATATACCCCCATAGGGTATTTGTCAACCCCTTTTTGCAAAAAAATTCGCGGCCCGGAAGGGCCGCGAATGCTGTGAGATATGTGAGATCTTGAACCGGGTCACTGCATCAGACCGCGCAGGAACGCGCAGGCGTCGGCGGCCCGCTGGTCGCGGACGGCCTCGCTCTCGCCGCGGCTCAGGTCGCGCCAGAGCTTGATGTCATAGGCGATCGAGCCGCCCATGAGCACGAACGGCTCCATGACGAGCGCGCCCTCATAGTGGATGTCCTTCAGAGCCTGCGCCATTTCCTTCCACGGCAGCTTGCCGGTGCCGGGCGTGCGGCGGTTGTTCTCGCCGGTGTGGAAATGGCCGAGATAAGGCCCTGCGGTGCGGATGGCCTCGACCATGTCGTCCTCTTCGATGTTCATGTGGAACGTGTCGAGCAGGATCTTGGCGTTCGGGCTGTCGAGGCGCTGCATAAAGGCGACGGCCTCCTCCGCGGTGTTGAGCAGATACTGCTCGAACCGGTTGACGACCTCGCAGCAGTAGAGCACGCCGTTGTCCTCGGCGACCTTGAGCAGCTGCTTCATGCCGGCGACAGACAGGTCCTCCTTGCGGCGCTTTTCGTCCATCGTGATGCCCCATGTGGGCATCGACTGCCACCCGGCGTAGGACACGCCGTTGAGCACCGTCGCGCCGACCTTCGGCATGGACTCGATGATGCGCGTGATGTGGCGGATGCCGGCCTCACGGACGGATGCGTCGTCGCTGGCCAGGTCGTATTTGCCCTCGAGGCCGATGCTGTAGGTGAAGCCGATGTTGTTGTCGTCCGCGCACTGCTTCAGCTCGCGCAGCTTGTCGTCGGAGAAGTAGGCAAACTCCGCCGAGGCGACCTCGCAGATGTCAAAGCCGAGGCGGTGGACCTTTTCAATGAGGGGGATATATTCGATCTCGTCCCAGTTGTGGCTCCAGTAGCCGTAGTGCATGCCGATCGGATTCTTCATAGATGCTGCCTCCTGTTTTTATTTTGTGCTGCTGTCTCCGTCTCCGGATGGTCAGGCCTGTACGTCGATGAGGACCTTCATGGTCGTCTCGCGGTTGGCGTCGATGTACTGATAGGCGGCGAGATAATCTTCAAATTTGAACGTCTTGCTCATCAGCGGCCGCAGGTGGATCTTGCCCTCCTGCACGAGGCGGATGGCCTCGACATAGTCCTCGTGGCGGTACATCATGGTGGTGTTGAGGTCGAGCTCGTGGTCGTTGAGGACGGCGAGATCGACATTGGCCATGCCCGCGTAGACGGCGACGAGGATGATCACGCTGCCCTTGCGCGCATAGGCGATGGCCTGGCCCATGGTGATGTCGTTGCCCGCGCAGTCGTAGATGACGTCGGCCTTGTCGGGGCCGAAGGCCTCGACCATCGCGTCACCGAAGTTGTGCTGCTTGGTGTTGCAGGTGAAGTCGACGCCGCATTCCTTCGCCTTCTCCAGACGGTAGTCGCTGATGTCGGTGATCAGGACGGCGTTCGCGCCGAGCGCCTTGGCCGACTGCGCGACAAGGATGCCGATCGGGCCCGCGCCGAGCACGGCGATGTTCAGCCCCTTGACGTCGCCCGCGCGATGGACGGCATGGACCGTGACGGCCAGCGGCTCGATCATCGCGCCCTCATCATAGCTCAGCTTCTCGGGCAGCGGAGTGATCTTCGACGCGTCGACCGCGAAATAGCGCGATGCGACGCCCATCGTCTGGAAGCCCATGACCTTCAGCTCTTCGCAGAGGTTGTACTTCCCATGGCGGCAGGGATAGCACTTCCCGCAGACGACCTGCGGCTCGATCGTGACCTTCTGCCCCACGTGCAGGCCGGTGACGTCCGCGCCGAGCGCGGCGATTTCGCCGGAGACCTCGTGGCCCTGCGTGACCGGGTATTTGGTGAACGGGTGCTTGCCGTGGTAGACGTGGATGTCGCTGCCGCAGATGCCGATCTTCATGATCTTGACCAGGACCTCATTCGCGGCGGGCGTGGGGACCGGGATCTCGCGGAAGATGATCTCGCCCGGGGCCGTCATGACCTCTTGCAGCATTGTCTGAGCCATTGTTGATCCTCCTTATGTCGTAAAACGATTCTGAAAATGGTTTTTGAAACTTTCAAGGGGCATTCCGCCCCTGCATCTGGATTATAGTACATCCATCCAAAAACCGCAAGAGATTTCGAAAAATTTTCAGAAAAAATATTGACAAATCCATGCGGTGCGAGTAGACTATCCTCAGAGTTCATTAAATCAATTTCAAAACTATCCGGTGCAAAATTCAGAAACAAACAGATCAATTTGGAGGTTTTTTCTATGAAAGCGATCCAGTATACCGCCCCGCGTCAGTTTTCCGTCGTCGATCTGCCCAAGCCGGTGCCCGGCCCGCACCAGGTCGTCATCCGCGTCAAGGCCTGCGGCATCTGCAAGACCGACCTGACCATCCACGACGGCAGCTTCCTTGCGAAGTTCCCGCTGGTCAACGGCCACGAATTTGCCGGCGTCATCGACTCCGTCGGCTCCGAAGTCACCGAATGGAAGGTCGGCGACCGCGTCACCGCCGACAACACCGAGCTCTGCGGCTATTGCGACGCCTGCCGCGCCGACAAGCCCCTGTACTGTGAAAACTTCAACTCCCATGGCTGCAACATGCCGGGCGGCTTTGCCGAATACGTGCTCATCAACCACGACAAGGTCTTCGCGATCAGCGACAAGCTGAGCTTTGAAGAGGCGACCTTCACCGAGCCGACGGCCTGCGCCGTCCACGGTGTCGACCGCATCGCCCCGAGCTTCGGCGACACGATCCTGATGTTCGGCGCAGGCCCGACGGGCATCATTCTGGCCCAGCTGCTCCGCCGCGCGGGCGCAGGCCGCATGGTCATCGCCGATCCGCACCAGGACAAGCTCGACATCCTGAAGAAATACGGCTTCGCCGAGGAAGACCTCGTCCTGATCGACAAGAAGGACCCGGCCAAGCACACCACCGAGATCAAGGCCAAGATGCCGAAGGGCTTTGACATCGTCGTCGACGCGACCGGCGCGCCCAGCATCACCGAGGCCACGTTCAACTTTGTCCACATGGGCAGCAAGATCGTCGTCTACGGCGTCTGCCCGGCTGAGGCCACCATCCAGGTCAACCCGTACAAGATCTTCAGCCAGGAATACACGATCATCGGCTCCTTCGCCCAGACGCACTGCTTCCCGCGCGCGCTGGCGTATCTGGAGAGCGGCGTGGTCCAGGTGGACGAGCTGATCTCGCACGAGCTGCCGCTGGAGGAATACGGCACGGGTCTCGACCTGATCGTCGGCAAAAAGGCCAAAAAGGTCATCATTCATCCGTAAAGGACGGCAGCGATCCGCACGGGCACTTGTCACCCGGCGCTGATCTGTGTTAGAATAGTCTTGGCCCTCCGCACAGCGGTGTGCGGAGGGCCAATGTTCGTTTCGGGGAGGCGGGAATATGGAAAATCATCACACCGGCAATCCGGCGCGCGTCCTGCAGCTGCTGCTGCGGCAGGGCCGCCAGTCGCGCCAGTCGCTGGCCACGGCCCTG
>JABLTR010038015.1_pt1 | contig 13246 bp, 9 predicted proteins | sample 7160071 | NCBI WGS metagenome assembly JABLTR01 (sample SAMN14651230, study PRJNA627086) | human gut metagenome | isolation source: feces | host: Homo sapiens
ATCGGCGCATTCCGTCAGTGGACAAAAAAGCAGACCGACGACCCGATTTTCAAGGCGTACCGCAAGGAGTACAAAAAGCGCTTCGCGTGGATCAAAGCCGGGCGCATCACCGACGAGCAGTTTTATGCGTGGAGCGAGAAAGCCCGAGAAGAAAAGAAAAAATGCGACCGCGAGATCATCTCGCTGGAGGAGTTCCAGCAGTGGCTCCGCGACTCAAAAATATAAAATTACGCGGCCGGCAAGCTGCCGGCCGCGTATTCTTTGTCTATAGCGGAGCAAAATTCAGTCCTTTTACGCAGGCGTTTTCAGCAGGTCGGAAAGCTTTTGCAAACGGAAATCCGTAAGCAAGGAATTTGCCGCGGGACCGATGCCCGCAGCGCAGAAACCGCCGGCCTTTGCCGCCTGTATGCCAGCTTCAGCGTCCTCCACAACGAGCGCATCATCCGGCTTTACGCTAAGGAGCTTTGCCGCCAATAAGAATGCCTCCGGGTCTGGCTTGGAGTGGGTGATCTGTGTTCCGTCGGCAACGGCATCAAAAAAGCCGCCAAGCCCAATGCGCTCCAGAATCAGCGGAGCATTCTTGCTGGACGACCCCACGGCCAGTTTATGACCGTCCGCACGCAGCTTCAGAAGTGTGCTGCGCACATCTTCGTCCAGATCGGCCGGTGTCATAGTTTGCAGATAGCCGCGATAAATTGCATTCTTCTCATCTGCAAACGACTTCTTTTGCTCCGCAGTGAAAGCGTCTTTCTTCTCACCCAAGACAATGTCAAGACTCTCCATACGGCTGACACCGCGCAGCCGGTCATTGACAGACGCATCAAACGGAAGATCAAGTTTCTTTGCCAGCGCAGCCCACGCCGCAAAATGGAATTTGTCGGTATGGCAAAGCACACCATCCAAATCAAAAATATATGCAGTAAATCTTCTCATAATTTTAGCAAATGCTGGAGCTGAATCAGCTCCGGCACGTCCTTTCAGAATTGTTTTTCATATCCGCTTCGGATAAAAACCGGGATCTTTCCGTCGCAGTCCGTACAAATCATCTGCTTGCCCTGGTACGGCTTTCGATCAAAGAATCCAATCCATTCACCATCTGGCAAGTAGACTTGTCTGGTGTTTGCGTTTTCTTCCAGAAGCGGCGCAACAAGCAGTGCATCGCCAAGCATATACTCGTCCTCGCAGGCAAGTGCAGCTTCATCTTCGGGCCAGAGGAAGGACAGCGGCCGCATCATCGGCATATTGCCAGCCACACACGCCTGCGCAGTCTCCCAAAGATACGGGCGCAGCCGCTCACGCAGCTTGTGCCAGAAGCGCATCTCATCGACAAATTCGGGCGCGTTGTAGGCGGCAGCCAGATTCCACGGGCTGCGTTCGTTGTTGCCATCACCGCCCGGCATCAGCTCTTTGAACTGCCCGCCGTCCGGCTCTGAATGCCATTGCATGATCGGGCAGAAGCAGGCCATCTGTGTTGCACGTCGGTAGAGGTCAAGCGTCGGAAGCGGCCCTGCAAACCCGGCAATATCAAAGCCCCAGAACAGGATACCGGATGCCGCGGCTGACAGTCCGGCGTGAAGCTGGCTTCGCAGTTCTGCGTTCTGCGACTGCTGATCGCCGCCCCAGTGCATCGGGACAGTATGCTGCCCGGAGAATCCGGCTCTGCTGAACAAAACCCGCTGCGAACCGATAAAATCGCGGTATGCGCAGGTATAGTCCCGTGCGTAGCGATTCTTTCCGGATTTCCCGTCGCTGCCATCACAAAAACGCACATCCGGGCGATAGATAAACTCGCCGCCATCGGTTTTGAAGCCGTCTACGCCCATATCGAGAAGATATTGACGTTTTGAGAACCACGACCGAACGGTTTCCGGGTTTGTATAATCCGGGATCATAGAACCGGAAAACCAATGTCCGTCGGGGATGGTATAGGGTGTTCCGTCTGCGAGATGGACACACAAGCCGCGCCGCACAGCATCCTCGCGGTCAAGCGTGTTCTGTACGTTCAGAATCTCGTCGGGCCCCTGCTTTTTGTAGACGGGAATCTGCCAGAGGACAAGATGCAGCCCGGCCTTGTGCAGCGCATCCGTCATGCCTTTGGGGTCCGGCCATGGGGAATCCGAAAAATCGAAATCGTCATATTGGAGCGCAGCTCCGTCTGGTTTCGGTTGGTATTTCGCCCCGTTCCAGATATAAAACGTCGCTTCGTCGCTCCATGCCTCCAGCACCAGAATACTGGCCGGGAAATCGTGCTTTTTCAGGTTCTCGATCTGCTGCTCCGCGTCTTTCTGGCAATTCCAGCGATTTGCCGAAACCCACACGCCGAACGCCCATTCAGGCGGCAGAACAGCCTTTCCGAACAGCTCCATATATGCGCTGACGATTTGCGCCGGTTCGCTGGAAAAGGTCACGACGGAGGCAGATTCCGGCAGATCAATCGTCACAGAGTTTTCGTCAAAATGAAATGTTGTTGTTTCGCAGGTGTCAACATACAGGCCGAATCCGCTGTCTGTCCAGAAGAACGGCGCCGGGCAATATGTTTTTTCACCTTGGAAGCAGAACTTTTCTTCCACCTGATTGACAACGACATGTCCTTTTTGATTCAGCGCGTCATATTTCTCGCCCATTCCGTATGCGCCTCGATAGGACAGGCTTACCGTCAGGACTGCGCCGTGACGCACAAGCTGCGCATCGGTGCGTGGGCAGGATATATGTGCCTGGAATGCAGAACTTTCAAATCTTTGCATGGTTTACCCCTTGATACCACCGGCCATCATACCGTTCTGGAAATACTTCTGCGCGAAGCAGTAAATGAGAATAATCGGGATCATGGAAATCAGGCTGCCCGCCATCAGGACGTTATACTCCGTTGCGAACTGACCGTTCAGTGTCGAGAGGGCAATCGGAAGCGTCATTTTTGTCTTGTCGGTCAGCATAAGCAGCGGCCAGAGATAATCATTCCAAGACTCCATGAATGTTGTGATCGACAGAGTTGCAAGCGTCGGCGCACAGAGCGGCAGTGCAACCTTAAAGTAAACTGTAAAGGTTGATGCACCGTCAATGCTGGCTGCATCCAGATAGTCGTTCGGGATCGTCCGCATTTGCTGAACGAGCAGGAACACGGCAAACGGCCGGAAAATAGACGGCAGAATGACGCTGGCATAGCTGTTAATCAATGACATCTTATTCATGACGACAAACAGCGGAATGATTGTGACCTGCGTTGGGATCATCATTGTTGCCAGAAACACCTTGAGCAGCAGATCAGCCTTTGGAAACTTGAGCTTTGCAAAAGCAAAAGCCGCCATAGACGCCGAGATCAACGTAATGAACGTGTAGGTCACAGAGATAAATAAGCTGTTCCCGATGGTGCTGAAGAACGGAAACTTTGAAAACACCTTCACATAGGAGGCGACCGTCGGTTCTTTTGGGATCCATTCGATCGGAATACTCATAAGCGCGCCGCGCGCCTTGAGTGACGTGCTGACCATCCAGAGGAATGGAATGATCGCCAGAATTGCAGTCAGAATGCCGACAACGTAATAGGCTACTGTGCCGATTTTTTTCTTATGCGTCATAATTCACCCACCGTTTCTGTCCGCGCATCTGAATTGCTGTGCAAACCATGATAATCAGGAACAAAATCCAAGAGAACGCTGAAGCGTAACCCATCTTGAAATAGCGGAAGCCGTACTTATAAATACGTTCTACCATAACCTGAGTTGCCCCGTTCGGGCCGCCGTCCGTCATAATCATAATCTGCGGGAAAAGCTGGAACGAGTTGATAAGGCTGACGATCAGAACGTAGAAAATCGCCGGTGTGAGAAGCGGCAGCGTGATTTTCCAGAAGCGCGTCCAAGCGCCTGCGCCGTCAATTTCTGCGGCCTCATAATAGGTTCGGTTGATGCCAACCATACCGGACAGAAGAATCAGGCCAAAGAAGCCCATGTCTTTCCATACGGACACCAACACGATTGCGGGCATCGCCCATTTTTCGTCCAGCAGCCAGCCGGGGCCCTCAATCCCAAAGAAAGCAAGGATATTGTTCATAGCACCGTACTGTGGGGCCAGAATGCTTTTCCAAATCAACGATGCCGCGACCCAAGAGGTCAGGACCGGAATATAGTACAGCACACGGAACACACCGACGCCGCGCCGCTGCTGCGACAGAAGCGATGCAACAGCCAGTGATACGGCCATCATAAGCGGCAGATACAAAACGATATAGGTCAGCGTGTTTTTTAAGACTTTCCAAAATTCCTGACTTGTCAGAATCGCCTTGTAATTATCAAGGCCGATAAAATGCTCCTGCATGAAACCATCCGCAAACAGTCGGTCAAGACCATTCCAGTCTGTCAGGCTGATGAAGATAGAAACGACCATCGGTGCCAGATAAAAGATTGCCAGACCGATGAGACTGGGAAGCAAAAACGGCGACACTCGCAGCAGACCCTCTCCACCCGGCTTTTTCAGCCGAGGCCCAGTTTTACTTGTTTTCATCTGTCTGCCTCCTTTATCTTTGGCAAAGCCGCACAATTACGTCTGCGGCCTTCAGCGGATCTTTTGTCCCAATCCTTCGGTTTGAAACATTTGAAATACATCCAGTATTCCTGCATATTTCAAATCTCGGCTTGGAACAAAATCTTCCGCCGAATGCACTTGTCGAATTGTACGGCTTTGCCCTAAAAAGGCGGGCGCATAAGCGCCCGCCAAGAAAGTTGTTAGCCAAGGGTGATCTGTGCTTCGCAGTCAGCCTGCGCCGCGTTCAGAGCATCGGTGACAGTCATGGTGCCGTCAGCCGCTGCGGAGAGGTACTGACCGATAATGTCGCTCATGAGGGCGTAGTCCTCAATGACAGGCGGCATGACCAGATAATCAAGGCTCTCGAAAACAGCCTTGCGGTTGTCAGGAGGCGTGATCTCCAGATAGCTGGACAGAGCGTTCAGATCCTTGAGTGCAGGCAGATCCCAGCCAGCCGCGAGACGAATATCAGCGGATTCGGTGCTGGAGGTCAGCCATGCCAGCCACTCGGCAACTTCTTCCGGGTGCTCGGTTTCTGGGTTCATAACAACGCAGTTGGAGAAGAAGTGGGTAGCTTTCTGCGTGCTGCCCGGCTCAACAGCGATGTCCCATGCGAAATCGCAATTTTCCGTAAAGGTCTGGAATGCCCAAATGCCGGTGGGGATCATACCGAGACGACCGCTCATGAACATATCCCAGTCGCCCATGCCGCCCTGCTGGACGGAGTTCGGCTGCACATTGCTGACCAGAACGCGGTCAACAAGCGTCTGTGCCGCTTTGATGTTTTCTTCGGAGTTGATCGTGAACTGCGTCTTATCCTCGTTCAGCAGGCTGCCGCCGTACTGTGCAACGACCTTGAAGAACTCGTTGTAGGTGATCGGCTGCCAGATACCGAAAATATCGTCGCCCAGCGCGCGAATCTTTTCAGCAGCATTCTGAACATCATCCTGCGTCCAATCATCCGTCGGATAATCAACGCCAGCCTGATCAAAAAGATCCTTGTTGTAAATCAGAACGACATTGGAGAAGCTCTCAGGCAGGCCGTACTGCTTGCCATTCACATTGAATGCGCCGAGTGCGGTTTCGTTCAGACCGGAAAGATCCTGACCGGTGATCTCTGCAAGCAGGCCCTTGTTTGCATAGGCTGCGAAGTTCTCGATGTTCAGCTCGTAGCAGTCAGGAGCAGTGCCGCCCGCAACACGGGTCTGCATCTGCGTGAAATAATCATCGTAGCCGATTGTTTCTACTTCGATCTTAATGTTCTCGTGGGTGGCTTCAAAGGCTTCGACCATTTTCTGAAGTGTTTCTTCATTGCCGCCAGACGAATTGAAGTTGCAATAGGTGATCGTCACGGGCTCTGCCGGGGTTTGGGCTGCGGGTTCATCCGTCTTTGCCGGTTCCTCAGTCTGCTGAGTATCGGCGGGGGTGGTCTGTTCGCTGTCGTTCGATTTTGTGTCAGTGGCTGCTGGTGCGCAAGCTGCAAACACCATCAGCATGGCAAGAACCAGTGCAATCAGCGAAAAAATCCGGGTCTTTTTCATTGTTGTTCCTCCTGTAATGTTGATTTTTTCGCCCTTCTCGCTTAGAATATAGAGTACGGGAAGGACTTTCGCAGAGTTTCTTTCCTGCGGTCTGTATCGTCTCGTCAAAGTAGATGCAGGCCGCTTTTTTACGCCTTGCGGCGTGAAAGACAATTAAATGCTGCGGACGGACTCGCGCTCCACAAGCTGGAGCGGCAAAATTTCTTCCTGCTTTGTAAGCGCAGGATCTTCAATGTGCTTGAGCAGCAGCTCAACGGCTTTTTGACCTTTCAGTGAGATCTGCTGCCGGACAGTTGTAAGCCCCGGCGTCAGATATTGTGAAACTTCCAGATCATCAAAGCCAATCACAGAGTAATCCTCCGGCACACGCAAGCCTTCTTCATATAGCCCACGGATGGCGCCGATTGCCAGAATATCCGCCGCGCAGACGATTGCCGTTGCCGGGAGCTTTTTGGAAACAAGTTCTTTTGCAAGAGCGATACCACTGCGGTAATCGATCTGCCCCTCAAAAATGTTTTGTTCCTGATACGGAACGCCATATTCCTCTAATGCCTGCTGGAATCCAAGCAGGCGTTTTTTCATAACGCCGTTTTCCTTGATTTGGCCGCAGAAGAACGCGATTTCCCGATGTCCGTGTGATAGGAGGTGCTTCGCGGCAAGATAGCTGCCGTAAGCATCATCGATTCGGATGGAGTGATAATAGTGGTCGCCGCAGTAGCTATCGATCAGGACAATCGGAATCTGCGTCTTTTTCATCTGCTGGTAAAATTCGTCCGGATACATACCGATTACAATGATTCCATCCAGATTCCGCTTCTTGGCCAGCGTCAAATAGCTTTCATTTGCGTCCGTTGCAGAAATCAGAATATGATAGCCGCTCAGACGGGCATAGTATTCAATGCTGCCGAGAATTTCACTATAAAAACTGTTCTGGAACATCAGACGCTCGCCGGGCTCCGTCTGCGGAACAACGACGCCAATGAGTTTGGAATCCCGCATCGTCAAGCCACGCGCGTTCAAATCAGGTACATAATCCAGTTTTTTGATTGCCTCCATGACACGGGCTTTTGTTTCTTCAGAAATCGAACGTTTCCCATTCAAGATATACGATACTGTAGCCGATGAAACGCCAGCCTCCTGTGCTACATCCTTGAGCGTCGCGCGTGCCATATCTTCACCTCAGTTCAGTTAACCGCTTAAATCATTTTTCTATTCAAACTATAGCGAATCTTGTCACGTCTGTCAATACCATTTTTGATTTTCTCTAAATTCTCCTTGACAAGACCATGAATTTTGTTATATTTAACATGAACGCATATTTAAGCGATTAACCAATTTTGAACTGAGGGATGCGTATGGAACGTTATTTACCAACCGGAAATGAAATGATTTCTCTGCCGAAACTGAACGCAGATACGGCAGCAATTGAGGATCTGACCTTTCTGTCCATGCAGCAGCGCGGCATGATCGAGCTCTGCGGAACGGAAAATGTGCCGCTGATGCAGCCGTTTATCCAGATCGATCAGGAAGAACTGGCGCTTACAGGTCTGCAATGGTCGCGGGAACACTTCTGGATTCCGTCCGGTCATAAGGAAACCGAACAGGCCACGGTCAAATTCACCGTATTGACGCCGGTTGGAGAGCGCGGGTTTGCGATGCGCTTGTCTGTCACAGCGCGAACAGATTGCCGCTTAAAACTTGGTGCGCGCGGTCTATGGAGTAAAAGTGTTCATTGCGTCAACGAGGATAAAGAACTGACCGGTCAGGCGTACATTTATGAGAGCGCGTGGAACAGCAGCTTTATCATGGATTACCGCGTCGGTTTCCCGGCATTTGCGCTTGCGCCTATGTCGGACCATGCAGGCAAAAGTGAATGGACGCAGACGGAGGACGGCATTTCCTATCAGATTTCCTGTGCGCTTGACGCCAAAGCCGGACAGGAAGAAGCGTTTACGATTTTCTGGGGTCTTGGCTTTGAAGAAGTCGCCGCTGCGACCAGCGCGAAGGAGCAGCTTCGCCGCGGCTGGAATTGGCTGTATCGGAAAACAGCAGACTGGCTGGACAAGCGCACCATGCAGCTCCCGACGACAGAGCTGACGGAGGTCTACAACGTCAACCAGTTCTTCTGCCTGTTTTATGCGACCGGCCGGACATTCGATACCGAGGAACTGATCTGCGCGACAAGCCGATCCACACGCTACTATGTCAGCGCCGCTTATTGGGATAGAGATTCACTTCTGTGGGCGTTTCCAACGATTCTGCGTGCGGACGCTGCGCTTGCAAAAGAAGTCCTGACCTATGTTTTCACCCGCCAGCGGCAGAACATCGGCGTACATTCCCGTTTTATCGACGGAACCATGTTGGAACCGGGGTTCGAGCTGGATGAGCTGGTCGCGCCGGTTCTGGCGCTCCAAGCGTACCTTTCCGAAACGCACGATGAAGCATTTTTGCAGGAACGCTTTGTACAGAATGGTCTTTCGCTGATTTTGGCGCGCCTACGGGAAGCGCGTCACCCGGATACTGCGCTTTATGAAACGTTCTTGCAGCCAACGGATGATGAGATCGTGCATCCGTACCTGACGTATGACAATGTGCTTGTCTGGCGTGCGTTGCAGTTGCTGGCAGACTGGCGGCCGGCACAACGCGGATCGCTGCTTGCGGAAGCAGACGCTGTGCGCGCGGCGATTTTCACGCATTGCGTCAAAAAGGATGCAGACGGACAGCCGTATTTTGCATGGTCAGTCGATCTGGCTGGGCATCACGATGTCTATGACGAGCCGCCCGGAAGTTTGCAGCTCTTACCGTATTACGGCTTCTGTGAAAGAACGGATGTGATCTGGCAGAACACAGTCCGTATGATCCGCTCGGCAGATTATAAATTCAGCTTTGCCGGAAAGCCCATTGCAGAGATCGGCTGCCCGCACGCACCTTGGCCTTGGGTATTGAGCTTGTGCAACAGCCTTCTTTGCGGTCATGCGGAGCAGGCGCTGCGCGAACTGACAATCATGCCGATGGATAATGGAATCGCTTGTGAGAGCGTTGATGCAGATACCGGCGAGTGTACGACAGGCAGCGCATTTGCCACCTGTGCAGGCTTCCTGTGTCATGCGCTGCTGACGGCTTGTAAGGAGGGGGCATCATGCGGAACGATTTAAAGCTGCTGTCATGGGAGATTTGCTCTGAGGCAGATGGCTGGAATGACGATTTTTTAGAGAGCGTCTTTTTTCTTGGAAACGGGCGTATGGGTGTTCGAGGGTATTTGCCTTTTGAACCGGATTCGCGTCCGACGCAGCAGGGACTGTTTCTTGCGGGAATTTTCGGGGAAATCAAGGATGGGATCACCGATTTTGTGAATCTTCCGTCCCCCGTCTGCGAAACGCTGCTTTTGAATGGCACGACCGCTGTGCTTGCTTCCCCAATCCATCGGACGCTTGATCTGAAATCAGCCAGCTTCTATGCAGATTTTACACTGGCGGCTGGAGATACGCGCGCGGACGTGCGATACACGCGCTTTTTCCCGAAAGAGCTGCCTGCGCTTTTGATGCAGCGGGTTGAAATTCATGTTCAAAGTGATGTGGAGCTTGAACTGCGCAGCGGCATCAATCTTTCAAGCTGCAACAGCCCAATTCCAGACGATCAGGTAAAGGAAAATACAGAACTGGTACAGCTTGCTCCGCTGCAATTTGTGACGGATGATGGCAGTCTTTTTTCCTGTACATTTGAAACTGTCGGAACAGGCTTACGCATTGAACAGGAAGTCCGATTCTACGCGCCAGATTTTACGCAGGGAATCGTGCAGAACAGCGGTGCAGAAGTCACCTGTCCGCTGACCGCTCATGCAGCTGCCGGACAGACGCTGGTAGTTGAAAAACTGGTCTGCATCCGTACAAGCCGTGATGCAGATGAGCGCATTGCGGCTGCGCCAAGTGATTGGAGTTTCCGCGCACTTTGGGACGCGCATACTGCCGCGTGGTTGCACACATGGCAGGATTGCGACAGAACACTTCCCGATGCGGAGCTGCAAACCGGCCTGCGCTATTCGATGTTCCAGCTTATGGCGAGCTGTGCTGCACATGATCCGACCGTTTCCATCGGTGCAAGGGGTTTGACCCATGCACGGTATAAAGGCTGCTATTTCTGGGATACAGACCTGTTTATGCTCCCGTTTTTCCTGAAGAATGATAAAACAGCCGCAAAAAATCTGTGCCTGTACCGTGCAAATGCGTTGGACGCGGCCAGAGATCATGCAAAAAAGATGAACGCTGCCGGAGCGCGGTATCCCTGGATGGCGGCGCTCGATGGCAGCGAACAGTGCGAAACATGGGACATTGGGTGCAGCGAGGTTCATATCACGGCGGACGTGGCCTATGCCTTGGGCGAATACTGCCGGGAAACCGGAGATGAAGAATTTTATCTGCATAAGGCCGCACCCGTATTCATTGAAACCGCCCGCTTCTGGGCCAGCCGATACACATGGAACCGTGCGCACACACAGGCGGATCTGATGTTCTGTAAGGGACCTGATGAATACTGCGGTATCACGCGCAACAACCTTTTCACAAATGTCATGGTACAGCATAATCTGGAGCTTGCCATAGATGCGGCGAAGGCGCTTCAAGGCAAGTCCGCGTATCAGAATCTCGGCTTGTCGGAAGAAGAAATTGCATCATGGCAGACGCTTCACGATGCAATTCCTTGGCCGCACGACCCAGACAGCGGGCATCTTGCGCAGGACGAGACGTTCCATCTGCTGGAACCGGTGGATATTGCAGCACTAAAGCCAGACCTTGGCGCAAGCTATCATCATGTTTGCTTCGATCGGTTACAGCGATATAAAGTTGTGAAGCAGGCCGACGTGCTGCTTCTTATGACACGCCTGCCAGAGCTTTTCACAAAGGAAGAAAAAATGCAGGCATGGAACGATTTTGAACCGCTCTGTCTGCACGACTCTACGCTGAGTTTTGCCAGTCATGCACTCTTTGCCCTGCAAAACGGGCTGCGCGAAAAAGGAATCGAGTATCTGCACAAGGCGCTGCTGCTCGATCTGCGCGACCTGATGCACAACACCGGCAAAGAGGGATTGCATCTGGCCGGCATGGGCGAGAGCTGGCAGGCAGCGTGTCTCCTGTGATTTCTTCCTGTTCTTTGTTTACAGCGGCGCAGAATCTGCGCCGCTGTAATATATTCAGAACAGGCCTTCTTTTTTCAGCGCCAACTACATAAGCACGCATAGAAAACGCCTTTAGAAGCGTTCAACCTTAATTCGTCGCAAAAAGTGTGACTATCAACCTAAATTTCGTTGTATTTTTTGTGGTTCTATGCTATACTATCCTTGAATTATAAGGATGGAGGTGCATATATGTACCGAGTTGCCATAGAAAAGCTATTAAAATGGAAACAAAGCAAGCGCCGGAAACCTTTGATTATTGAAGGCGCTCGGCAGGTTGGTAAGACTTGGCTGATGAAAGAGTTTGGCAGACAGGCGTATGCAGATACCGTATACATCAATTTTGACTCCAATTCCAGAATGGCCGAGCTGTTTGCTTCTGATCTGGATACAGATCGTTTAATTATGGGCTTGGAGCTGTATGTAGGCCATAAAATTGACCCCAACAATTCTCTGTTGGTTTTTGATGAAGTACAGGAAGTTCCACGAGCCTTGGCATCTCTCAAATACTTCTATGAAAATGCTCCGCAGTATCACATTGTATGCGCCGGTTCTTTGCTCGGTATCGCCTTGCATCAAGGCACGTCTTTCCCTGTTGGCAAGGTAGATTTCCTAAAATTATATCCCCTTTCTTTCAAAGAGTTTCTAATGGCAACCGGCAAAGAGCAATTTTCCGCGCTTCTGGATAGCCAAGACTTCCAAATGATCACGAGCTTCAAGCAAACATATATTGATGCTTTGAAGCACTATTATTTTGTCGGTGGGATGCCTGAAGCAGTACAAAGTTTTACAGAAAACAAGGACTTTAATGAAGTTCGTGAAATTCAAAAAAGGATTCTTGCGGCATACGAGCAGGATTTCTCCAAGCACGCTCCCAATGAAATCGTTCCAAGACTGCGTATGTTATGGAATAGTATCCCCTCTCAGTTGGCAAAAGAAAACAAAAAGTTTATATACGGCCTCGTGCGTGAAGGTGCACGTGCAAAAGACTACGAAACCGCCCTTCTATGGCTCAGTGACTGTGGCCTTGTTCATAAGGTAAGCCGCGTCAATACAGTTGGCATCCCCCTGCGGGCTTATGAGGACTTGAAAGCATTTAAGCTATTTGTGGTGGACGTCGGGCTTCTGGGCTGCATGGCTGGTCTTCGCCAGCGTACTCTACTTGACGGCAATGACCTTTTTGTTGAGTTTAAAGGCGCCCTTACGGAGCAGTATGTTTGTCAGCAGCTGAAAACGATTGAGGATTTGGATGTATATTACTACACCAATGACAGAGGCTCCTGCGAGATTGACTTTGTCGTTGATACGGGCGAGCGAATTGTACCTGTTGAAGTAAAGGCAGAAGTAAATCTCAGAGCAAAAAGTCTGAAAACCTATCAGGAAAAATTTTCACCTGAAGTTTCTGTCCGCACCTCTATGGCAGACTACAAAAAAGAAGAATGGCTTGTGAATCTGCCGCTTTATGCGATAGATCAGATAATAAAACTCTAAATTCATGCGAGTATAACAAATATGTATCTTCGCCTATTCTTTGTTTACAGCGGCGCAGTTTCTGCGCCACTGGTTTTCTGTCTTGACCCAAACCGTGACCCAAACGCGGAAAAATCAGGTGGAATTATCCGCGCTGGAAACGACGAAGCTGCGAAATTTTCTGAGCAGAAAGGCTCTGAAATGCTCTAAAATGCCCGCGAAAAATATCCGACCAACCTTCGGGACCAAGAGGCCTCGGGTTCGAATCCCGACACTCCGACCATGCAGAGTGTCCTTATAGGATCTGAGTATCCTGTAATGGACACTCTGCTTTTTTATGTGAAGAATGGTGAAAAGCTGGAGCTGTCGATCATCATCCGTTCCCGCACGCACAGCAGCTTGACCTTGTGCTCGGTCAGCAGATCGATGTACTGCTTTGTCATGCCCCAGTCCCGCCCTATACGGTCAAGGCTGCTTATCAGCACCACATCCACCTTTCCGGCAAGGACGGCCTCCATCACCTCTTGCAGAGCCGGACGGTCAAGGGTCA
>JABLTR010094885.1_pt1 | contig 13228 bp, 10 predicted proteins | sample 7160071 | NCBI WGS metagenome assembly JABLTR01 (sample SAMN14651230, study PRJNA627086) | human gut metagenome | isolation source: feces | host: Homo sapiens
CGGGCTGTCTGCGCTGTAGCCAAAGCGTCCCGAGAGGTTGCCCTGCGGGTCCGCATCGATGATGAGCACGTGCTTGCCGCGTTTCGAGAGCAGGTCCGCAAACGCCGCCGTCGAAGTCGTCTTGCCCACGCCACCCTTGTTGTTGGCGACACAGATGGCAATGCCCTTGTGCTTCGTCGCTCCCTCCATGGAAGCCTCTTCCTTCTGATAGAGCGTATCGACGGCGCGATCCAAGACACGCGTCTGCGGAATGCCCTTGCGCTTCGACAGCGTGCGCAGCTTCTCCGCATTGTCCTTTGACAAGGTCGTATTGATGACCTTGCGGTTGATCAGGTCTGCCAAGCTTCTTCATCCTTTCCGTACTGACTTGTAGAAGTTTCTAGATACAGTTTAGCATATACAAGATAATATAGCAATAAAAATGTAGAAGTTAAAGAGTCCATCTCTCTCTCAGCACACGCGCCGCGCAGAAGCCCATCTGGCGCACTCTCTCCGCATTCGTGCTAGAAGTATATGCAGATCAGTCCCGCCGCCTCCCGCTCAGGCCGCAATGCCCTGCCAGTCAAGGCTCTCCGCCGATCTATTCCTGCCATCTCTTTCAGTCCCTTCTCGAGCTCCTTCCTCTGCCGTATTCTTCTACATACTCATGAACTATTCCCGCACAACTTCATCTCCATCAGCCCTGCCCTTATCTTTTCTTGTACCCCTGTTCTTCCGGCTCCCGCGCCGTTCTCCCATACCCGGTCAGAGCGCACGGAGCCCCGCTCGCCCCAAGGGGCAGGTATATATGCAATGAATGACTCAGAGGCCGCAGAGCCCCCATCTGACGGCATTGCTAAAGCCTCAACGAGTTCCTCTTTGACCGCAGTCATCTGCTCTTGAACGCGCTCCAAGAGCTTGTCCATCCACTCATGGAAGTACTTAGCTGCCGTCTTGCGCGTGATGGAGAGCTTGCGCGAGAGCTCCGAGATGGTCGCCATCGGCATTTCCTTCAGGCAGGCCCAGACGCGCTTGCGGCTCGCTTCCGTGCGGTCTTCTGCAACCTTGGCCAGATGCTCCGCGCGCGTGTGGCCATTGCGCTTCGTCTTGCGGTCGAAGGACCAGCCGAGCCAGTTCTCGAGTGTCGCCGCGCAGACCGTCTTCGCCTTCTCCGCATCACAGACCTCGAGCGCATGCCTCGCCTCGCGCTGGGGGAGGCCGAGCACGTCGGCGAGATGCAGGACATCCTCAGAGATTGCCTCGAGCGCCATGCCGCACTTGTAGCCGACACAGGTCAGCGCGAAGAGCGACGTATAGCGATGGCCTTCCTGCGTCCGCTCGGCGATCTTCTCGACGAGATAGGCATAGAAGCCCCGCTTTGCATGAGGTGCGGAGGATGCACGGACCGACTTCGCGACAGGATAGATCGGCTTTTGCGGACGAGCCCAGGTCACGCCGACCGACCGCGCGAGTGCCTCGATCGTCATGCAACCGCCGACCCAATAGGCGCAGCAAACCTGCCCGAGTTTCGTCAGGCTGCCGACGATGCGATAGGCATGCGAGATTCCCGTCTTGAAGTCGGCCTCGAAACGGTGCTGGCGGAACACCTTCAAGAGCGCGCGGTGGATGCGCTTCAGCAGCTTCTTGGCCCAGTGATACGTCTGGACCGGCTCCGTCAGCACGTAGACGAGATGGACGCCATTGCCCGAGTTGACGAGATACGTCGGGCAGTGACCGAAGAAATCCGCTTCACAGAGCTCGCGCAGCTGCTTCGCATCAACATGGTCCAGGTCGATGTAGAGGCAGGCCGTCGACTGCAGCAGATCCTCCAAGGCGTACGAGTGGTAGTAGGCCGCAGGATAGACGTAGGCATCCCGACGCGCACTCGCATCCTGCAGCATCGCCTCAGCATCGTCATAACGGCGCATGCGGCGGCCCTTCCTCGCCTCAGAATGAACCGTGCAGAAGCAGAACTCCGGCTCATCCTCGATATGGCCGAGAATATCGTCATAAAAAGCGTCCGGCGAGATCGACGCATACGTGGTCTGCAGATATTCCGTTTTCCGCTTTGCATCCTGCCATGGATTGCATTTGCCCATCGTATCCCTCCTCGTCCGATCTCATCTGCGCACGTAAAAAGGCCTGCCCTTATCGGACAGACCTTTGCTTGTATCGATAAAACCCTGTAGGAGGTACCCCGCCACTCCTCGCGTCACGATAGGCTGCGCTGGTGCGGGTTCACTGGCCCCCTTCGCTCGTGCAGATGCACGGGGAGCCAGAATCTCATGACATCTTCTTTCTTGTAGCTCTTGTTTTTTGATTTCATCTTTGCTACAATGATAGAAGACATCTACAGTTATTTTATCGGAGCGGTAACTTCCGATAAGAGAGTCACACCATGATTGGTCGTCATGATGTGAGCTGTGATATAGGGAGCTCTTCTGTGTTGGTAGCGCAGAAGAGCTCTTTTCTATATCACATCGTTGTCTTTGCTCCTTCTATGATACCATAGGCCATTCTTAAAGGCAACCTAGAAAAAGGATCTCACCACATCGGGCAAAATTCACCCGGTGAATTTCCTTTACCATAGTAAAGGATTTGACGTAAAGTGCGTTTTAGGTACAGTCTGCCGCATCACCGTCTGACCATGCGGCAGAAACCCTTATGAAACAAGGGGAAACATGTGTTATCCACAAGGTTATACACAGATTTATCCACAGTTTCATTTTGGCGTGTACCTAAAACGCACTTTTCATGTACCTAATATCGAGAACGCCGATGACATCGTCTCCAGCCGCGAGCGCCGTGCCATCTCCGCATTCACCTTCATCGTCTCCCTGAAGGCGCGCACGCCAGAGAACCACGTCCCGCTTCTCGTCGGAGAGGACACCCAAGGCCTGATCGACGATGCGAGCATCCCTCCCTGGGAGTACCTAAGAGACCGCATGCTTGCCCTAGGATACGGTCCTTCCTCTGTCGACCGTTGGCGAGACAAGCGAGCCAAGGTCTGGCGTGCCCTGCTCATCACCTGGGTCCGCATCAGCAAGATCCGCGAAGAAAAGGGCGTCATCGAGAATCCAGGCGGCTACCTGCAGAAGATGCTACATGCCAAGCGCCTCGAGAACACGCCCTTCCGCCAGCTCGCCATGCGCGTCATCGCCGTAGCACCAGAGTACCGCGATGCCGTCGTCGACGCCACAGCAGAATACCAATCCTTTGCCGAGGCACAAAAACTCGCACTGGAGATCGAGAAGAATCGCAAGCCAGAGCCAGTAACCATCGAGAACAACGCCTTCCTCAAAGAGCTATCCGAGAAAGGACTTATTCCAAAAGCATTTGATAAGCAAAAAAAGAGTAAATAATACTTTCTCATACGCTTCGATAATGCTATAATAAAAAGAAAACATGTCAGAAATGACGGATAGGAGAAGGAATATGGCAAGAACAGCAAACTATGCAGTAAAGATCGAGAGCCTCGAGGCCAAGGTCGCAAAGAAACAGGAAGAGCTCAAGAAGCTCAAGGCCGAGCTCGAAGACGCCAAAGCTAAGAAGGCCCAGGCCGACTACAAAGAGCTGCTTGACTACATGACCGAGAATGACATCTCCGCTGATGCGGTGCTGGAAGCTATCAAAAACTGAATTGTATACAGCTTCTTAAGGGAACAAGTCCTAGATGGGTACTTGTTCCCTTTTTTGATAGACGTTATCAATATAATAAGCAGTGTGAATATTTTTTTCAAGCAGGATATTACAGATTCACACCGAATATTAATATAATAAATCATATCAGATGTCCAAAGCATATATACTCGATGGTGGTATAGGTAGATACAAAAAGGAGCGCATAAAAATGCATAGTATATATCAGCAATGATCGTTTTGTTAAAGGAGATCCATCATTCTTCCTTCGTCCGTGATATAATTATCATCATGTGAACTTTGTAGCTATCGAGCACAAGATGCCTACACCGTCGAAGTGCTTGTCCCACTTGGCAATGGTCGTGTTATCTACGCTGCGCAGAATAAGCTCCTGCTGCAGCGTCTCTGGCACTATGGTAAGTATTTTATGGAGGTTTTTACTATGCATGTTTTTAAAAGAATTGGATTGCTATTTTGCGTTGCTACAAGTATTTTTATTGGTAGTCAATTTATTCAGTCTAATACTGCTTTTGCTGAAGATATATGGTTTGCCACCACATATGAAGAAGGAAAAACGGAATGCTATATTGATACAGACAGTATTTATACATATCAGGGTGATACATATGTGACTATCAAAGAGGTTACAGGTCAGCATAGTGTGGTTTTAGCCCACTATCGTTTTATTCCAGTTGAGGACTATATAACAGTCAATATGAAGGTAAGTGGATATTGGAGATTTGTCGGCAGAGTTTATGAAAATGATTGGTGCACACTCATTTGGAATTCCCTTCAGCCATATCTCTAAGAAGACGAATATCATATAAATGATTAAATAGAGAGGATGATATATGATGGAATTTACAGGAATCATCCAATTTGGCACCAAGGATTTTCGTCGTACAGTGAGCAGACTAAACGGAGTCCACGCGAAGCTGCATGATGGGGAATGGCGTTGGGATATAGATCCTGATGCTATTGACTATGACGAAGTAGAGCGTTCTTTGGAAAATTTCAGTCAAGATGATATTGCCCATTTCAAAGCTTTAGTAGCGTCCTTGAATAGAAAGCAAGCAACGAAAGGGCACCAAAAGGATGTATCGGAAGATACTCCTGTTAATGATTTGAACCCATTATCAGCGAGTACATCTTCCTGTTCATTTGCTGAATTTATTGACGACTTGTCAAAGAAGAATAAAAAAGACATGACGAGTTACACGGTTATCGGCGATATCATCAATGGATATCAGTGCAGCGAAGATACACTTTTATTTGACTTCCTTGATAATCATAATGAACGCCAGTCAACATTTTAGTCAAGGAAGGGATTCTAGATGGAGCCATTGCTGAAAACATACTATAAGCGCTATCTCAGCGAAGTACGTCGCTTGAAGCCGTCTACCGTAAAGCATTATTGTGATGCGCTCAACAACATCACTCGTCACCTACAGGAGATGAAGATGATAGAGGGCTCGATTTATGATATCTCGGACCTGCATCAATTGAAAGATTTGCGTGCGATACTGTTTGATGATTCTTCATTCATTGCCCAGAACAAGAAGGGCAATCAGATGTATAGCGCGGGACTCAATAATTACGTGAAGTTTGCCGAGGGGATGAACTTTCTTGGCCTTCATCATGATATTGCCAAGTTGGACATGCCGATGCCTGTCATTGCAGAAGAGCCGAGGCGCTATGAGATCCAGCATTGGGCAAGGTCGGATATCTTGAGGGAGCAGACCTTGGCAGTCGCTGACTATCACTGCGAGATGGATGGCGGACATCAGACCTTTGTGGCGGAGCGCACGCATAAGCCGTACATGGAGTCGCATCATGCTATCCCGATTCACTTGCAGGGTCACTTCTCATACAGTCTGGATGTATATGCGAATCTTATCTGTCTTTGCCCTGTATGCCATCGCAAGATTCATTATGGCTTGCGTGATGAGCGCCGTGAGATGCTGTATGAGATATATGAAAAGCGCCATGAACGCATGGCGCATAGCGGGCTCGAGATAGGGAAGGAAGAATTTGCCGACCTCATTTTGGCGGATTGAATGCAATAGAGCAGATTGATCATAGGTATTGATCAATCTGCTCTAATACGTTCTGGAGGTCTTTCTTGATGTCGCTTTCCCAGAAGCGCAGGACGAGCCATCCCTGCTCGGTCAGTTCATCATTGACCTCTTTTGCTTTTTCGACGTTGCGTGTCAGATGGCGGACCCAGTACTCGCGGTTGTGCCTGACCTGCTCGCCTGGATGATCTTCATGGCCGCGTGCGTGCCAGAAGTCGCCATCGACGAAGATGGCGATTTTCTGCCTTGTCAATGCGATATCAGGTGTCCCTGGCAGGCGACGATAGTTCTTGCGGTAGCGCAGCCCCTTATGCCACAGGGCTTTGCGCAGACGGACTTCTGGCTTCGTATCCTTGCCATGGATCTTCGACATGATGTGGCTGCGCTGTGCTTCTGTCAGCGGCTTCTTCGTCCGGCTGAGGGCGCTCTTTCCCCCATCTGTCGTCTTTGCCATGCTCATCGCCTCAATCCATCTGTGAGAGCCTTAGCCGTGGAGCACCATGGCCAAGGGTTGATCTTCTGTTCGTTCTATGATATAATGGTAACACTATTCCGGCCGACAGGCCAGTACATACCCATTGAAGGGGTGAACGAGCAAGGGAGATTGAAGCGATGGACAAGACTGTTTGTGAACTGTTCGCCGGTGTCGGCGGATTCCGTGTCGGGCTCGAGCGAGCTTCGAAGGAATGGGATACGGTATGGGCGAACCAATGGGAGCCAAGCCGTGCCCGCCAGGATGCCTTTGACTGCTACTGTGCGCACTTCGGTAAGAAGGATACGCATGTCAATGTGGATATCGGGCTGATCGACAAGGCGACTATCCCAGACCACACGCTGCTTGTCGGCGGTTTCCCCTGTCAGGACTATTCGGTCGCTGCGACTGGTGCTAAGGGCATCGAGGGCAAGAAGGGCGTTCTCTGGTGGCAGATCTACGACACGCTCAAAGCCAAGCACCCGCCGTTCGTCCTCCTCGAGAATGTCGATCGCTTGTTGAAGTCACCTGCCAAGCAGCGCGGACGCGACTTCGGCATCATCCTCGCGTCCTTCTGGGACCTCGGCTACAGTGTCGAATGGCGCGTCGTCAATGCGGCCGACTACGGTTTCGTGCAGCGCCGCCGCCGCACGTTCATCTTCGCGTATCGCAATGATACGGTATATGGTCAGCAGATGGCTGGGCACGACCCGCTGGCAATGCTCAATAGCGACGGCTTCTTTGCACGCACTTTCCCATTGAAGCCCAAGGCGATAGCCTCCAAGACGGAACTCGAGACGCATGACCTGCTCGAGATCACGCAGAAATTCGCTTTCCCGTTCGAGACGGCAGGCTATATGTCGGATGGCCATATCGCGACCGTCAAGGCAGAGCCGGATTATCACGGACCTCACAAACTCCTGCGCGATATCATGGACCATGATGTCCCGGAGAAGTATTATCTCGGCGACGACCTCGATAAATGGAAGTACCTGAAGGGCGCGAAGAAGATTGAGCGCACATCGAAGACGGGGCACAAATACACCTTCTCAGAAGGACCGATTGCCTTCCCGGACCCTGTTGATCGTCCGGCCCGCACGATGCTGACCAGCGAGGGGACGACGAACCGCAGTACCCACGTCGTACAGGACCTGGATACTGGCCGCCTGCGTCTCCTGACACCGAATGAAGCCAATAAGATCCAAGGCTTCCCGGAGCACTGGACCGATACCGGCATGAGTGACCGCTTCCAGTACTTCTGCATGGGTAATGCTCTCGTCACCGGCTGCATCGAGCGTATGGGAAAGACACTCGGTCAGATTATTGACCATGAGGATTGATGTTTTCTCCAGAAATATTTTTCTATATCTAGATAGCCAGATTTCATGGTTTATAACCAGAAATATGGCTTTTATATATGAACTATCTTGATGCGGTATTATATCAAGAATCATTTAGAGTTCTGGCAGCGATTCAGTTTTCCAATCATCTTCTACTACAGGCGGTACTCTTCCAAGGAAATAGTCTTCTAGAAGATTCCATATTTCTTCACTGGAAAAACCACCCTCATAGATATACGTGAGCATTCTTGCTGAGATTCTATGCCGTTCAGAAATTTCTTCTAATAAAGTATTATGGTATGCTTGTGGATGGCTAATAATATTTTTTAGAGCTTGTTCCTGGTTAACGTAGATGTAAATTTGACTGGCGTCTCCACCAGAGATTTCAAAGTCTAATAGCCCCATTGCTTCAAAGATACCAAGTGCAGTACTATACTCTTTTAAGATATGTCCATTTCGCTCTTCAACTAAATAGAGACGTCCATCGAGCTGATGAGTGAAGACGCTATGATAAGTATTTTCAGCCCAACGAAAATAATTTCGAACGGGTGATAAAAAACGATATTCCATCTGTCCATTCATGAGATATTTTGTTCGTAATATGGATTGTATGTTATATGAGAATTGTCGTCGATAAGTATCGATTGATGATAAAAGAATCTCACAAAAATTATCAGCTTTATATGGATGCCCATAAAATGCTGCTGATTTTTGTAATATAGTAGATATTTCTATTTTTGATACGTATGTACCATTTGTTATATGTGTATATACATAATTTTTTAATAAATTCCATATATCGTAGAATCGATCGATAGAATCAGGATGAAATGTCAATCGGATACAATAGGCCGGTCTAATTAGATAAGATTTATTGAATGAAAGAGCAGAATCTGCAGTATATAGCATATACTTAAACTTCGGAAAAGATAAATGTTGTGCACTTTTTTTCCATATATTATCAAGCATAACCTGGCAGATATGGTGTACTTTGTCGATTTCTTTGACTGTCTGGTGGTATTCCATCTTCAAGCGATGCTGCACATCTGGAGAAATCTGGAAATACCCTATGGAATACATCGGAATGGGTCTTACTACAATAGGTGAGAAGCCTCGTCTCTTCTCAAAATCTTTTTGTATTAAAAGCAATGCAGTTTTTACTTTATTGATTATATTTCCCTCATCATACATTGGATTCGAGAATAGATATGAGAAGTTTTCAGCATCTAGTAGCATTGCATTTCGTTTTCGTGTATAATTCTTTTGATATTTTCGAATCTGTTGACAATAAAGTGCTTCAATTTTTGCGATAACTCCGATTAATTGATATGGACGGATTGTTGAGAGGCCATGCAATTGGTTGATAAATTTAAAATCTCGTTTATCATATTCATAAAGAGCTTCTCCATCCAGTCCTGGCTTTCGTGCCGCTCGTCCAATCTCCTGAACATAATCACAGACATTTCCTGTTGGTGCGAAATGTACAACACGTTTGATATCATCAATATCAATTCCCATACCGAACGCCTTAGTAGCTAACATGATAAGTTTGTTTCCAGAAAGATATTGCTTGTAATTCTCCATTTTTAAGACTTTATCCATACGACCATGATATACTGCAATATCTTGGTAGAAATCAGTTTGACTCTGAATATATTCTTGGAATCGTTGAATTAAAGAAACTGTCGGGAAATAAATCAATGTTTTCTTCTCCATAAGGAGAGATCCCTGTATGATATCGCGTAATCGGTCAAATTTATCCAATTCATATTCAAAACGTCCGCTTACTTTTTGAATCTGATGAATTGTAATTTTGATATCTTCACGTCGAATATACCCTAGATATGTGATTGGCTCAATCATATGTAAACTGTCAATTGTTTCTTCATACATATCTTCTTTTCCATGGTAGATAGCAGTAGCTGTAAATGTTGCAACTACTAAATCACGTTGTTTTTCTTGCAATTGTCGTTTCCGGAGTTTTCGGATATGGTCGCCTAGATACCAATAATCTGGACGGAACTGCTTTCCCCAAGTAGTAACAATATGTGCCTCATCGATGACAATCATCCCAATAGTCCGATTGCCAATTAATTGCTCAACATCACTACGCGCTAATAACGTTTCTGGAGATAGGTAAAGGATATCATAAATACCATCCTTTACCTTTTCCATAATATCTTGCTTGAGTACTGGTGATATATCTGAATTAATAGTCTTGGCGCCATAATAATGACGCTTTTCTAACCCCTGTACCTGATCATTCATTAATCCTATCAATGGCGATATAACAAGCGTAAGTAGTTTTTCAGGTTTCTTAGCAAGGTATATAGCTGGCACTTGGAACATGACAGATTTTCCTGCGCCTGTAGATGCCGTCACAAAAAGATCACGCGGCTGTAATCCACGACCACAACGTTCTACCTGTTCGACAAGATTGGCAATGACTGCTTCTTGGGACACTTCTTTTACTTTCTTTTCGTTATGTTGAAGTGCATGTAAATCATAGATTGGAAATTTCCTGAATGATTTGTGTCCCCAGTATTCATTCAATATGTTAGTGTAGTCATCACGGTGAAAAAAATGAGGAGAAGTCTCTTGTTCTTCTGCCAATATGAGATTTTTTCCAATTGCAAGTTCAAGAATATGAAGATGCATTTTTAATTTTTCAATATCTTCAGTATAATCAGCAATCCGTATGATAGGAATCTCACGCTTTGTCTCGCATAATTGAACCAATCTAATATAGTCAATCTCGGTTAAAAGATGGAATGGATTATCTGAATGCTGATAACAGAATCCTTTTGATACGATTTTCTTGTAATCATCATAGATATCAAAAAAAGTTTCACGACTATCGATATCCAAATCTTCAGTATAAACTCCCCAATATGAATTGTCTTGTTCTACATAACCATCATAAATACGAAGCAGACTTATAGCTGCACGTAAAGAAGCCTTATTATCATCCTCTTCTTCACTTGAGAAATGTAAGCGTAATGATTTTCTGATAGAGTCTGCCAATGGTGTATATATTGGTTCCATATTCATAAAGATATTATTTTTTATAATTGAAATATCTCTATACTGTGCAAGAATGAAGGTCCGTAATAACCGATACTCTTCATATAGGAATATCCTTCGATTCTTCGACATTATATCTACGAAATACTGGAATGGATTTTCCATCAAAGCTTTGATATTTACACTTGTCTTGTAGTCATTGAATCCAGCTTTTGAAGGATTTATTCCGCGTAAAACGACGACACTGTATTCCTGAGATAAAATTTTTGCAACTGTCTTTTTGATGTCCATCTCATCTTAACCTTTCTGTCACATCTTATAATCCCTTAGACGTCTTGACCGTGAAGAATGTCTCAGCCTGCGTAATGCTTTCTCTTCAATTTGGCGGATGCGTTCTCGTGAAAGACCATATTCCTGTCCAATTTCTTCTAGTGTCTTCCCTTTACTACCATCAAATCCAAAACGTAGACGTATTACATTAGCTTGCTTTTCTGTTAATGTTTTTAGTACAGCATTTACTTCTTCAACCATTTGTTTATTGCAGACTTGTTCCTCGACGCTGGGTGATTCTTTATCAGGTATAAAATCACAGAGAAAACTACCTTGTTCTTTGCCAACAGGTGTATCTAGAGAAACTTTGTGATAGAATTGATCACGATACATCATGATTTTTTCGACTTCTTTAACTTCTATTTTACAAATAAGCGCAATTTGTTCAATCCTATCATCTAAATTCACAATGCCTTGATTCCACAACTTATTATCACATTTAGCTACCCGATAAATTTTTTCATGCATATGCACTGGAAGACGAACCAGAAGATCTTCTGTTTTCAATGCTCTATCTATCGCTTGTCTTATCCAAAACACAGCATATGTACTAAAACGAACCCCTTTCGCAGCTTGAAATCGTTTAACTGCTCGCATAAGTCCGCCGTAACCAACCTGCATCAAGTCTTCAAGATCTAGCAAAGTCGTCCGCTGTTTGTATCGACCAGCAATTTTCTTTACTAATCTTTCATTCTTGATACAGAGATCCTGCATTGCTTGCTGACTGCCACGTTGAGCTAATAAACAGAGTTGTTCATTACTCTGGTAAATATTAAGTTTTTCTAGAAGAGGCTGTTTTACAATATCGCTAGATTCTTTATCATGAGGAGCTTGTTTTTCATTAATATCTATCTTGCTGAGAGTTTTTTCATGATTTGATTCTGTCATTACCTCTGGATTATCAATCGCTTCTTTAGATGGTATTATTACATCTACGAGATGGATTCCTTTATTTTCCAAAAATTCTACGACTGTATATTGATCCCGGTGTATTAATATTTTACCAAAAACATAATCGAAGTCATCATACGTTAATTGGTTATCTTTGATGTATGGTGCAACCATTGATAAAATCATTTTTTCTCTCATCGTTATCTTTCACTTCTTTCTGTAGGTGAGTATCTTTCATCTCGCACCAATGAGAGCATCATCAGTAAATGATATCTCGAAGTTGATTGAGGATATAGCTGCTGTTCAGCCAGAAGCATTGCTTTGTGAAAACAGTCGTATCGGGCCAAGTGCCGCGTCCTGTCCCGGTATCGCGCACGGTGAGATGCGTATCTTCTGGCAGAGGATAGGTATCTTCGCGCGTCTGACCATGTGGCCTGACATGGGCGATGGGGCTGTCGGATACATTCGGCAGGTTGTTGCTGAGACGTCCGCGATTGTCTGGCGTAAGGACGAGTCGTCCTTCTTTGATGATGTCGTGCGTCTGCTGCCATACCTTGCGCACGCCGTATTCCAAGTCCTGATACGGCATGTTCCAGAACTTGCACCCGGACAGGTGATACTCGCCATCCGCATCTTCCCGGAACACGACAAAGAAGAATCGAGTGTCGCGCAAGTAGTTGCCGAAGGTGCTGTCGTCCCACGTCTCATCTGCAAGCTCTTGGAAACGGAAGGATGGGAACGACATGCTTTCCTTCATCTTCCCGTTCTTCTGGATGCGGATGGTCTTCACCACGATGCCAGCTTTCTCGAACTCCTCGCAATGGTTCCCCTTGACGCCGAGGATACGGAACACGATCTGCGCGTAGATGCTCTTTGACGGTTGTATCAGGTTGAAGCGTTTCCGCAGTGCTCGCTCACTCATGCCGCGGTAGGCATCGATGCGTGACTCGACAAAGGATTCAAAGTCATCGACCTTGCCGTGCTTGACAATTGGTTCATAGGTCTGTTTGCCGGGCATGATGTAGTGCAGTAGCACATAGGTCATATAGCTGTTCTTGAACGAGAATGCGCGCGGCTTGGCTGGCTCATCGCTGAATGGCTGCTGGCGCCGTAGCTTGGAATTTGAGCCTTTTGTGCATGCGCCGAGATACAAGGTGTCACCTTCAGAGAGTTCGTGAGCTTTGCCTGCCTTTATCTTGGCGACAATCTTCTGGTAGTCGTTCTGTATAATCTCCAAATCTTCTGCCGGAGGAGTGAAGAGCTGCACGAAATCGACTGTGCTGTCCATATCACTCATGCCTTTCACATGCAGGTACCAGACCAGCAGCATGAGCTGTGCTTTCTCCCATAGATGGCTGTGCTCGAAGTCCCGTTCCTTGACGATTTCCATGTAGTTGATCATCGTGAGGACGAGGCGCTCCTTGGCGCGGAAGCCTTTCTTGTTCTCGACATACGGCGTGACCTTCAGTTCAACACCA
>JABLTR010023337.1_pt1 | contig 13220 bp, 10 predicted proteins | sample 7160071 | NCBI WGS metagenome assembly JABLTR01 (sample SAMN14651230, study PRJNA627086) | human gut metagenome | isolation source: feces | host: Homo sapiens
GGCCCTCCAGCAGCCAAGCCTTGACGATCTTCTTCTGGAACTTGTAGGTGAACTCCTCCAGGTACTGGTCCATATCGGGATACTCTTCCAGATACTTCTCGTGCCAGTGGTCGATCATGGCGTTCCAGCGGCTCTCACGCACGTTCTTGTCGTCGGTGTCCATGGCGGCCTTGGCCTCGTCCATGAACTCGTCCACGATCTTGTCGAACAGCTCCTGGTTGAACTGGGCGTGCTCGTACTCCATCTTGGGCTTGCCGATCTCGGCCACGATCTGGTTGATGAAGGCGATCTGCTTCTTGATCTCCTCGTGGGCCTTGACGATACCGGCGTACATGATCTCGTCGGGGATCTCGTCGGCGCCGGCCTCGATCATGACAACCTTCTCCTGGGTAGCGGCCACGGTCACGTCCATGCGGCTGACCTTGCGCTGCTCCTGGTTGGGGTTGAGGACGATCTCGCCGTCCACATAGCCCACCTCCAGGCAGCCGATGGGGCCGGCGAAGGGGATCTCAGAGTAGCTCACGCAGGCGGAAGCGCCGATCATGGCGGCCACCTCGGGGGAGCAGTCGTAATCCACGCTCATAACGGTGCACTGGATGCACACGTCGTTGCGGAAGTCGTAGGGGAACAGGGGACGCATGGGACGGTCGATCAGGCGGCTGGCCAGCACGGCGGGCAGAGAGGGACGGCCCTCACGGCGCATGAAGGAGCCGGGGATGCGGCCCACGGCGTACAGCTTCTCCTCGAAGTCCACGGACAGGGGGAAGAAGTCCACGCCGTCGCGGGGACGGGGGGAGACGGTGACGGCCACCATGACGGTGGTGTCGCCGTACTTCACCATGGCGCTGGCGTTGGCCAGCTCGGCCACCTTGCCCACCTCGATGGTGAGGGGACGGCCGCACAGGTCCATGGTCCAGGTCTTGTAGTTCTTGAATTCCTTGTGCTTGATAACGGTAGACATGAGTGATCCTCCTTTGTGTTGGTTTTTCCGGAGGGACACACCTTTTAGCACTTGAAGCCGGGTCGAAACGGAAAAGGGAAACCTGCGCGCCTATCCTGCGCGCTTCGGCCTTGTCACGCTGCGGATTGGGCGCGCGGCCGGGACGATAACTCCGACGACTCCGGGCAGACCCGGTTCCGCCTGGGGCGGCACCTGGGCTCTGCCCATGCGCTTTGTCGTTATCTTCCCTGCGCGCCTATCCTGCGCGCTTCGGCACAGCTTCAACTGCTAAAAAAGCGGGACCGCTGCCGGAAGTTTGTTTGGATTTAGATGCGAACATAGGGCAGCGCGGTGAAACGCTGCCCTATGCGGCAAAAACTTACTTACGGATGCCCAGCTTGGCAATGATAGCGCGGTAACGCTCGATGTCCTTGGCCATCAGGTAGTCCAGCATCTTGCGGCGCTTACCGACCATCTTCAGCAGACCACGGCGGGAGTGGTTGTCCTGCTTGTGGACCTTCAGGTGCTCGGTCAGCTCGTTGATGCGAGCGGTCAGAATGGCGATCTGGACCTCGGGAGAACCGGTGTCAGTGGGGTGAGTGCGGTTGGCCTCGATAACGGCAGTCTTTTCGTCCTTGCGAATCATGGGAATTTCCACCTTTCTGTTTGTCACGCCGGGCCTTGGCGCGGCGCGCATTGAATCTGCCCAAAGGGCTGCGTAACGGGCGGGTGAACCCCTGTCCTCTTGGACAGGCAATGTCCCGCAACGAAGCGGATGGGCGCGCGTGAAATTAACGCTGTGCTACTATATCACAATTTTTCCCGCTTGTAAAGAAAATATCTCCTATTTTTTCGGGGAAAAGTAGACAAAAAGTGTTACAGGGGATTTGGTTTCCTTTCTGTGAGAGGATGACGGGGGTGTTCCTTTCCCAACGATGGGAAAGGAACCAAAGGATCGCCGGGGGACGCCGCAATCGGACCGGCGGCCAGCCGCCCAGTCCTCCATGTCGGCTTTCCCCCGGACCCCGTTACGGGGGACGCTTCCCGGGGGACTGTTCCGCAACGCCGGCGCGGGCGGTAATGGGATTGCCTTCCTTTCCGCGCCGCTGCCGCTAAATGGGTAGTTTTGAGACAGCATTCCGGATGGACCAAGAAATCGCGCCGGTTGCTACCAGCCGTAGGAGCTGGGCAGTTGTCGCGGGCGGCGAAACGCCGCCCCTACGCAGTGTTTCCATGCCTCGTGGGGTAGGGGCCGATGTCTCATCGGCCCGCCGTTAATAGTAGGCCAAACAACATGGCACGAGCCAGGCGGACCCGGTGGGAGCGGTAAGCCCAAACATTTGCCGCGCCAGGGCCCAGTGGCCCGGAAGGAGGGGCGGAGGCCACTCAAATTTTGCCCGCCGGAAGGAAGTTCTAGCCGCCGGGGCCGAAAAAAACGGCGTTTTGGTTCCTTTGCCGCCGTGGGCAAAGGAACCCGCCGCCGGGGCGGCGGAACTCTCTCCGCTATGTTCTTTCCAAGGATGGAAAGAACCAAAGATCCCCGGGGGCTGGCTCCGGGGAGTGCAAGCACTCCAGTCGCCTGCCCCCGGACCCCCATTACGGGAGACGCTTCCCGGGGGACTGTTCCGCAACGCCGGCGCGGGCGGTAATGGGATTGCCTTCCTTTCCGCGCCGCTGCCGCTAAATGGGTAGTTTCGAGACAGCATTCCGGCTGGACCAAGAAATCGCGCCGGTTGCCACCAGCCGTAGGGGCTGGGCAGTTGTCGCAGGCGGATGAGGACATCCGCCCCTACCCCAACTATGGTAGCTTTTTCGTAGGGGCCGATGTCTCATCGGCCCGCCGTCAATGGTGAACCAAACAGTATGGCAAAAGCCAGGCGGACCCGGTGGGAGCGGTAAGCCTAAACATTTGCCGCGCCAGGGCCCAGTGGCCCGGAAGGAGGGGTGGAGGCCGCTTAAATTTTGCCCGCCGAAAGGAAGTTCTAGCCGAAGGGGCCCCACCAAAAACGGCGTTTTGGTTCCTTTGCCGCCGTGGGCAAAGGAACCCGCCGCCGGGGCGGCGGAATCTTTCTATTTCCTAAAACAGCAAAAAAGAGAGCCATCAACAGATGGCTCTCTTTTTCCACAATTCAACCTGCACTTGTGGAAAGCGCAGAGGCGAAACGAAGTTTCGCACAAAGTTCTTTGCCAAGCTTTCTTTCAAGAAAGCGGTCAAGCCTCGTGGGAGTTGAGCAGGGACTGCTTGATGTCCCACAGCTTCTGGGAAAGGTCCACATAGTAGTTGTGGGGGTTCTCAAAGCGCTTGACCTCGTCCCACAGGGAGTCCACCTGCCGCTGGCAGTAGGCCCGGCTGGCCTTCAGGTCGGGGACCTCGTACACCAGCTTGCCGTTGAGGAACACGGGGACCATAAGCTCCTTGGCCTCAAAGTCGGTGTAGGTCTTGCGCTTCCAGGTGGCGTTGGGGTCGAAGAGCTCCAGGGGCTGGGTGAAGTCAAACTCCTCGTCCCGCAGGCAGATGAGATCGGCCTCCGCCTTGCCCGTGGCCTTGGAGAAGATGCGGTAGATCTTCTTAAAGTGAGGAGTGGTGATCTTGGCGGCGTTCTCGCTGATCTTGATCTTGGGGATGATGGTGCCGTCCTCGTCCTCAATGGCCACCAGCTTGTACACCCCGCCGAACACGGGCTCGGAACGGGAGGTGATAAGCCGCTCGCCCACGCCGAAGGAGTCGATGCGGGCACCCTGGCGCACCAGGTCCCGGATGATGTACTCGTCCAGGGCGTTGGAAGCGAAGATCTTGCAGTGGGTCAGACCGGCCTCGTCCAGCATCTCCCGGGCCTTCTGGGACAGGTAGGTGAGGTCGCCGGAGTCCAGGCGGATGCCGCACTTGGTGATGCCCATGGGCTCCAGAACTTCTTTGAAGGCCCGAATGGCGTTGGGCACGCCGGATTTCAGCACGTTGTAGGTGTCCACCAGCAGGATGGCGTTTTCGGGGTAGAGCTGGCAGTAGGTTTTAAAGGCGGTGTACTCGTCGGGGAACATCTGCACCCAGGAGTGGGCCATGGTGCCGGTGGCGGGAGATCCGTAGTGCTGGTCGGCCATGGTGCAGGCGGTGGCGGAGCAGCCGGCAATGTAGCTGGCCCGGGCGCCCAGCAGAGCGCCGTCGGGGCCGTGGGCCCGGCGGGAACCAAATTCCGCCACCGGGCGGCCCTCGGCGGCCCGGACGATGCGGTTGGACTTGGTGGCGATGAGACACTGGTGGTTCAGGCACAAAAGGACAAAGGTCTCAATAAACTGGGCCTGAATGGCGGGAGCCCGCACGGTGAGGATGGGCTCGCCGGGGAAGATGGGCGTGCCCTCGGGCACGGCCCAGATGTCGCCGGTAAAGTGGAAGGTGCGCAGATACTCCAGAAACTCCGGGGCAAAGCAGTTTTTGGACTGGAGGTAGGCGATGTCCTCCTCGTCAAAGCACAGGTTCTGGATATACTCCACCACCTGGGCCAGGCCCGCCGCAATGGCAAAGCCGCCCTGGTCGGGAACGGAGCGGTAAAATACGTCAAAATAGCAGATCCGGTCGGCCAGCCCGGTCTGGAAATAGCCGTTTCCCATGGTCAGCTCATAGAAGTCGCAGAGCATGGTCAGATTCGTCTTCGCTTTCATCCCTGGGGATGCCTCCTCTGTGAGGGGTGACAAGACACCCCCGATTTCTCTCATTATACTAGCTTCCCCGCCAAAAGGCAAGGAAAAGCGGGCGGGTTTGTCAATATTCCGTTAAGAGCGGATGATTTCCCGGGAAAACATGCGGAATTGGCATGAATTCCATGGGGAAAGTGCATCCATACCCCGCTTGGGCACACCGCCGCCGGGCCACATTTAATCATTTCTTTATTTCTTTTCCAGGGCAGTTATGTTATACTCAAAAAAATGGAGTGTTTCTGAAACACTCCGTCATTCTTTTCAAAAAAGGTGGGAAACCCCTTGAACATGAACTATGACGCCCTTGTGGTGGGTGCGGGCTACGCTGGTGCGGTGTGTGCCCGCTGTCTGGCGGAAGGCGGAAAGCGTGTCCTGGTGCTGGAGCGCCGGGACCACATCGGCGGCAACGCCTACGACTGCCTGGACCAGGCAGGGGTACTGATCCACCAGTACGGCCCCCATATCTTCCACACCAACGACCGCCGTGTGTTCCAGTTCCTGTCCCGGTTCACTCAGTGGCGGGACTACCAGCACCGGGTCATCGCCAACATCCCCGACAACGCCGGGGGCCGCATGACCTACCCCGTGCCCTTCAACCTCACCTCCCTGGAGACCGCCTTCGGCCCCAAGGAGGGCAAGCGCCTGGGCGACAAGCTGGTGGAGCAGTACGGCGCGGAGCAGAAGGTGACCATCCTGGCCCTGCGCCAGAACCCCGATCCCGAGATCGCCGCCCTGGCCGATTACGTGTATGAGCACGTCTTTGTCCACTACACCATGAAGCAGTGGGGCCAGAAGCCCGAGGAGATCGACCCCAACACCACCGCCCGGGTGCCCGTGTTCCTGTCCCGGGACGACCGGTATTTCCAGGACGTGTTCCAGGGCATGCCCACCGAGGGCTACACCCCCATGTTCGAGAAGATGCTGGACCACCCCAACATCACTGTGGAGCTGGGGGCCGAGGCCCTGAAGCGGCTGGATGTGTCGGGAGAGACGCTGACTGTGGACGGCGCGCCCTTTGCCGGAGAGGTCATCTACACCGGCCAGGCCGACGAGCTGTTTGCCTTCCAGTTTGGCCGCCTGCCCTACCGCACCCTGACCTTCGACTTTGAGACTCTGCCCCAGGATGACTTCCAGGGCTACGGCACGGTGAACTACACCGTGGACCAGGACTTCACCCGTATCACCGAGTTTAAGCACCTCACCGGCCAGGTGAAGCCCGGGGTGACCACCATCGTGCGGGAGTACTCCCACGCCTACACCGGCCAGGAGGGCCAGATCCCCTATTACGCCATCATCAACCCTGAAAACAACGCCCTGTACGGTCAGTACAAGGCCCTGGCGGACCGCTTCCCCAACCTGCACCTGCTGGGCCGCCTGGCGGAGTACAAGTACTACAACATGGACGCCATCGCAGCCCGGGCCCTGGATCTGGCCGGGCAGCTGCTGAAGTGAGGAGAGAGTAAGAGACGTATGGATAAGCTGATTACCTTCGCCGTCCCCTGCTATAACTCCGCCGCCTATATGGAGCACTGTGTGGAAACTCTGCTCCAGGGGGGCGACGACATCGAGATCATCCTGGTGGACGACGGCTCCACCAAGGACGAAACCCCCGCCATCTGCGACCGCTACCAGGAGCAGTACCCCGACATCGTCCGGGCCATCCACCAGGAGAACGGCGGCCACGGCGAGGGCGTCAACCAGGGCATCCGCAACGCCCGGGGCATCTACTATAAGGTGGTGGACTCCGACGACTGGGTGGACGTGCCCTCCCTGCACAAGGCTCTGGACAAGCTCAGACAGTTCGTCCGGGACGGCAAGCTGGTGGACATGATGGTGTGCAACTATGTCTACGAGCACGCCGAGACCAACACCCAGCGGGTGATGCACTACCGCAACGTGTTCCCCCGGAACAAGGTGTTCGGCTGGGACCAGATCGGCCGCTTCCGCCCCTCCCAGTATCTGCTGATGCACTCTGTCATCTACCGCACCCAGCTGCTGCGGGACTGCAAGCTGGAGCTGCCCAAGCACACCTTCTATGTGGATAATATTTTTGTCTACCAGCCCCTGCCCTATGTGAAGAATATGTACTACCTGGATGTGGACCTGTACCGCTACTTCATCGGCCGGTCCGACCAGAGCGTCAACGAGAAGGTCATGGTCACCCGGGTGGACCAGCAGCTGCGGGTCACCTACCACATGATCGACTCCCACGACCTGCGCCAGGTCTCCGCCCAGCACAAGAAGCTGGGACGCTACATGTTCAACTACCTGGCCATGATGATGGCCATTTCCTCCATCTTCCTGGTCATCGACAGCTCCCCCGAGGCCCTGGGCAAGCGCACCCAGCTGTGGGAGTACCTGCGCACCGTGGACTCCGGCCTGTACCACAAGATGAAGTACCGGGCCGTCTCCGCCTTTACCGCCTTCCCCGGCTATCAGGGCCGCAAGCTGTCTGTGGGCCTGTACCGCCTGGCCCGGAAGATCTACAAATTCAACTAACCCCGCTTTCTTGAAAGAAAGCTTGGCAAAGAACTTTGTGCGAAACTTCGTTTCGCCTCTGGGGCAGAGGCCAAAGAGGAAGGACACAACTGCGTTTCGCTTCTGACACTACATCAAATACAGCCCCCGGGAGTGGCCCAGATGGCCGCGCCCGGGGGCTGTTTTCCATTTTTCGCACCAAAACCGCCGGAATTCCTCCGTACAATTACTATTAGTACAAATTATAGCAAGATAAAGATAAATAATTTTTCTTCATGAAAAAACTGTGGTATAGTAAGGCCACCAAACCAAAAGGAGAGATTTTCCTATGAAGCGGACAGAAAGCAAGGCGGCCATTTTGTGGCAGCTGTTCAAAGCGACCTTCTTGCTCAGTGCCTTCACCTTCGGCGGCGGATTTGTCATCGTATCCCTGATGAAGAAGAAGTTTGTGGAGGAGCTGGGCTGGCTGGAGGAGGATGAGATGCTGGACATCACGGCCATCGCCCAGTCCTCCCCCGGTCCCATCCCCATCAACGCCTCGGTGATCCTGGGATACCGCATGTGTGGTCTGCCGGGCACCCTGGTGGCCATCCTGGGCACGGCCCTGCCCCCCATGATCATCATTTCGGTGATCTCCATGTTCTACGTCCAGTTCCGCAGCAATCCCATCATCGCCCTGGCCCTGCAGGTCATGCGTGCGGGTGTGGCCGCAGTGATCTTTGATGTGGTCATCAACCTGGCCAAGAACGTCATCAAGACCCGCCGGACCATGTACATCGGCCTGATGATCGCCGCCTTTGTGGCCCGGGCCATCCTGGGCGTGGAGGCCACGGTGCTCATCCTGGTGTGCCTGGGTGTGGGCCTGGTGGATGTGGCCGTACAGACCCGAAGCAAGAAAGCGAACACGGAGGTGCAGGCATGAGTACGCTGCTGCAGTTGTTTTTCTCCTTCATTCAGGTGGGCATGTTCAGCGTGGGAGGCGGATACGCCGCCATCCCCCTGATTCAGAACCAGATCGTAGACGTCCACGGACTGATGAGCCTGGCCGAGTTCACCGACCTCATCACCATTGCGGAGATGACCCCCGGTCCCATCTCTATCAACTCCGCCACCTTTGTGGGTATGCGTCTGGCGGGGATTCCCGGTGTGCTGCTGTGCTCCCTGGGCTGCATCCTCCCCTCCTTCTTCATCTGCCTGGCCCTGGCCCACTTCTACTATAAGTACCGCAGCTTCCAGGGGGTCCAGACGGTGCTGTCCGCCCTGCGCCCCGCGGTGGTGGCCCTGATCGCCTCCGCCGGTCTGTCCATCCTCATGCTGGGCCTGTTCCCCAACGGCTACAGCCTGGGCCTGGAAGGGCTGCATGTGGTGGAAGCTGTGATCTTTGTGGGCGCCCTGTTCCTGCTGAGACGGTTTAAGCTCAGCGCCATCGCCACCATCTTCGGCTCCGGTGTGGTGGGCACGGCGGCCTATCTTCTGCTGGGCGCGCTGTAACCCATTTGTCCACTTCGTTCCCGGAAAATTCCTATAAAATCCATCTCCCTCTCCCTTTCCTAGCAAGAAGAGAGCGGCCAACAGGCCGCTCTCTTCTTGCGTTTTATTCTGTTTCCGATGCTGGGCTCTGAAAACGCCCATCCTGCGTTAAAACCTGGCGAGGCGAAACGCAGTTTCGCAGAAAGCTTTTTTGCCTACTTTTTTCTCGAAAAAAGTAGGTTATTCCTCGTCCAGCTTAAGGACGGCCATGAAGGCCTCGGTGGGCATCTGCACAGTGCCCAAACTGCGCATTTTCTTCTTGCCTGCTCCCCGGCGGAACCATCCGCCGGGGGCCCCAAGGGCGATTAAACTGCTCGGGCGAAGTGAATTCGCCCTGCGCCAAGGTTTTGCCTGGGGCAAAACGCTTGTACGGCGCAATGCGCCGCCCCGCGCTGCGGGGCCCCGGAAGGCAGAAGAAAATGCTGATTATTCTTCGTCCAGCTTGAGGACGGCCATGAAGGCTTCAGTGGGCATCTGCACGGTGCCCAAACTGCGCATTTTCTTCTTGCCTTCCTTCTGCTTCTCCAGCAGCTTCTTCTTTCGGGTGATATCGCCGCCGTAGCACTTGGCCAGCACGTCCTTGCGCATGGCCTTGACGGTCTCGCGGGCGATGATCTTGCCGCCGATGGCCGCCTGGATGGGCACCTCGAAGAGCTGACGGGGGATGTTCTCCTTCAGCTTTTCGCAGATCTTCCGGGCCCGGCCGTAGGCTTTCTCCTTATGGGCGATGAAGGACAGGGCGTCCACCTGGTCGCCGTTGAGGAGCAGATCCACCTTCACCAGCTCGCTGGGCTGGTAGCCCTCCAGCTCGTAGTCCAGGCTGGCGTAGCCCTTGGTGCGGGCCTTCAGGGCGTCGAAGAAGTCGTAGATGATCTCGCCCAGGGGCATGGAGTAGTGCAGCTCCACCAGGTTGGTGTCCAGATACTGCATATCCTTAAAAATACCCCGGCGCTCCTGGCACATGGGCATGATGTTGCCCACATAGTCGGGGGGCGAGATGATGGAAACCTTGGCGTAGGGCTCCCGGGCCTCGGTGATGAGACCGGGATCGGGGTAGTTGTGGGGGTTGTCCACCTTCACGGTGGTGCCGTCGGTCTTGTCTACCTCGTAGATGACGGAGGGCAGGGTGGTGACCAGGTCCAGGTCAAACTCACGCTCCAGGCGCTCCTGGATGATCTCCATGTGGAGCATGCCAAGGAAACCGCAGCGGAAGCCGAAGCCCAGGGCGATGGAGGACTCGGGCTCGAAGGACAGGGAGGCGTCGTTGAGCTGGAGCTTCTCCAGGGCGTCCCGCAGGTCGGGGTACTTGGAGCCGTCCTGGGTATAGATACCGCAGTAGACCATGGCCTGGGCGGGACGGTAGCCGGGCAGAGGCTCCTGGGCGGACTGCTCCACCCCGGTGATGGTGTCGCCCACCCGGGTGTCCTTCACATTCTTAATGGAGGCGGTGAACCAGCCTACCTCGCCGGCGGACAGCTCCTGGCAGGAGTCCATGCCCAGAGGCCGCAGATAGCCGCAGTCCAGCACCTGATACTGGGCGCCGGAGGCCATCATCTTCACGTTCATGCCCTTCTTCAGGGTGCCCTCCATAATACGGAAGTAGACGATGACGCCCACATAGGGGTCATACTGGCTGTCGAAAATCAGGGCCTTCAGAGGGGCGTTGGGGTCGCCGGTGGGAGCGGGGACGTTCTGCACGATGTCCTCCAGCACGGCGGGGATGTTGATGCCCATTTTGGCGGAGATTTCGGGGGCCTCCATGGCGGGCAGACCGATGATGCTCTCCACCTCCTCCTTGGCCTTGTGGGGGTCGGCGGCGGGCAGGTCGATCTTGTTGAACACGGGCAGGATCTCCAGGTCGTGCTCCAGAGCCAGGTAGGTGTTAGCCAGGGTCTGGGCCTCCACGCCCTGGGTGGAGTCCACCACCAGCACGGCGCCCTCACAGGCGGCCAGGGAGCGGGAGACCTCATAGTTGAAGTCCACGTGGCCCGGGGTGTCGATGAGGTTCAGGTGGTACACCTGGCCGTCGGCGGCGGTGTAGTCCAGACGCACGGCGCGGGCCTTGATGGTGATGCCGCGCTCCCGCTCCAGGTCCATGTTGTCCAGCAGCTGGGACTCCATTTCCCGCTGGGTCACTGCGCCGCACTGCTCGATGAGGCGGTCGGACAGGGTGGACTTGCCGTGGTCAATGTGGGCGATGATGGAAAAATTACGAATTTTGGATTGTTCGGTCATAAGCAGGTTCCTCTCTGATCAGAAATCCACCCCCAAAGGGGCGGCAGAACATCAATGTAAGGGAGATTCCGCCGCGGGGCGGCGAAACCTCTTTTTGTGTTCTTTCCAGGGATGGAAAGAACCAAAGATCCCCGGGGACTGGCTCCGAGGAGCGCCAGCGCTCCAGTCGCCCGCCCCCGGACCCCGCTACGGGGGACGCTTCCCGGAAGTCTTTCCGCGAAGCCGGCGCGGGTGGTACAGCTGATTGACTCCGCTTCCGCGCCGCTGCCGCTGGCGGGCAATATGGGGACAGCTGTCCAACTGGACCGAGAAAGCGCGCCGGTTGCCACCAGCCGTAGCAGCTGGACAGTTGTCGCGGGCGGATGGGGCCGATTCCCCCTATCAGGGGGAAATGGCCGAAGGCCAAAAGGGGTAGGGATCATCCGCCCCTACATAAAAACCGCTATGGGCGACGAAATGAGTTCCCTCTATTCCCTTGGCCTCAGAACGGGCGCAGAGGCGAAACGGAGTTTCGCAGGAAGTTCTTTGCCAAGCTTTCTTTCAAGAAAGCGGGGGCGGGGGGATTATTTGGAGTCGCGGCTGGAAAAGAGCTTGTTCATGCGCTCGCCGGAGTTGTGGATGAGCTGGAGCATGGACTGGTAGAGCACCGGATAATCCCGGGCCAAAGCGGCGTGGTCCATCTCGGGCATCTTGCCCTTCTCCTTCACATGCTGGGCCAGGGACTCCCGCAGCTCCACCTCGCTGAGGTGCATATCCGCGTCAGGCAGTCCGGCGGAGAATTTCCCCAGAGACACCGAGAAAAAGTCGGGGTTGTTGGCGGGGGTGGCGTGGTACAGGTCCCGGTAGACCTTGTACACGGCGGAGGACAGGTAGTTACTGGCGGCGCGGATGGTCTCCCGGCTGCCCGTCTTGCCCAGCAGGTCAAAGAGCATGCCCACTGAGTTCACCAGCAGCTTCTTACTCAGCAGGGCCAGCACGGAGCCCCGCATGGAGTTGTCCTTCTCCTCGCTGATGTCGTAGAGCTCCTCGGCGCCGATGGTGGTGCCGTCCCGGGTCAGGGTGCGGCCCAGGAGATAGTCCGCCGACACATTGTAGTAGTCGCAGGCCCGGACCACAAAGGGCAGGCCGGGCTCTCGGATTCCTTTTTCATAGTGGCTCAGCAGCGCCTGGGAAATGCCCAGCTGGGCGGCGGCGGCGCGCTGGCTGACTCCCTTCTCCTGCCGCAGGAGGGACAGGGTACGGGCAAATTCTGCGTTCAAATCTCTCACCTCAAACAGGGGCGGCACAGCGGCTCGCCCCAAATTCAATACACTTGGTATAGTATAACCGATGGAATACATGAGGTAAAGAGAAAACCGAAAATTTTCGTCGATTTTTTTGGATAAGCGCCCAAAAAGTATCACAAAATGGAAGTGCAATTTCCCTTGCATTTCACGTCGGAAAATGCTACCATAGTCCCAGAAACGAGTGTTTTGTACACCCAAGTTCTGTTTTGGAAGGAATGGTTCAAAATGTTTAAGAAACTCATCGAGATCCTGAAGGCCAACCCCCGTAAGATCGTGTTCACCGAGGGCACCGATCCCCGTATTCTGGAGGCCTCTGCCCGCCTGCTGTCCGGTACTTTCCTGACCCCCGTGCTGGTGGGCAACGAGGAGGAAGTCCGCGCTGCCGCTGAGGACGCCGGCTTCAACATCCGCGGCGCCATCATCGTGGACCCCGAGACCTACGAGAACATGGACGCCATGGTTGCCAAGATGGTCGAGCTGCGCAAGGGCAAGATGACCGAGGAAGAGTGCCGCGCTGCTCTGAAGAAGGGCAACTACTTCGGCACCATGCTGGTGGCCATGGGTGAGGCCGACGCTCTGCTGGGCGGCGCTACCTACTCCACCGCCGACACCGTGCGTCCCGCCCTGCAGCTGGTCAAGACCAAGCCCGGCAACAAGATCGTCTCCTCCTGCTTCATCCTGGTTCGTCCTTCCGCCACCGGCGACAACGACGTGCTGGCCATGGGCGACTGCGCCATCAACATCAAGCCCAACGAGGACGAGCTGGTTGAGATCGCCGTGGAGACTGCCAAGTGCGCCAAGATCTTCGGCATCGATCCCAAGGTTGCCTTCCTGAGCTACTCCACCTTCGGTTCCGGCAAGGGCGAGGACGTGGACAAGATGCGCAACGCCTGCGAGAAGGCCAAGGCTGCTATGCCCGATATCCCCGTGGACGGCGAGCTGCAGTTTGACGCCGCCGTGTCTCCCCGCGTGGCTCAGACCAAGTGCCCCGACTCCAAGGTGGCCGGCTACGCCAACACCTTCATCTTCCCCGACATCAACGCCGGCAACATCGGCTA
>JABLTR010107127.1_pt1 | contig 13217 bp, 8 predicted proteins | sample 7160071 | NCBI WGS metagenome assembly JABLTR01 (sample SAMN14651230, study PRJNA627086) | human gut metagenome | isolation source: feces | host: Homo sapiens
GGTGGGGGTTAACGGTACCGGAAAGTCGACGCTCCTAAAGCTGATTGCAGGCATTATGCGGCCAACCTCGGGCATGATAAAAACCATCGGCACAATTGCGCCGTTGATTGAAATTAACGGCGGGTTTGACCGGACGCTGACCGCCCGGGAGAATATTTATTTAACGGGCGCCATGCATGGGCACACGCGCGCCTATATGAATAAACGTTTTGACGAAATTGTTGATTTTGCCGAGCTGGGGGCCTTTGTCGATGCACCTGTTGCCACCTATTCGTCCGGCATGCTTTCCAGGCTTGGTTTTGCCATCGCTACCCTTACAAATGCGGATATTGTTATTGCCGATGAGGTGCTGGCGGTTGGTGACGCAAAATTCAGGAAAAAATGCGAGGACCGCATGAAAAAAATGTTGGATGCAGGCACGACAATCTTGTTCGTTTCCCACTCCACTCCACAGGTGAAAAAGATTTGCCAGAAGGCCGTCTGGCTGGATAAGGGTGTTGTAAAGATGATGGGGACATCGGACGAGGTGTGCAAGGCTTATGAGCAGAGTTGAACAGGCTGGAAGCGGGAAGAAACTTCTGATGACAGCTTCTCGCGCGTCGCATATCACGCAGTTTCATCTGCCCTATTTACAATGGTTCCAGGAGCACGGCTGGCAGGTGGACGTGGCTGCGCAGGGCAGGCGGGACATCCCCTATAGCGACCATTACTATGAATTGCCCTTTTCGAAGAAGGATATTTCATTTCAAAACATAAAAACAGCCTTTTGGCTGGCAAAGCTGATTCGCCGGGAACGTTACAGCCTGGTTATTTCGCATGCGACACTTGCCGGCTTTATTACCAAGCTGGCGGTTGTGCTGTCCGGCTGCCGATCGGCGCGTTATATTGCGGTTTGCCATGGCTATTTGTTCAAGGAGGACGGAGGGCTGAAAAACCGTCTGTACTTTTTTTGTGAGAGGCTGTTCCGCGGGCGGGTGGACTGCTTGCTGACGATGAACCGGGCGGACGAGGAGCTGGCGAAAGCCAACCGGCTTTGCCGCCATATAGCCGCTATCCCCGGCATGGGAATCTGTCCGGAGGCATTGCCCCGTTTGAGTGCGGAGGAAAAAGAGCGGGAAAAGAGCCGGTTATACGGGGAATGGGACCTTTCGGACCGGCAGACTCTTCTACTTTGCGTCGGGGAATTTTCTGTCAGAAAAAACCAGCTACGTTTGATAGAGGCGTTTGCCAATGTGGCGGGGCGGTACCCACAGGCCCGGCTGCTGCTGGCCGGGGAGGGAGCGCTGCTGCCCGATTGCCGCCGTTTGGTACAAGAAAAGGGCCTGGAAAAGAAGGTGCTTTTTTTGGGCCAGCGCAGGGATGTCGCCGTTCTACTGCAATGCTGCTGTAACGCATTGGTAACGGCCAGCCGCTCTGAGGGGCTTCCTTTTACCGTAATGGAGGCGCTTTACTGCGGAAAGCCTGTTTTAGCCTCAGAAGTAAAAGGACACACCGATTTGATTCAAGACGGCGTGAACGGCTTTCTATTTTCGCCGGACGACCCTCTGGAGCCGGAAAAAACACTGTACAGATTTTTGGACGGCTTCCATTTCGAGCAGGAAGCGCTCCGGCTGCCGAGGCTTTATCTAATTGACCATGCCTTGCCGCAGGTGCTTTCCTGTTACCTCGGGCATGAGGCATATGTAAAGGAGGAATCCGATTGAAGAAACGATTCGGCTGCCTTTTGGTACTGATGGCAGTTTTTATAGGAGAGCTCTTGTTTTTTCCGGCTGGACAGGCGGAGGCGGTGGTACTGGAAAGAAATGAACTGCTGCTTTGCCAAGGACAGTCTTACCAGTTCGTCCACGGGGCCCAATATAGCTATACGGTTGACGATGCCAGTGTAGTAACCGTGAGCGAGCAGGGGGTTGTGACAGCCGGCGTACCGGGGAGTACGGTGATAGAAGTTATCGATGGCAGCGGCGGACGGGTGGAATGCCAGGTGACTGTGCTTTCGGGGACCGGGCCAAATTCCCTGATGATTGAAACGGATAATATGGTGCTGAAGCCAGGAGAGGAGCGCTACTTATATACCCAGGTTATCCCGGACAACGCTCAGAATAACCGAATTACCTTTGAAAGCAGCGATCCGGGCGTGGCCTCGGTGAACAACCTGGGGCTTATTACGGCGCACCGCGAAGGTGTTACCACTGTAACGGCGCGGGGCCAGAGCTCTCTGGCGGAAAAAAGCTGCGTTGTGACGGTTTCTGCTGGTGGTGTACAGGCCGTTTATGCCTCGGGAACTGGAAAATTGCTGGATGAGGACGGATTACCGGCCGGCGGAGTGCCGGTAATCTTACAGGGGGAACAGAACTATTCCCTTACCACGGAAACGGACGGCTCCTTTAGCCTGGCAGATGCCCAGGTTCCGGTAGGCGCTTACGTATTTGTCGTGGAATGGAACAGCCGGCGCTACACCGGCAAGGTTGTTTTTCAGGCACGGGGCGAAACTAGTTTTACAGCGAAACTGTCGGGAAATACGATACAAATTGACTATCATGAGGTTCAGGAGACAGTCGGCGCCACAGCGGACCCTCAGGAAAATTCCACCTCGCGGGAAATGACCGGTTTGGTGCTGCCGGTTGAAAATATTATGATTGACCCGGACGAGACCTACCAGCTGCTTCCATCGGCTCTGCCGGAGGGGACGGCTTTACCGGCCGTGCTTTATCAGTCCTCCGACGAGCAGGTTGCTTCCGTTCGCCCCAATGGCGCGGTCCTTGGCGTCAATGGCGGGACGGCGACAATTACGGTGACGACAGGGGACGGCAGATTTACGGCGGCTTGTACGGTAAAGGTTTCCGAACGCGAGTCCAATGAATACAGTTGGCTGATTATTGCAGCCGAGGGCGCTGTCCTGGCTGTGGTTTTGATTTTATTCACGGTTGTTTACCGGCACTTTATCAAGCAGAAAATAAAATGGGAGCTGCGCCAGTTTAAAAGTGATTCGGTCAATAAAAATCCTAAAGACTAGTTGCCGGCACGGCTGAAAAAAGGATTGAAGGAGGGAAGCCTGTGGGTGCCTTAAAGAAAATAAAGGACTTCTTTTATAATATCCTGGTCAGGCGGGTTCCCGAAATTCAGCGTTATTATGAAAGCTATGTTGATGCCGACAAAGAACACCACCGAAAAAAGAGGGGACAATCTTGGGCATTGCTGCTCAAATGCAATTTTCACTATTATTTCCGGCGGCGGTTACCAGAGACGGCCGCCGGCAGAACAGAGGCCAAACGGCTGCATACCGGGGGCAGCGAGTCGTCGCTTTCGCTCCGGGAGACACCTGAACAGCTTGCGGAAAAGCTACGGGACTATGATGTAATTTCCTTTGATTTATTTGATACGCTGGTTTACAGGCCGGTTGCACGTCCGGCAGACCTGTTTTATTTTGTCGGCGCCCGTTTGGAATATATGGGGTTTCATCAGCTGCGTGTTCAGGCTGAACGGCGGGCAAGAAACAGGAAATACCGGGAGCAGGGAACCTGGGAGGTTACCTTGCAGGAAATTTACCAATGCCTACAGGATGATATGGGGGCGGAGGCCTGGACAGCAATGGAAGCAGAGCTACAGACGGAGCTGTCGCTCTGCTTTGCCAACCCCTATATGAAGCGCCTGTATACTCGCCTGCGGGAGCAGGGGAAAACGGTGATTATTATTTCTGATATGTACCTGCCTGCAAAGGTGCTGCGGAATATTTTACACAATTGTGGATTTGTGGAGCCGGAGCAGCTGCTTGTCTCCTGTGAGTGGGGTAAAAGCAAGCATGAAGGGACTCTTTTTCAGTTGGCGAAGGAGCGTTTGGGTACTGAAAAAAGCTTTGCCCATGTCGGCGATAATTTCGGAGCGGATGTTGGCGCGGCCCGGAAAAACGGCTTTTTCGCCGTATACTACCCCAATGCGCAGGAAAAGGGCTTGCGCTTCCGGCCGGACACGATGTCCCGCATGGTGGGGTCAGCTTACGCGGGGACGGTAAACACCTGGCTGCACAACGGCGCCTCGGTTTATTCACCCCAGTATGAATACGGTTATATAGTTGGGGGATTGCTGGTGCTTGGGTACTGTACCTTTATACACCGTTATGCGGCGGCGCATCAAATAGACAAGATCCTTTTTTTGGCCCGGGACGGCAAGCTCTTACACGAGGTATACCGGCGGCTTTACCCGGAGGCTCGCTGCGAATATGTTTATTGGTCCCGGCTGGCCTCCGTCAAGCTGGCGGCAGAGCGGTATAAGCGCACCTATTTTACCCGTTTTGTCGAACACAACAGTCATGGTAGAATGACCTTGCATGAACTGGTGGCGGGCATGGAGCTGGAGGCGCTGGAGGAGCGGCTGCAACAACAGCTATCCAGTTCTATGTCGGAAAGGCTGACCCCTCAGAATGCCGGGCAGGTGGTTCAGGCCCTAGAAAAACTTTGGCCGGAGGTGCTGGCATGCTATGAGCAGCAGCAACAGGCGGCCCGCCAGTATTGGCAGGGTGTTTTGCAGGGCTGCCGGAGGGCCTGTGCGGTGGATATCGGCTGGGCTGGAAGCGGTGCGGTCTTTTTGCGCTACTTGGTCCAGCATAAGTGGCAAATCCCTTGCGAAATTATCGGCCTGCTTGCGGGTACCGATACCTTTTACACCGCAGAGGCCGATGAGAGCGTTTCGTTTCTGCAAACAGAAAAGCTGGTGCCCTATTTATATTCAGAGGGGCTGAACCGTGAATTTTGGAGTACGCATAATCCGGGCAAGCGGCACAATGTGTATCTGGAAATGCTGTTGACTTCACGGGAGCCGAGCCTGAAGGGGTTTGCTTTGGATCCGGATGGAGGCGTCCGGCTGGATTTTTGTGCGCCGGACCCCGTAGACGGGCAGATGGTTGCTGAGATTCAACAGGGGGTGCTGGATTTTGTTGAAAACTATTGCAGGCATTTTGCCGCATATCCGGAGTTGTTTACAATCCCGGGGCACGACGCCTACCTTCCGTTCAGGCTGGCGCTGAATAGCGAGAAGGATTATTTCAAGCTGGTATTTCCGGACTTGGACTTCAAAGAGAATATATTGTAATGGTTGTTAGAGAAAATATTGGCTCGGCTTAAATAATCAGCCGGGCTTTATTACATGCAGAAGGCCGCCCAGGAGGCGTTGCAGATTAAAATAAAAAGCTGCCGTTTTACAGCCGGCAGCTTTCTTGTGGCGGTTTAGATATTTGGATAATACCGGTGGAGGAAATCACGGTAAAATGCCAGCTCAAAGGGAGGATTACCGGCCAGATAGTGGTTTTTACCGCTCCTGTCGCCACAGGTCCATTCCAGGGTATAAATTTTCTTTTCGCCCTGGCTATAGGGAAGAGACGTCACTGTTTTGACCTCGCCGTCAATGGATATGCTCCCCTCGTAAACGGTCCGGTTATGGCTCATATAATCATTGATCCGGCAGAAAATATCCTGCCGTGCGCCGGTGTCATTGACCAGCTTGACTTCACAGCACCAGTTTTTAGGCTCGGCTACACTGAGCAAGATCGGCTGCTGGACCTGTTTGATATAATAATAGGCCAGTTTTTTATTGAAGTAGTAATCCACAACGGCATCTGAGAACTGCGGCCAGCCGTCTATGAGGTTCCACCAGATGATTCCGGTACGGTTGGGCTTTCCGGTGCGGAAGAGCTCTATAAAGAACTTGAAGGCTTCTGCCTGTGAGATTTGGCTTGCCAGGATAAAATCTTCTAAATTGTCGGGCAGCGTACCGAAAAGCTCGCGGATCTGCTTTGCCATCAGTTCAATGCGGTAGGCGTAACTGCCGCCCGTGCCCTTTTCCGGTGAAGCGGCATGGATCATCCAGGCATCGTTATTTTGCCATGGCCAGAGTTTATCCGCCGGGAGAAATTTTTCCAGCGAATCCCGGGAAGGACATCCGTGGTAGCCGATTTCACTGGCAAAGTTACAGAGAGAGCCCTTGTAAAATTCACTTTTAAAATAATCACGCGGTCCCCATAGATGGCGCTCGGTTAAATAAGTGTCGTCTACCAGCCTGGCGGCGTCAGGGCCGACATATGGGGAGCTTGGAAGGTAGGGGCGGGTGGGGTCTTCGGCATCGATTACATCCTGCAATACCTGGCGGGTGATTCGGTTGCGGTTCGGGTCCCTGGGAAAGGCGCCGTATTGAGTAAACTGATCGCATTCGTTATCACCGGACCAAAGCATAATGCTGGCATGGTGCCGCAACCGGCGGACAACGGCTTCCGCCTCGTGACGGATAACACGGCAAAACTCCTCGTCTGTTGGATGTAGGGCGCAGGCCATCATAAAGTCCTGCCAAATCAGGATGCCCAGCTCATCACAGCGTGTGTAGAGGTAATCATCCTCGTAAACGCCGCCTCCCCAGCAGCGAATGGCATTGCAGCCAGAGTCATCCAGCAGGTCCATAACAGCGGGCAGGCGTTGCCTGTCCCTGGAGTGGAAGGCATCGATTGGGACAAAGTTGGTGCCCAGGATAAAGATTTTCCTGCCGTTTACTTCAAAGTGGAATTTTCCGCTGAAGAAGGCATCGGTGAGCCCGGTGCGTTCTAAGTGAACGGTACGGATTCCGCTGCTGTGCCGGATGGTATCCAGCACGGCTCCGTCTTTCTTGATGGAAACCGTTATTTGATAAAGGTCGGGGGCGCCATACCCCTTTGGCCACCAAAAGCGGACGTTTTCGGCGGTAAAATCTAATTTTCCTGCGGTAAACCAAGGCCGTTCCGAGGCATAAAAGCTGCTGTCTCCACAGCGGCCGGTGACCTCGATTTCATAGCGGGAGAGGTCTGCATCTTGCGTTTTAAAGTCATAGAAAAGCTGGAGATGCGCGGTTTTTCGGTCAAGGTCGATGCCGGCCGTCATCAGGTAGGCTTGGTTTAGGCGTATCGCCGGACGGTATTCCAGGCGTACCGGGCGGAAGATACCGGCGGAAACGATGCGCGGCATAATGTCCCAGCCAAACATATGGGGAGCCTTGCGCAGGCGTAGTGCCTCATAGTTGTATTTCAGGGCGGTGTTGCCGGCTGAAATTTTATTTTTCCTGGCCTCTATACAGGCCGGGGCAATATGAACGACCAGCTCATTTTCACCTTCTCGGAGCAGAGACTGGGCCGGAAATTCCTGTGGGATAAACATATTGTCGCAGGATCCGGTTTTCTTTCCATTTAGATAGATTTCCGCAACTGTGTCAATGCCCTCAAAGACAAGCCAGGGTTCCGTGCCTTCTTCTGTAGAATAGTCGAATTTTCTGGCGTAGAACAGGTGCATATCCTCCATTTTTTCGCTCTCCAGAAGGTTTTCACCATAGAAAGGATCCGGCAACAGGCCGGCCTCCACCATATCCAGTTCAAAATTTCCCGGTACCTTGCCGGTTATGGGGGTGGTGTTAAATTGCGCTACTTCGGCGTAAGTGACAGGATGTGCTGAAGCGTGGAGATAATCCGCATGCTTCTGAAGCGCGAGCCGGTATGCGCCGCATAGGTCTATTTTTTTCCAGGTGTTCATTGCTTTCTCCCCTTAAATCGTCCGCAAGCAATACTATCCATGCTTGCTTTTTGGGATCAATATAGCATGTTTGGCTTTGCAAGTCAATGAATTTTCAGAGCGAGTTGGGGCTGGTTTTGTGAAAGCGCAGGGCCGGAAACGCTCTGCCTAATATAAAAAAGCCGGGGAATATTCCCCGGCTTTTTAAGTAGAAGGCCGCCTTCATTTATGCGGCGCTTTTATTTGCCTTCGCTGTTTTCATCGGCTGACGGCCCGTCATTGACAAGCCTGTTGCCGCATTTACTGCAAAAAATAGAATCCTGCGGGTTGATTGCACCACAGTTTCTACAGATTGTTTTTTTGCGCAGGGCAATTATCTGTTCGTTGACGGCATCGAGCTGTTCATACAGATCGTCAATTGCAGAAATGCATTCCGTCACCAGGTCACTGGTATCGTTTTCAGTTTTTTTAGCATCATAAATAACTCTTCCAAGCGATTCAAAGCGTTTGGAAATTTCGTTGTTTAAGTCCGCAGCAGTGATCCTGAGCTTGGATATATCAACGATTTCCCCGGCCTTTTTTCCGACAACAGAGACGGCTGATTTGGCGTTAATAACAACGTCTTCAAAAAGTCCCACAAAAATCACGCTCCCATCTATAGTTTGCACAATTATACCATCTTTTAAAAAGAAAAACAAGAGAAGAAGTATGAACAAAGCATGGCTACAGGGCTCATGCCGCCGGGTTTCCAATAAATTCCCACAGCACGGACTCAGGCGGCACAAGAGAAAAGGGGATGGGGGTGAAGAGTGCCAGTGCCTGCTGAAGCTGCCGGGCCCTTTGCTCGTGCTCGCTGCTCGGCGGAACAGTGGAAAGTAACGGCGTGAGCAGGCTGCGGAAAACGCAGGGCTCGTAGGAGTGGAAGGAATTGATGGTGAAGTCGGCCTCGCGCCGGTATGGCTTAATATAGCGGTACTCGCCGGACATTACGGAGGGCCACATGGCAAGGGTGCCCACCGGCGGCATGCTGCGGAACTGGTGGTCGCGTACAATGCGGCGGATGAGGCGAATGTCATTAGGCGTCAGCAGGGCCTGCCCGCGGTCGCTGATTCCCTGCTTCACACTAATATATATCTTGGTCAGGTCCTGCCTGGGCAGCCGCTGGACAATCCGGGGGTTCAGGGCATGGATTCCCTCCACAACGGCGATGGCATCCGGCCTCAGCTCAATCGGGCGCGTCTCGGCAAGCGGGCGGTGGTGCGTAAAATCAAAAACCGGCAGGTTGCAGGCGCCATGCTGCATCAGGCTCAGCAGGCAGTCGTTTAGCAGCTCAATATTCAGGGCATCTACGGTCTCATAATCTGGCTTTCCATCGGCATCCAACGGCGTATGCTCGTCGCCCAGGTAGAAATCGTCCAGGGAAATCAGCACAGCTTCCCGGCCTTTCTGCTGAAAACGCGCTACCAGCTGATGGGCGGTGGTGGTCTTGCTGCTGCTGGACGGCCCTGAGAGCATGATCGTATGGACGCGGTGCGGCAGGCAGCGTGCAAGAACAGCATTGGCAAGCTCGGCCAGGCTGTTCTGGTATTTTTCCTCCACACGTTGTATAAAGTCGCCTGGGAGCGCGGCATAGCGGTTGATTTGCTGAACCGTATCAGCGTAGTGTGCGTATTGCTCGATTGAATTTTTCATAGAGTTGCTCTACCTGTTCTTTCCTGGCAATGATTTCATTAAAACGGTCTATATATTCATATGGATGCTTGAAGTTAAAAATACGTTCTAAATTTTCACTGTGAGGGTCCTTGACCTTTGTAACGGCCCCGGCCCCGCAGCCCAGGATGGTTTGAGATTCGTCCATAATAAAGACATTATACGGGCTTTCGGCGCCCGGCCGGGCCCACCCGACATTTTCAAGATTGCCAACCATACGGCTTTGCCGGTATAAATAGTAGGGCTCATATCCCCGGGCCGGAAGCCTCTGCTGCACATAGGCAAGCATACGGGCTGTTTCAGCGGCTCCGGCGCTTTCACCATTTTCCTCTTGGTAGATATGGGAGGAGCGCTTTAGTGCGAGTGTGTGCACAGTGATGCTCTCCGGGTTTAATGCAAGCACCTGGTCCAGTGTATGTCCGAAGCCTGCGGCGCTGTCCCCCGGCAGGCCGGCGATGAGATCCATATTGATATTCTGAAAACCGAGACGGCGCGCAAGGGCAAAGGCATCCAGGGTCTGCTGCGCGGTATGGCGGCGGCCGATAATTTTTAAAATCCGGTCGTCCAGGGTTTGTGGGTTTATGCTGATGCGCGTTACTTGATTCTGTGAAAGGGCCTTGAGCTTTTCCGGCGTGATGGTGTCGGGCCTGCCGGCCTCCACGGTAAATTCACGGCAGCCGGACAGGTCAAAGTGGGTATGCACGGCCTTTAGCAAGGTGTTTAGCTGCTCGGCTTCCAGAGTGGTCGGAGTCCCGCCGCCGAAATAGACGGTTTCCAAATGGAGGCCCAGCCGCCCGGCACACGCGCCAGCGGCGGCAATTTCTTGGCATAAAAGCTCCACATAGGCGGGAATCAGCTTCATCGTTTTTTCTACAGAGGAAGAAACAAAGGAGCAGTATGAGCAGCGGGTAGGGCAAAAGGGAATGGAAATGTACAGACTGAAAGCGTTTGGCTTGGAACGCTCAAGAATTTTCTGTTCATTTTTCATTGTAGCCAGACTAAGCTGTACCTTTTCTGGGGAGGCCAGGTAGATCTGTTGAAAATCAGCAGCGGCCTGGTCTTCGCCTGATTTTTCACACAGTGCGCGCAGCAGCTTGACAGGCCGGACCCCGGTAATAATGCCCCACTGAGGGCGGAAGCCTCTCAGCTGGGACAGTGCCTTAAAGAGCAGACGGCCCATGCAAAGCTCCTGTGCGCCGGAATCCGTGGCCTGGGGACCCTTCAGCGTCTCACAATAGCGCTGCTTTTCCCCGCCCGGCTCCCACAGCTCTACCGTGATGGCAGCGGTGCCGCTCTCCTGGCGCAGTGCTGTCAATACGGCAAGGGCGCCGGGGGGTTCCTGAAGTGGCGGCAGCTCTTTGCGCACTTCTATTTTTTCGTGGTGGAAAAATAAACGGCATAGGTTTTCCATCTCATAGTGGAAGGAATGGCCGTCAATAATTAAGATCACGTGATCACTCCTGAAAGGTCAAAGATAATAGGCTCCGGCGGCAGGACCGCCCGGCGGGCAATAAATAAATGAAATAATGAAAGCGGCATAAAAGCCGCTCTGCTCTGGTGATTAATTGTTCTGCATATAGGGATTAAAGCGCCGCTCCATATCCAAAGTGGTTTCGCCCTCGTGCCCGGGGTAAACCTGGAGGTTGCCTGGCAGATCCGCCAGCCGGCGCAGAGATCTGGCCATCGCGGCGGAATCTCCGGTGGGAAAATCAGTTCTGCCACAGCTCTGCTGAAACAGCGTGTCGCCGGAAAAAAGCGCATCCCCTACAAGGTAGCAATAGCTGCCAGCCGTGTGGCCCGGCGTATGGAGCGCCCGAATGGACAGGCCGCCCAGCGGGATGCTGTCGCCTTCGGAAATAAGAACGTCCGGGGTAATGACAGGCTGTGGAGCGGCGGACAGCATGCTGGACAGGCTGAGCGCAGGGTCGTGAAGAAACGCGGCGTCCTCTCTGCCAATATAGATTTTGGCGCCGGTCATCCGGTGTACCTGTGCCAGGCCGCCGGTGTGGTCGAAGTGGCCGTGGGTCAGCAGGATGGCCTTAACATTTTCTGAACCGGCCTTCCAGATGGCGTCGGCAAGCTCAGGGCTGAAAAATCCGGGGTCGATAACCGCGGTTTCACCGGTGGCATCGTCGGTGAGTAAATAGCAGTTGACGGGCAGCATGCCGCCCGTTATCCGTTTGATTTTCATTTAAACCGTCCTTTCTCGTCAGCTCCGGCGCACGGAGTAGACGCCCTCAATACCCGACAGCCGGGCGATAATGCTTTGTAGGTGCTCCAGCCCATGAATCGTGATGGTGGCGGTAATTACCGCGCCGCCGTCCTTGGTTTCACGGGAGTTTAGGGAGTGAATGGCAATATGCATGTTGAACAGCTGCTGGGTAACGTCTGCCAGCAAGCCCGAGCGGTCTGTCGCTATGATCTCAAGGGTGGATTTAAAATCCTCTTTTACCGTCCCTGCCCAATGGACGTTTACCCAGCGCTCCGGTTCGGCAGCCTCGCTGATTTTCCGCGGGACATTACTGCAGGAACGCTTGTGGATGGATACGCCGAAGCCACGGGTAATGAAGCCGATAATCTCATCACCGGGGAGCGGGTTGCAGCAGCGCGAAAATTTAATCAGGCAATTCTCCATCCCGTCGACAATCACACCTTCGGCAGCCTTTTTTGGCGCTTCAGGCACCGTGGGCAATTCGGGGAGCTCGGAGTCTTTTGCCTGGCGGTGCGTTTTTTGATATTCCTCCCGGACCTTTGGCATCAGCTTCCACAGCTGAATACCGCCGTACCCAATGGCGGCATAGACATCGTCGTCCGTTTGACAGCTTTGCTTTTTGCCAATTTGCTGCAAAAATGAGGAGAGCTCCTCTTCGGTAAAATCAATGTTGTTCCGCTTGAACTCACGTTCCAGCTCGGCCTTGCCTTCGGCGATGTTTTCATCCCTTTTTTCGCGCTTGAACCATTGCCGGATTTTATTGCGGGCCTCGCTGGTTTTAACTATTTTAAGCCAGTCGCGGCTGGGGCCGCGTCCAACCTCCTTGGTGGTGAGGATTTCAATGATCTCGCCGGTCTTGACTTTATAGTCAATGGGAACAATTTTCTTGTCAACCTTTGCGCCGACCATCCGGTTGCCGACGGCGCTGTGAATGGCATAGGCAAAATCGATGACAGTAGAACCCGAGGGCAGGTTGATGACCTCGCCCTTTGGCGTAAAGACAAAGACCTCCTCCGGGGCAAGGTCGGACTTAATAGTCCGTACAAGGTCCGTCGCGTCGCCGCTCTCCTTTTGATTTTCCAGCATCTGGCGGATCCAGGAGAGCCGCTGCTCCAGCGAGTCGCCCCTAGAGATGCCGAGCTTATATTTCCAGTGGGCGGCAATGCCGTATTCGGCGGTGTGGTGCATCTCCCAGGTACGGATCTGAACCTCGAAGGGGATGCCCTCCTTGCCGATAACCGTTGTGTGCAGCGACTGATACATATTGGGCTTAGGGGTGGAGATATAGTCTTTGAAACGGTTCGGCAGCGGGCGGTACATGTCGTGGATGATGCCCAGCACATTGTAGCAGTCGTTTACAGTGTCGACAATAACGCGGACCGCGTAGATGTCATAAATCTGGTCCATGTTTTTGCCTTGTATAAACATTTTGCGGTAAATTCCGTTTACGCTTTTTACACGCCCCTCCAGGTACACGTTAGGAATCAGCTGGGAGACGCGCTCACGAATATGGGCCTTGGTCTCTTCAATAAAGGCCTCGCGCTCATTGCGGTGAAGAGCCAGGCCGCTTTCAATTTCCTGGTAGGCGATGGGGTCCAGATAGCGCAGGGAAAGATCCTCAAGCTCCTCCTTGACGGCCCGGATGCCGAGCCGATGCGCGATGGGGGCATAAACCTCCATGTTCTCCAGGGCTTTGTCCCGCTGTGTTTGCGGTTTCCAGAAGCGCCCGGTTCGCATATTGTGCAGGCGGTCTGCCAGCTTGATGATGATGACGCGGA
>JABLTR010013556.1_pt1 | contig 13182 bp, 12 predicted proteins | sample 7160071 | NCBI WGS metagenome assembly JABLTR01 (sample SAMN14651230, study PRJNA627086) | human gut metagenome | isolation source: feces | host: Homo sapiens
AGGGGCGGGCGGCCCTTGGGCAGCCCGCCCCTGTTTTGGATCGGTACAAATGTCAATAGAGCGGCAGCCCGCCGGTCAGCTCGTCCGCCCGCTCCGCCGCCAGCGGCTCAAAGGCCAGGGCGGTATAGGTGGGCTGGCCGTGGAACTCCGTCATCCCCGCATCTCGGATCAAGGCAGTGGTCACCCCCGCCTCCCCGGCCCGCCGGTTCAGCTCCAGCAGTTCCTCCTCCGAGTCCACATAGACGCAGATCTTGGCCATGCCATAGCGGAACCAGTCGGTCAGAGGGCTCTCCTGCCCCTCCGGAGCGTCCAAATAGACCCACCCCTCCGGGGTGGTCCGCAGCTGGCCGGCCCGTCCCTCGTTCAAAATGGCCTTGAGCACCGCTTCCACAGCGGCGTGGCTGGCCTGGGCCGCAATCTTGCCCTTGCGCATCTTCAAATCCCGCCGGACAATCAGCATCTGTTTCGAACGGTACTCCATATCACTGCACCAAGACCGGCAGCAGGATCTGCCGGGGCATATCCTGCTGCAGGACAAACCGCCGCTCTTCTGCCCGCTTCACCGGCAGATCTGTGTCCAAAAAGGCGTCCAGCGTGTCCAGCATCCGGAAGCCCACCCGGCAGTCCCGGTAGTGCATCGGTATGGTGACGGCGGGTTGAAGCTGCTCCATGACCTGATGGGCTTCGGCGGCGTCAATGGTAAAATACCCTCCCACCGGCAGCATCAGCAGGTCAGGGCGTCCAATGGCGTCAATCTGCTCCTGGGTGAGCAGGCGTCCCTGATCCCCCAGATGGACAATGCGCAGCCCCTCTCCCTCGATCACCAGAATCTTGTTTTTGCCCCGGTGGGCGCCGTCGTGGTGGTCGTGATCTCCCGCCACCTCCCGGGTGGAGAACTGCAGCGGCCGGCCGCTGCACAGCACACGTTGGGCGGCGTTGTGGTCGGTGTGGTTGTGGCTGATGTGGACATCGTCCGCATTGAGGTCGGGCAGCCGCAGCCCGGGAACAGACCCCACTCCATAGGGATCCAGCACGATGCTGCTTCCGGCCAATTCCACCTGAAAGCAGGAGTGGCCAAACCAGGTGATATACGCTTGGCTCACAGAATCAACCTCCCATTCCTTTTTATTACCTTGCCCGACAACCAGCTTCAGGGCAAATTTCCATAAAAAATCCGGCTTTGCAAACGCAGAAGCCGGGGGAAGAGAAAACACCACACGGCACAGAAATCCGGCACCACTTAACTTCTGTCCTTCCAGCTTTGGAAAAGGCATCCGGAAAATATGCGCAATATTCGAGAAATAGCAGGAATTATGCATATTTTCTCTGAATTTATCTATATAATATCATATTTTCTTCCAGATTCAAGCAATATCATTTATAAAAGGCATTTTCTCCATCTGGCTGTATTCTGACCTCATCATTCTTTTGAAAATTGGGCATTTTGTTTCGCGAAATTTTGGGGTATGCTGTTGACACAGACAACAGGAGGAGCCCGCCATGAATGCAACGCGCCTGAGACGGCTGTGCCAATGCGCCATTTTTGCCGCCGTCATCTATGTCTTTACCGCCTATCTCCATGTGCCCAGCTTCAACGGCTACACCCATATTGGGGACGGCTTTCTCTACCTGGCCGCCTCCCTGCTGCCCACTGGCTACGCCGCCGCCGCAGGCGCTGTGGGGGCAGGGCTTGCCGACCTGCTCAGCGGTTACTCCATCTGGGCCCCGGCCACCCTGGTCATCAAGGCGCTCACCGCCTGCTTCTTCACCAGCAGGGCCCCCTCCTTTCTGTGCCGGCGCAACCTCTGGGCTCTGCTCCCCGCCGCCGCGCTGTGTGGGGCGGGATACTACCTCTATGAGTGCGCCATCACCGGCAACTTTGCCGCCCCGGCCGCGGGCATCCCGGGGTATCTGATTCAGTCCGCCCTGAGCAGCCTGGTCTACCTGGCGCTGGGGCGCGCGCTGGACCGGGCCGGCATCAAAGGACGGCTTGTCTCGTCGGGGCAAATGGAGTAAAATAGGATCATCAAGTTCTGCGCCCCAGGCGCGATTGCTCAGGAGGCATCGTTCAATGACCATCACCTATCCCGTCAAACAAGGCATCTATGTAAATATGACCAACCGGTGCCCCTGCGCCTGTACGTTCTGCCTGCGGCAGAACGGCCCCGGGGTCTACGGCTCCGACCCTCTATGGCTGGAGCGGGAACCCACTGTTCAGGAAGTCTGTGACAGCTTGGAGGGGTGGGATCTGGAACAGAAACAGGAGGTGGTGTTCTGCGGCTACGGAGAGCCCACCGAGCGGCTGGATGACCTGCTGGAGGTGGCCAAGTACCTGAAGGAGCGCCACCCCGGCCTGCCCCTGCGGATCAATACCAACGGCCTGTCTGATCTGATCTGGCAGAAACCCACCGCCCCCATGCTGGAGGGGCTCATCGACACGGTTTCTGTCAGCCTCAACGCCACCGATCCGGAGGAATACCTGCGGCTGACCCGCAGCAAATTCGGCCCCGGCTCCTATGAGGCGATGCTGAACTTCACCCGGACGTGCACCCAATATGTCCCCCATGTGGTGATGACGGTGGTGGGAGAGCCGGTCACCACTCCGGAGGAACAGGAGAAGGCCCGGCAGATCTGCGAGGGCCTGGGGGCCACCCTGCGGGTGCGGCCCTACGAGAGCTGAGACAATGAAAACACGCGCCCGGCGCTCATGCCAGCGCCGGGCGCGTTGCGCTCTGCCTCAGTCCTCCGCCAATTCCTTCCCCCGGTGGGGCTCCACAAAGCGGGTGCGGGCATAGTCCCACAGCACCTGGGAGCCCTCCCCGGTGCGCTGATTGCGCCGGAGCACCTGACTCAGGTGAATGCCGTGCTCCAACCAGCTTTTACCCTGGGAGGCATCATTGAGCATGGTGGGCTGGATACAGTCCAGGGTGCGGGCAAATTTGGCCTCCGGGGTCTCCCGGGCCTCAAACTCGTCCCAGAGCGCCCGCATCTGTTGCCCCTGGTCCTCGGGCAGCAGCGCAAAAATCCGGTCCGCTGCCGCCAGCTCCCGCTCCCGCTGGGTGGACACCCCGGCCGCGTCGTAGACATAGGTATCTCCGGCGTCGATCTCCACCAGGTCGTGGATGAGCACCATGGAGACCACCCGGAGCAGGTCAATGCCCTCCGATGCGTACTCGCCCAGCAGCAGCGCCATAATGGCCAGGTGCCAGGCGTGCTCCGCGTCCCCCTCTCTCCGGCTGCCCGAGGCCAGATAGTTCTGGCGGGTGATCTCCTTCTCCTTGTCAATCTCCCGCAAAAAGGCGAACTGCCGGTCCAGCCGCTCCATCTGATCCATATCGTTTCCTCCTCCATCCGCCCTATGGGCGGCTTTTTTCTGATTATAGCACGGCCCGGCCTTTCCCTCAACTCATATAGTCTGCGGCCTTGACTTTTGCCCCCGGGGTGCCTAAACTGTTTTGTACAGACTTTTACGCTTGAGAGGAGGCGGCGCCGTGGACAGCCAAACCCAACAGGACCGGATCATCCTCCATGTGGATGGCAATAACTTCTTCGCCTCCTGTGAATGCCTTCACCGCCCCGAGCTGCGGGAGGTGCCCATGGCGGTGGCCGGAGATCCGGAGAGCCGCCACGGCATCATCCTGGCCAAAAACCAGCTGGCCAAGGCCCGTGGGGTGCAGACCGCCGAACCCATCTGGCAGGCCCAGCGCAAATGCCCCGGCCTGGTGCTGGTGGCCCCCCACCGGGAGACCTACAGCCGGATATCCAAGGCCATGAACCGGATCTTCCTGGACTACACCGATCTGGTGGAACCGGCCAGCATCGACGAGAGCTATCTGGACCTGACCGGCTCCCTCCACCTGCTGGGAGACACCCCGGCGGCCGCGGCGGACCTGATCCGCCGCCGGGTGCGGGAGGAACTGGGGATCACGGTGTCAGTGGGGGTATCCTTCTGCAAGACCTTTGCCAAGCTGGGCAGCGACTATAAAAAGCCCGACGCCACCACCTGCTTTCCCCGCCAGGCGGTCCCGACTCTGATCTGGCCCATGCCGGTGGGAAATCTGCTCTATGTGGGAGGCAAATTTGCCCAACAGCTCCAGGAGCTGGGCATCCACACCATCGGCGATCTGGCCCAGAGCGATCCGGCGATGCTGCGCCGCCGCTTCGGTGCCCGGGGCGAATCCGCCTGGCGCTGTGCCAACGGAGACGACAGTGAGCCGGTGCGCCCCTATCATGAGCCGCGAGAGGTCAAAAGCATCGGCAACAGCATCACCTTCCGGCGCAATCTGACCGGAGAACGGGAGCTGCGCCTGGGCTTCACCGCTCTGGCCGAGTCCGTCTCCGAGCGGATGCTCCGCCAACACCTGTGCTGCCACACCGTGCAGATTCAGATCAAGGACCCCCAGTTCCACACCATCTCCCGCCAGGTCACCACCCAGCAGGGCGTCTATCTGGCCCGGGAACTCACCCACGCCGCCATGACCCTGGCCGCCGGAAGCTGGAACTTCCGCAAGCCGGTGCGCCTGCTCTCCCTGACCGCCAAACAGCTCTCCCCTCTGGAGGAGGACACAGAGCAGCTCAGCCTGTTTGCCCCTCCGGAGCAGTCGGAACGGCGTGTGCGCCAGGACAAGCTGGAGGGGGCCCTGCGCTCCATCCGGGGGCGCTTTGGCAAAGACGCCATCCAGCTGGGCGGCTTTCTGGACAACGATTTGGGCCTGAGCGGCAGCGGCAACAAGCTGGAAGAGGACGACTGACAGACATAAAACAAGGCAGATGTCTTAAAAAGACATCTGCCTTGTGGCTTTGTGATTCAGAAAGCGCCCCAGAGCAACAACATCAGCAGAATGAGCAGTCCCAATCCCACAATAAAGGCCAGACCGATGAGCAGCCCTGCCTTCAGGGCGCCCAGGATATACCACTTGCGAATCTGGGGATCCACCTGCTCCTTGTTCTCTTCGTGAAACAGCTCAGGTGCGGTTTGCTCGGCTTGCCCCGGCCTTTTTTCCCTCCGGGGCAGATGACCAAACAGGCTGGGCCGTTCCAGGGCGCTCATATCGGCGATGGTACGGCCATCATCCTCAAAGTCCCGCTTGTCCCGGCTCATCACTGGTCAAACAGGTGGCAGACCACATAGTGGCCGGGCTCCACCTCAATCTGGCGGGGGGCCTCCTCCTTGCACCGCTGGGTGCAGTGCGCGCAGCGGGTGTGGAACTTGCAGCCGGAGGGAGGATTGGCGGGGGAGGGAATGGTGCCCTCCAGCACAATCCGGTTCATCTTGGCCTTGGGATCGGGAATCGGAATGGCGGAGAACAGGGCTTCCGTGTAGGGATGCAGCGGATGCTTGAAGATATCCGCCGTCGCGCCATACTCCACCAGATTGCCCAGGTACATGACGCCCACGGTGTCGGAGATGTGCTCCACCACGGAGAGGTCATGGGAGATGAAGAGATAGGTCAGATTGCGCTCCTGCTGCAGCTTTTTCAGCAGGTTGATGATCTGCGCCTGGATGGACACGTCCAGCGCGGACACCGGCTCGTCACAGACCACAAACTCGGGATTCAGCGCCAGGGCCCGGGCAATGCAGATGCGCTGCCGCTGGCCGCCGGAGAACTCGTGGGGATAGCGGTCCTTGTGGAAGCTCTGCAGGCCGCACTCGTCCATAATCTGATCAATATAGTCGTTGAACTCCGCCTTGGGCACCAGATTGTGCTCCCGAACGCCCTCGCCTACGATCTCACCCACCGGCATACGGGGGGACAGGCTGGAAAAGGGGTCCTGGAAAATAATCTGCATCTTGGTGCGCAGGGCGCGCATCTCCTTGTTGGAGAGGTCGTAGACCTCCTGGCCGTTGAAGAGCACCTGGCCCCCGGTCTTTTCGCCGGACAGCCGCAGGATGGTCCGGCCGGTGGTGGTCTTGCCGCAGCCGGACTCGCCCACCAGACCCATGGTGGTGCCCCGCTTCAGGTTGAAGGTGACTCCGTCCACGGCCTTGACCTGACCCACCGTACGGGAGATCATGCCGCCCTTGATGGGGAAATACTTCTTCAGGTCGTTGACCATCAGAATATACTGCGGGTCATACTCCACGGGGGTAAAGTCATGCGCCCCACCCACGTCAGCGGGCTTCTCCGGCTTGGCGGCGTCCTGTACGCCCTTGGCCACCCGCTCCTGGCGGCGCTCCTGCTCCTGCTGGAGCTCTTCCGGCGTCTTTGCCCGATTAGAGCGGCCGACGCCGTCGGCCATGCCTTGATTGAGCGACATTATGCTTCCCCTCCCTCTTTCTTGTCATAGTAGCGGTAGCAGCTGACCTTATGGGTCGGGGAGAGGCTGATCTCCTCAGGATAGGCGCCGCTGCAGCCCTCTACGCACATCTCGCAGCGGTCCTTGAAATAGCAGTAGTTGGGCATATTGATGGGATTGGGCACCTTGCCGGGAATGGAGTACAGCTCGTCCACCTGCTTGCCCACCACGGGTTTGGAGGCCATCAGGCCGATGGTGTAGGGGTGAGAGGGGTGCTCAAAGATCTCCTCTGCAGTGCCCTTCTCCACAATGCGGCCGGCATACATGACCACCACATAGTCCGCCATCTCAGCAATCACGCCCAGGTCGTGGGTGATCAGCATAATGGAGGAGTTGATCTTGTCCTTCAGATGGCGCAGCAGATCCAGGATCTGGGCCTGAATGGTCACGTCCAGCGCGGTGGTGGGCTCGTCGGCAATGATGACCTTGGGGTTGCAGGCCAGGGCCATTGCGATCATAACGCGCTGGCGCATACCGCCGGAGAGCTCATGGGGATACATCTTGTAGACGCCCTCGCTGTTGGCAATGCCCACCATTTCCAGCAGCTGAATGGTGCGGTTCTTGATATCCTGCTTGCTCTTGCCCTCGCCGTCGTGGAGGGCGATCACCTCGTCCACCTGGTTGCCGATGCGGAACACCGGGTTCAGACTGGTCATGGGCTCCTGGAAGATCATGGAGACATAGTTGCCCCGGATGGTCTGCATCTTCTCCACAGGGGTCTTTGCGATGTCGTAGGCCTTATCCCCCAGGTTCAGGCGGATCTCACCGGAGACAATCTGCCCCTGCGGGCGCTGGACCAGCTGCATCAGCGACAGGCTGGTGACGCTCTTGCCGCAGCCGGACTCGCCCACTACGCCCACGGTCTTGCCGATGGGCACTTCAAAGCTCACGCCATCCACGCTCTTGACGGTGCCGGCGTCCGTGAAGAAGTAGGTGTGCAGGTCGTCAAACTCCACTGCATTATTGGGATCATGCATCTGGGTCAGATACTCAGACTCAGGCACGTTTTTGCGCTTGCGCTTTTTCTCCAGCTCGCCGGTGATCTTCCGGTTCGCCTTGGAGATACGGCGGGCCTCCTTGCGGGAGAGATAGCCCTCTGCTTTTTTCTTTGCCATACTTCTTCCTCCCTTACCGTTTCATCTTGGGGTCGAAGGCATCCCGGAGGCCGTCGCCCACCAGGTTGAAGGCCAGCACGGTCAGCAGCAGGCAGACGCCGGCGGGAATCCATACGAACCAGTAGTTGGTAAACACATGGATGTCGTTGACGTCGTTCATGATGTTGCCCCAGGAGGCGAAGGGGAACTTGACGCCCAGGCCCAGGAAGGACAGGGTGGCCTCAGTGATGATGGTGGAGCCCAGGCTCATGGTGCAGGTGACAATGAGCTGGGGGATGACGTTGGGAATCAGATGGCGGAAAATCCGGCGGGATACCCGGATGCCGCAGGCCTCGGTGGCGGTCATAAACTCCTGCTCCCGCAGGGAGAGGATCTGGCCGCGGACCAGCCGGGCAATGCTGGGCCAGCCCAGGAAGCCCAGGATCAGCATCAGCCATATCATTCGGATCTGCGGATCCATGCGCATACCGTCCATGGCCGCGCCCAAAATAATGATGACCGGCATGGAGGGGATGCAGTAGAAAATATCCACGATACGCATGATCAGGTTGTCCACCCAGCGGCCGAAATAACCGGAGATGCCGCCCAGGATGACGCCCAGGACGCCGGAAATCAACACAACGATAAAGCCGATATACAGGGACACCCGGCCGCCATACATCAGACGGGTGAGCATATCCATGCCGTTGCGGTCGGTACCCAGCCAGTGCTCCTTGGAGGGGCCGCTGTAGGTGTCGAAGATCTGGGTCTCCACGCTCTGCAGCACAGACCAGGACTGGGTGTCCGCGGCGTAGCTCAGGGTGTACTCGGCGGTGGTGCCGTCCTCATCGGTAAAGGTGAACTCCGTGCCGCCCTCTTCAATGACGGCCAGCAGCTCCTCCCGGAAGGAACGGGTCAGCACCACGTCGGACATGATGGCCTGGACCACATACCGGGTGGCGTAGGCCACCTCTTCCCCGCCGGCATAGACGATGTTGTTCTCGTCCACCGTGTACTCGGTGCCGTCCAGGGTGAAAGAGTTCTGGTTGCTGGTGACCGCCAGCAGAATGTTGTACTGGAGGTCAAAGGGCAGCGCCTCGTTGCCGTTGCTGTTATAGACAATATCATAGGCGGCAAAGGCCACCAGAGTATTGCCTCCGTCGGCATAGATGGCGTAAAAGTCCTCGCCCATCTCGGCATAGGTGTACTCCGTATCCCGGGCGGTAAAGGTGTCGTTGCCCTGGATGGTGGCCAGCAGGAACTGGGCCTGACATACCGAGTCAAACGACTGCCCATCGGCCACAGAATAGCGGAAATCGGTGTTTTCAGTGACGCCGGCGTACTGCTGATTCTGCGCCTCGGTGCGGTAGAAGATCTGATCCTCCTTGTAGGGGCTGATAACGCCGCCCACAAAAGAGAACAGGAACATAAAGGCCAAAATCACCAGTCCGGTGACGGCCACCCGGTTGCGGAAGAACCGCTGGGCCACCAGGGCGCCGGGAGAGAGGACTTTGACCCGGCGGTCATCATTCAGGGAATACTGCTGCTCCTCGGTTTCGGGAGCCTTTTTCACGTCTTCCTTTTTCTCGCTCATGTCAACGCCTCCTCTCTCAAGCGATGCGAACCCGGGGGTCCACCACGGCATACAGGATATCGGAGATCAGATTGCCCGCCAGAGTCAGGACAGCCAAAAAGCTCAGATAGAACATGGAGAAGGGAATGTCGCCCGCCGTCATGGACTGGTAGGAGACATAGCCGATGCCGTTGATGCTGTACAGGGTTTCTGTGATCAGTGCGCCGGAGAACAGCCCCGGCAGGGAACCGCCCACGATGGTGACCAGGGGAATCAGGGTGTTTCGGAAGGCATGGTGATAGACCACCTTGCGCTCGCTCAGGCCCTTGGCCCGGGCGGTGCGGATATAGTCGGAGTTCAGCACTTCCAGCATGTTGGTGCGGGTATAGCGCATCAGAGAGCCCACGCTGATGACCACCAGGGTGACAATGGGCAGCACCAGGTGGTGGGCCATATTCAGGATCTGCCCCATGGGGGAGAGGAACTGGAAGTTCCGTCCCACCAGGCCGCCCAGATCAAACCAGCCCAGCTGGACGCAGAACACCCATTTCAGCAGGGAAGCGAAGAAGAAGGTGGGCAGCGAGATGCCCGCCAGGGCCAGTACCGTCACCGTATAGTCTGTTTTGCTGTACTGCTTGGTGGCGGCGATCACGCCCAGAGGAATTGCAATGATGAGCTGGAGCACCAGAGAGACGGCGCCCATGACAAAGGAGACGCCAATGCACTGCTTGAACTTCTGGATGACCGGCATGGTCCACTTCCAGCTGTCGCCAAAGTTGCCCTGGAGCGCCTGTCCCAGCCAGGTCAGGAAACCGGGGACAATCCCCTTGTCCATGCCGTACATGGCCTCCAGCTGAGCCATCCACTCCTCATAGCTCATCGCGCCGGGCTGCTGGGAACGCTCCCGGGCCATCTGCTCAATATAGGAAGTGGGCAGACAGCGCATCAGCACATAGATGATGAGCATGACGAAAAAGAGAATCACAATGGACAGCAAAATTCTTTTGATGATATATTTTCGCACAGATACTCCCTCCATTCAGTTTTAAACCACCGGCAGACAGCGCCCACCGGCGGTGCGCAACTGCAGATCAAGGCGCCGTTTTCCCTTCGGGGAAGCGGTCCCTTAATCTGCAAGTGCGAAAAGCAGGGAGGGCCGCACCCGCGGCAGCATCAGCCGCAGGGCGCGACCCTTTGTCCGCGTTCATTCAGAAATGCGGGGACTCCGACCGCCCCGGGCTGGATGATCCAGCCCGGAGCAAGGGGCGGAATTTCAAATTCAGTTGAGCTCGATGTTCTGGACTTCCATCATCCAACCGTAGAAGGTGGTGATGTCGGGAGTCACAGTGTCCATGTTGACGCGCTCAGTGCTGAAGACAACCGCATTCTGGCGCTGATAGACGGGAATCTCGCAAGCCCAGTCGACCACGATGTCCAGGCAGGCCTTGTACATAGCCTTACGATAGGTCTGGTCGGTGGAGGCGCGGGCGTCCATGATCATCTGATCCAGCTCGGGATCGGCGATCTGATACATGTAGTTGGAGCCGCCGGCATTGGCGCCGCCGTTGGCCACATCGCTGTAATAGATCTGGTACATGTCGGGGTCGACGGTGGCCTGCCAGGCGGCGGACCACATCTCACAGGTACCGGCGTCCAGAGCGTCCCACAGATCGGTGGAGTTGGTCAGGTCGGTGACGATCAGGTTGATGCCGATGGTAGCCAGGGCATCCCGGGCCAGGGTCAGCAGCATGAAGCAGGGATGGTTGCCGGTGCCGTCGCCGGGAATCATCACCTCGTACTCCATGGAAGCGCCCTCGGGGGCAGCGGTGACCACGCCGTTCTCCACGGTGTAGCCGGCGGCCTCAAAGTAGCCCAGAGCGGCCTCCAGAGCGGCGGCATAGCGCTCGTCCTCGGTCATGTCGGAGGTGTAGATATCGTTGCCGTTGACATCGGTGGAGAAGGCCACCTTGTAGTCGGCATCAGTGGGCTGAGGCGCAGCCCAGGAGGTATTGGAGATGGGATAGTTGATGACATCGGCCAGCTCCGCATAGTAGGAGTTCACGGACACGTCACGATAGACGGAGAAGATGGTGCCGAAGGCCTTGCGCAGATTCTTGGAGGCGTCGGAACCGGGATCGCCGCCCACAGAGACATTGTGGGTGTTCATACCGATGTAACCATAGCCCAGGTTGTCCACCAGGTCGGTGGTGACCACGTTGCCGGTCAGCTCGCCGGTGTCGTTGGCCTGCTCAATGGCGTCGGCAGTGTCCACGTCCATGGAGGGATCGGTGATGTCCAGAGTGCCGGTGATAACGCCGTTGAGCTTATCGGCCTCCTGGACCTCCTGGAAGTTGACGTACTTGGTCTTGGGAGCGCCCAGATAGTAGTTCTCGTTGGCCTCATAGTTGATGACGCCGTTGGAGAACTGGATGAACTTGTAGGGGCCGGCGCCCATGGGCTCGGTGGTCTTCTCCCGGACGAGGCTCAGGTCGCCCTTGGGGAAGCCGAAGGAGTTGTTGTCATAGTCATACAGGGACTCGTCGCCATAATAGTGCAGGGGGGCGATGGCCACGCCCAGCTGATAGATCATGGTGGCGTCAGCCTGGGTGGCGCGGACGGTCATGGTGTAGTCGCCGGTCTTGATGATGCCGGAGATGTTGGGAGCGGACTCGCCGGTGGCCACGTTGGTGGTGGAGTAGGCATACACGTCCTCAGGGATCAGGTCGGACAGAGCGGAGCCGGCGGTCTCAGCCTCCATGGCGGAGAAGTTCCAGCCGTAGTTGTCGCCAATGGCCATGGCGAAGTCCTTCACAGTGGCGCCCTCGTCCAGGGTGTAGCCCCAGTTGGCGGCGCAGGCGGCCACGGAGTCGCCCTCAGCATTCACGCCGGCGGAGATGCAGTAGTCCACGATCTCCTGGGCGAACTGCACCAGGCCGTTGTTGACAGCGTCCCAGAAAGCGGTCTGCTGCTCTTCGGTCACATAGGTGAAGTCGGTGTTGTCCTCACCCAGCTGAGCCAGCAGAGCGGCCAGGGTGGTGTTGTTCTGACGGTACTCGGCCAGGCCCTCGATGGGCTGGGCATACAGAGTGTTGGCGCCGTCATAGGTGGGGTCGCAGAGGACATACATGGAGAAGATGACGTCGTCAATGGTCACAGGCTCACCGTCGGAGAAGACCAGGTCCTCCCGCAGGGTGATGTTGTAATCCACGGTGCCGTCCTCATTCTCCACGACCTCCACATCAGCGGGGCCATAGTAGGTGTAGTCGGTGCCGTTGTAGGCGATGGTCTCGCCCTCGATGCCGTTGTAGATGATGGCGCCGGTGCGGTCGCTGGTCAGCAGCAACAGCTGGGTCATCTCCTGGGCATCCTGGTCATAGGCGCTCTCCGCAAAGAAGGGGGAGAACTTGCTGCTGAAAGGAGCATAGCCGACCACCAGGGGGGTGTCGGCGGAGTCCCCGGTGCTGTCGCCAGCGGGCTCAGCAGAACCGGAGCCGGTGGACGAAGCGGGGGTGCTGGAGTTTCCGCCGCAGGCAGCCAGGGCAAACACCATGGCAAGAGCCAGAAGCAGAGCCAGCAATTTCTTGACTTTGTTCATTGCTTGATTTTCCTCCTCTATTCTTTTCAGAACCTGCCGCCCTTCAGCAGACAAAAAGGTATGGTTGCTTCTGTCAAAACAGAAGCAACCAAAGGGAGGCACCTCCCTTTGGTTGCCCATTCCTCCAAAACAATGTCCATCATTGGACGGGGATTCTAAATTACGCTAAATTATATCGTACAAAAGGCTGTTTGTCAATTCGCTCCAACTGTCAACCATGAATTTTGTGAAAATTAACGGCGTATCATGCCCATTCCAGTCGAAGAACCGTCCGACGCATCAACAGAGATGCAGCAGCGACCGTCAACTTCAACAAAAGGAATACAATTACCATAGAAATGTTTCCAGAAAATCCAGGTAAAAACAGGTTGACCAGCTCGGCCGCGGCCGTGACGAGGGCAGATGCCGCTGTCAACAGCCCCAACGGGGGCAGCCAGCCGGCGCTGGACTTCCAGACGTACTCCCGCACCGGGTCTCCCCCCTCGGTGAGCTTGTAGAGCTTCCACGCCTGGACAAAGGAGAGCACCAGGGTGACGGTGTAGGGCACCAGTGACCAGGGGTACTGCTCCATGCCGCAGCCGGGGATACACCCTCCGGCCACGGCCGCCGCCAGTGCCAGCAGG
>JABLTR010021227.1_pt1 | contig 13178 bp, 10 predicted proteins | sample 7160071 | NCBI WGS metagenome assembly JABLTR01 (sample SAMN14651230, study PRJNA627086) | human gut metagenome | isolation source: feces | host: Homo sapiens
AACTCAGATGAAGGCAACCGGAGAGGTTATGAGCATCTGTGATAACTTCGAGGGCGCTCTGATGAAAGCCATTCGTTCTCTGGAGCAGCATGTGGACTGCCTGCTTTCCTATGATTTCAGCGATCTGGATGTGCTGATGGATTTAGCCCAGGAAAACAAATTAAAGGTGGTTATTAATACTATTTTTGATGTAGCACCGGCCTGGTTCTACCAAAAATATCCGGAAAGTCTCATGATTACGGCAGATGGCCGGGCCGTTCAGCCTCAGGCTACCGCTTACCGGCAAATTGGCGGCGCGCCTGGCCCCTGTTACCACCACGAAGCGGGAATTGAGGCGCGCAAAAGCTTTCTGGTTAAAACGGTTGAGCATTTTAAGAACCACCCCGCGCTATATGTATGGGATTTGTGGAATGAGCCTGAATTAACTTGCGGAATTTACCGGGAGCCTATTCAGGCAGACATGGTTTGCTACTGCGACCGGTGTGCCGGAAAATTCAAAAACTGGCTGCGGCGGAAATACGGCGATATTACCGCCCTGAACAGGCATTGGGGGAGAAATTATCAGGATTTTGAGCAGGTTGAACTTCCGCGAAGTGGAGCGGTATTTGCGGACATGATTGATTGGCGCGTTTTCTTTTCTCAGGTGCTGAATAACGAGCTGAAAATGCGTGCCCAAGCAGCTAAAAGTGTGGATACGTTGCATCCGGTGATGGTTCATACAGTTCCCATTTTCCTAAATGCCGTCAATGCGTGCAACAATGATTTTGAATTGGCACAATATGTGGATTTGTTTGGAAACAGCGCTCGTAATGACCCGTTTCCGGCGGCAATGTCGCGCTGCTGCGCTGCGGGGAAAAATGCTTGGAGCGCTGAGATTCATGCTATTGGCGGGGATACTTTCGGCCGGCCAAATTTTCCATCATTTGAAGAGATGAAAAGCTATATCTTGGCTGCGTACGCTCAGGGGCTGAAGGGGTTCCTCTATTGGCAATATCGTGCGGAAACATTGGGGCGTGAAGCGCCGGCCTGGGGGCTGACCACTATTGGCGGACAGCAAACCCCTTGGCTGGAAAGCGCCCGGAAAATATGCCGTGTCCTTCAGGAAAACGCAGTACTTTTGAATCCAGCTAAGCCGGTCCCCGCACGGATCGCCGTTGTAAATGGCTTTAAAAATCAGATTTTTAACTGGTGCGCATCCGACAAAGTAGACCTCTATGTAAATTCCGTCATGGGTTTGTTCCATGCGGCATATGATGCCGGGTATAATGTCGATGTTGTGGAGCCGGGCATGATGACAATGGAGGCCATGAAACAATACCAGGTAGTTTTGCTGCCGTTTCCATATTATATTGAGGAAAAAATAGCACTGCTTTTAAAGCAGTGGGTGGCCGAGGGCGGCATGCTGATTTCAGAAGCCTTATTTGGCTCGGTGAACGGGGATCTCGTGCGGCATGTACCATCGGTTCCCGGATTTGGCTTTGATGAAGTCTTCGGTGCAACAGAGGGAACGGTTTATACGGCCTCTTCCTTTAAAAATGCCTACGATACCGCCTGGAGTGCTGCTGCCGGCGAGCAAATGATTTCCATTGACCTTGAGACGGAAACCGGCGGTACGCTGCCTGGTTACTATTTCTGTGAGGAATTAAACGCGATTGAGGATCAGGTACTCGGCCATTTTGTCAACGGAGCTGCTGCTATTGTCGATAACTGGTATGGGGCAGGCCGCGCCATATGGCTTGGCACGCTGATCGGCGCCAGCTATCACCTGAAGCATCAAGCGGAAATCAGGGATTTTCTAGCGGATCTGCTTGCTCAATCTGGCGTACAAAAGGTGATAGAGGCTGACCAGCCGGAAATCAGAGCGGACATTCTCACGGATGAAAATGGGGGAAAGATAGCCCTGGTTCTACAAAATCGATCCAGTGTGGAAAAAACGGTCCGTTTGACCTCGGCTTTGTTCAATGGAAAAATCTCCTGCACAGATTTATTTACCCAGGCGGTGTACCCTATTGCCAGTGGTTGTTTAAAATTAACGCTGTCGGCAAACAGTAACCAGCTGTATCAAATCCACTAACCTACAAAAATGTAGCTGTTTATCAGAGTAGTGGTTTTCCTTGTTTTTTAAGAAGTTGGCTCCAAATACGAAAAGGCGTATGGTTTCATCAAACAGAACCATACGCCTTTTTTCTGGCATATCTGAAATATAAAATTAACGATAGTTTCGGCTGATGAAAGGAATTTCATCTATGCCATCCCGCTCGTTGAGATACAGGGCAAGAACAAAAAAGTAACCCGATAGCAGGTTTGCAAAGTCAAACAGCAATGGCTCAACCGGGTTTCCGGACTGCGCATAGCGGTATAGCATCCGTACCAGCACCTTGCCGTCCGTACGCAGTACATGTGCGATGCAACCGGCCGTGGAGCCCTGCGGTAACACAAACAATTTGCAGCGTCCTTGCGTTTCCAACTTAAGCCGGTCTACACAGTCTTTCAGCCACTGGACTTCGTCCGCTGTAACAGTCATATGCGTGCGCAGGGTAGGATTTGCGTGATAGATCAATTCATCCACCTTTAAGAGCTCTGAACGAAGTATTTCGTCCCGGATTATCGAACGCAACAGGCCCGTTTCACTGGAGATCCGATCAGTTAAGATCTCAAAATCACAGCGGAAATCCTCTGAAGGGTCTGCCAAAAAAGGATAGGCCTCATAGGGGCTTCGGTATATTTTTTCATTCATGGTTTGATTTCCTCCCATTGTTGCAAAGATGTTTTCATAAAACCAGCGACATCCATATCATAGACTTTTTCCAGAAAGGCAGCGGAAAGAAATTCTTGAGCACTGCCGCTTCCCACTACTAGGCCGCCGCGTAAAAAAAGCAAGTCGTTTGAGAGGCGAAGCGCCAAATTGAGGTCATGGAGAACGCCAATTACCGTATGCCCGTCCTCACTGGACCAGTTGCGCAGATAATCAATCAGCTCTACCTGATGCTTTAAATCCAGGTGGTTGGTTGGCTCATCAAGCAGAATAATCTGAGGCTGCTGTGCCAATGTCCTTGCAAGGAAAACCCGTTGCAGTTGGCCTCCCGAAAGCGTATCAATCTGGCGGTTCCGCAAGTCAATGAGTCCGGTTGCCTCTAAGCAGTGCTCGACGTATTCCTTGTCGGCGGCGGACGGTGTGGTTAAAAGGCCGCGTTTCATCTGCTGATAGCGCCCAAGCATAACTGTTTCCCAAACCGAATAGGAAAAATAAATCCCGGAAATCTGGCTCATTACTGCGATGCGGGCAGCAATGTCCCGGCGCTTCATCTGGCGGATGTCTTGACCATCAAGCCGAATCTCCCCCTGAGAGGGCAAAATACCAACAATTGCCTTTAAAAGCGTAGTTTTTCCGCAGCCATTAGGGCCTAAAATACAGAGATTATGCCCATCAGGAACAGAAAAGGACACATCATGCAGCACTTCATTGCCATCATAACCCACAGATAGCTGAGAAATCTCCAACAATACTGCATTCTCCTTTCTGTGTTGTATTTTTTATCCTTCCGCAGCCTTTTTTCTTTTTTTCTTGAAGTAAACATAAGCAAAGAACGGTGCACCAACCAGAGCGGTGACCGCACCCACAGGCAACTCCGAAGGAGCGGCAATTGTACGGGCAATCAGATCGGCAAGCGCCATAAAGGAACCGCCGAACAGTGCCGACATTGGAATTACGAGCCGGTGGGCGGAACCGAAGAAACGCCGTACCACATGAGGGGCAATTAGATCAATGAAACCAATAACACCTGCGAAGGCCACCGAAGCACCGGTCAAAACTGCAGACAGGCCAATTAAAATCCATTTGGTTTGTTTTAAATTGACACCCATGGTCAACGCCTGCTCTTCTCCAAAGGTGAGGATATCCATTTCCCTGGAAAAGGCCATTAAAACTAGGATTGCCAAGATCATAACCGGAACGGCTACACCGAGTTGAGACCAGTCACTGCCAGAAAAGCTGCCCATTTGCCAGACAATCAATTGCTGCATGTGTTCTCGATAAATATAGGTCAGCAGGGTCAGGATAGCATTGACAAACAACGACAACACCATACCTACCAAAATAACCGTTTGATTTTCCATATGTCGGTCCAGACGGGAGGCGAATGCCATGGCAAGAAATACGGTCAGCAGTCCAAAGACAGTTCCAGCCAGAGGAAGGGAGAACAGGCCGAGTGCAGGAATGGAGATGCCGAATAAAATAATGAAAGCTGCCCCCAACGAGGCACCGGAGGAAACACCTAACGTATAGGAGGACGCGAGTGGATTTTTCAGTACGGATTGCATTACTGTTCCGCTGACAGCCAGCGCTGCACCTACAAAAAAGGCAAATAAAGCACGAGGTAGGCGTACATTCCAAAGAATCGACACAAGAATGCCGTCAATTTCCGGCGATAGGGGCAGGCCCAAAAGCTTGTTGCCCAGGATTTGCAGAATAACTGACGGAGAAATAGCGATACTGCCGACACCAATCGCCGCTGTAAGCGCAGCGATGGATAAAATCATTGTAAAAACAATCTTATAAACTGTTTTCATTTTGCATAAGCTGCGTATTCTTCCGGATATACGGCAACAGCCATTTGAATTAATGCGTCCACTACATGGTGGTTCGGAAGAGAGCTTGCCGCATTATCAATCTGAAAGATTTGATCGTTCTTTACTGCGTTGACTTCGCTCCAACCCTCTGCAGCCTTGGCTTCACCGACCGGGTCCGCAGTATAATTGACATTAGTCAAAATTACATCCGGATTTGCAGCAATGGCAGATTCCTCAGACACTGCAACCCAGCTTTCTTGGTCAGCTAAAACGTTTTCTGCGCCAATGACCTCCAACATCTCATGCAGGAAAGTACCCTTGCCGAAGCTGTAAATACTCGGCGAAGGAGCAATTTCAAATAAAACGGTTTTCTTGTTGGTAATGGTCTTACCAATTTCAGAGATCTCATCAATGGTTGTCTGCATATCCGCGTTAATCTTGCGGACTTCTTCCGATTTACCAACACAGTCGCCAATAAATTGATTATCCAGCTGAACCCCTTCGAGGCTGGTGCTGGAGGGGATATCCACTACACAGATGCCGGCATCCCGAACGCTTTTGAGCGGGTCTGTCCCACCGACATAGCTGATGCCAGAAACAAAGACAATATCCGGCTTCAAAGCAATTAAGGCTTCGGCATCAATATTCATCATATCAAACTGCGGCAGCCCTTCCTTCAGCTGATTGCTGTACATGGGCGACTGGGTGTCGATGCCGACAATCTTATCGGCCACGCCAAGATCTGAGAGTAATTGTGTGACAGAAGGAGCAAGGGAAACAACAGTATTTACCTTTTCAGGAACAATAATATCGTTGCCAGCTCGATCCTTAGTCGGCAGCTGAGCAGCCGTGGATGCTCCCGAGGATGCTTCTGTGGTAGTGGAGGAGGGGGAGGAAGCAGAGGAAGAGTCATCACCAGGCGAGCAAGCTGCAAGAGAGAGCAGCATGGCCACAGCCGTTAAGGTTGCCATAAATTTTTTCATCATATCCATTAATCTCCTTTGATTTTACTGGCATCAGGCAACAAAAAACCGTATTATGTTGCCATAATACGGGGGTGCGAATAACCACTGTTATTCCATAACAGAAGCCTTTCGAACCTTCTTAAATCCCGAAGAAGATGTCATTCGAACGTCTTCGGGCTGGTCTTCTGACTTTGAAACCGTAATAGCTGTTTTTGCCTTCCCAGGAACCCCCAGTGGCCGTGCTCTTTCTAATGAAATTAAAAAGAGGACGAACATAAACAGCAGTTTCTTACAGCAGCGTGGCTCTGTTGGGGATTTGCACCCCATTCCCAGCGGCTTAGAGGCCGCATACCCGAAGCCAGTATTAAATTCATAATGAAAGTAACATAAAATAAAGAGCTTGTCAAGGAATCGGTAACAGGTTTGGTATTTTTTCAAATTATTCTAAAATTTTTCCATAAAATAAGTTTGAGACGCCAAAATAAGGCGGTAAGGCTAATTAATCCTGTTTTTTAACATTTGTTCGCCCTGTCCGCTGTTTAACATGAGAGAGAGGATTCTTCAATGCGGCATCCTCCATCTGCTGGCTGGATAAGTGGGTATAGATTTCGGTAGTGCCGAGATTCTCATGGCCTAAAATATCCTTAAGTACTCGAATATCCACATGCCCATGCTGGTACATCAAGGTAGCGGCCGTGTGGCGCAGCTTATGTACAGAATAACCCTGACCGCCTAAATCGATTTCATTCAAATATTTTTTTACAATATACTGAACCGTTTTCGGGCTGATCCGTTTTTTCTGTTTGCTGATGAAAAGTGCTTTTCTGTCTTGAAGTCCGTCTTTGGGGCGAACAGTCAAATAACGCTGAATTGCGGATACACAGGACTCGTTTAAGTAGACAATCCGTTCTTTATTGCCCTTACCGACAATGCGAAGGGTCTTGTTGCTGTTATGGACATCGCTGATATTCAGGCCCACCAGCTCCGAGAGGCGCAGGCCGCAATTGAGAAAAAGGGTAAGAATACAATAATCTCGTTCGGCGGTAGGGCCTTCTACTTTGGACAATAGTTCGAGCGATTGTTCCAGGGTTAGATATTTCGGCAACGCCTTCTTATTTTTAGGAGTCTCCAGTTCTTCAATGGGATTAACCTCCAGCTTATTGACCTTATTGGTCAGATACTTAAAAAAAGTCCGTAAGCTGGAGACCTTGCGGGAACGGGACGCGGCCTTATTTTGTCTGTCCGTCCGCAAAAAGTTCATGTACTCATATACTTTTGTCAGTGTAATGGTTCGAATTAATTCAATGTTCACATCGCTAATTGTAATATCCTGAAATTCTGTTTGTTCAGAAACCAGATGTTCGCTTTGTTTGATATAACGAAAAAAAGTTCTCAGGTCTAAATAGTATTCTTCAACTGTATGTTCGGATTTACCCTTAACTGTTTCCATATATCCCAGAAACTCCTTAAGAATTTGTGGAGCTTCATCATAGATTGAGGTTCTCATGGTAGTAGCAACTCCGATCCCTTCCCTTAATTATACAAAATATTCATTTTGTATAATTAAGTATATCATAAGATTTCTTAAAAAGCAATGCCCCTATCCTCTTTTCTTTTCAGAGCCATAACATTTTTAAATCAAAAATAAAAAGCCGCCAATAAAAAATTTGGGCAGCTTTTGCTATTTTGTTTATTCCATGCGCAGCGCATCAACCGGCGCCAATTTTGAGGCCTTATAAGCCGGATAAACACCAAAAACAATCCCCGTTACAAGTGAGAACACCACTGAGGGCAGAATAGTTTTGCTGTTTAATGGGAATGTAATTTCCATTAAAGTAGCCCCGGAGGCTGAGATTGCATAACCCAGGAGTAAACCGGTCAAACAACCAATGAGAGAAATTAGAACGGCTTCGAACAAAAATTCAACCATGATGGACGAACGGCTGGCGCCAATGGCCTTTTTGATGCCAATCTCTCTTGTGCGTTCATTGACAGACACCAGCATGACGGTCATAATGCTTAAACTGGCGACCAACAAGGAAATGGCGCCTACCGCAGTAAGAATCAATGTGATAATCTCAAGCATATTAGAGAGATCATCGCGCTGCTTTGCTAGATTATTGGCGGCAAAGGCATTCTGTACACTGTTATATTGCTCCAAAGAAGCTACAATCTGCTTCCCGGCTTCTTCCAAGTCGGAACCTTCTTTTACCTTGACAACAATCTGGTCAAAGCTTTCCCGTCCAAGTGAGCGTTGAAAGGTTGTATAGGGCACATAAATAAATGTAGGAATATAGTTCCCCATAAAATTTTGTAAAAGCCCGCTGCCCGTCTTAATAATGCCGATAACCTCAAATTCCTCCAGCGTACCATTACAGGAAATTTGTATTTTTTTGCCGATGATATTATTTCTGCCGTATGCATTTTTTGCAAATGATTCATCGACTAAACAAACATTCGAATAAGAGCGGATGTCTTGCTGGTTCACCATCCGGCCGTGTAAAACTTTTAATGAAACAATTTCACGTGCTGATGGCTCTATACCCCAAACAAGGGCCTGCGTAGCCAAACGAGCTGTCGAAACCTCTGTGCTTTGTACAATGACCGGGGTGGCCTGTTCGATCTCCTGCAAAGTGCGAACCGCCTCCAAATCATCCGCCCCCAGCTGAACATTGGTTGCTTCCGGTAAAACGCTGACGGATAACCCATTCAATCCCAGTGAGTCCAGCTCCGCACTGACCGCCTCTGTTCCGAATTGGCTGATATTTCCGATAATAATGACCGATGAAACCCCGATGGAAACGCCCAGCACGGTTAAAAGGGTGCGAAAACGTTTGCGCCCCAAATTATGAAAGGCCGACTTAAGCAGATCAAGCATGGGAATCCCCCTCTGCAGAGGAATTTTTTACCCAGGCTCCTTCCTCTATGCCGGTAGGGTCATGAATGACCTCTTCCCCATGCTCCAGGCCTGAAAGAACAGCCACGCCGTTTTCAAATTCATCTCCAGTAGTGATGCTATGCTTAACGGCACGGTTATTTTCGATGGTCAGCACATATTCTGTACCGTCTTCCTCGGCCTGAATTGCCTCATAGGGCAAAATAACGACATGCTCCTTTTCCGCGGTGGTAATTTTGGCTTTAGCGGTAAAACCGGGTTTAATTTCGTCAGCAGGATTTTCAAGCGAGACCAATACCTCAACAATTGTATCCACACCTGAAGAAGAAGTCTTCTGCTTTGCTTGGTCGGAAATACGCTGAACTGTTCCGTAATAGGTGTTTTTAAAGCCGGATCCGGTAATTGTGGCCCGCTGCCCAACCTGTACATCCTGTATCTGTGTTTCGGGGACAGCAAGCCGTACCTGCATGTCCTCATTTTCTACAATGACAAACGAAGCCTGGGTTAAGTCCGTATGTTCCCCTTCCTTTAAGGAAACGGCAACCAGCCTGCCGCTTACCGGGGCTCGGATCTCTTCTGCTGCCTCCAGCTTCTTTTGAGCTCCACTACTGCTTTGAGAACTGGAGGAGGATAAAAATTTCTCATAGGCTCCATAGTCAGCATAGCTGTCAGCGGATAAAGAGGTAGAGATCGGCGTTACCTTGGCCAATAGTTGGCCTTGCTGAACTTCTTCCCCCACAGCAACATAAATATGCTTAACCACCGCAAGCGAGTCGCTGTAAATATTCCTGGAAGAGACCCATTCGATGGTTCCTGTACAGGAAACGGAGTTTTCAGCTGTGATGCTTTCTGGCTTTACAAGCGAGACTGAAACCACCGAGCTCTCTGAAAGTTTACCAATACAGAATATGCCAATAATTAAAATCAATGTAAAGAATATTAGCATCACATATTTTTTCATTTTAATTCCCTCCATCCTATGGCTTTTAGTCTTTGATGCGGATGAGGTTTTATGAATTGAAAAACAAAAAAATTATGGAAATTGTATGCATAAAAATGAGCCGGCGACCTAAAATAAGCACTGAGGTGAACGAAAATGAGCATTATTCAATGTGATGAGGACTGCATCTATCAGAAGGACGGCTATTGCCAGCTGGAGTTGCCCTCGGCAATTACCAACTATACTGGAGATGGCTGTGTCCACTGCATTCGTGTAATTCCTAAAGATCAATATGAAGCCGCCCGTTTTATCAGGGCCACTGACGCTCCTACGACTCAGCCAGCGCCTCAAACGCCTCCCGCACCGTATTGACGCCGATCAGTTCGATTTCACAGTCGCTCACCGGCCGCTTTTTTAGACAGTTGGCGGGTAGAATACAGCGGCGAAATCCTAGGCGCTGCGCTTCGCTGATACGCGCCTGGACATGGCTGGTCATGCGCAGCTCTCCTGCCAGACCGATTTCGCCGAATACAAGGGCATCTTCCTTAATGGGAACATCCTTTAAGCTGGAGATCAGCGCCATGGCGACAGCAAGATCTACCGCGGGTTCATCAAGCCGTAAGCCGCCTACAACGTTTACATAGGTGTCCAGGTTTGAAAAATAAAACCCCGCCCTCTTTTCCAGCACGGCAAGCAGTAAATTCATCCGGTTATAATCAAAGCCAGTTGCCATACGGCGCGGGTTGCCAAACCCGCTGGTCGTCGCCAGTCCCTGGATCTCGGCAAGAATGGGGCGTGTTCCCTCCATAACGCAGGTGACACAGGTACCTGAGACATGCACAGGCCTTCCCGAAAGCATAGCCATGGAGGGATTGTCCACCTGTTGAAGGCCGTTTTCCCCCATGTCAAATACGCCAATTTCATTGGTGGAGCCAAAACGGTTCTTTACCGCCCGCAAAATGCGGTAGGTCATTTGACGGTCACCCTCAAAATACAGCACAGCATCGACAATATGCTCCAGCACCTTAGGCCCTGCAATGGCGCCATCCTTGTTGACATGCCCGACCAGAATCGCGGGAATTTCAAAGGATTTTGCTACATGCATAATCGCATTTGTGCATTCCCGTACCTGCGTAACGCTGCCTGGTGAAGAGGACAGCTCGGTATAATTCATGGTTTGAATGGAGTCGATCATAACAATATCGGGTTTTTCGGTGCGGATATGTTCAATTACAGCTTGAATATCGGTTTCTGCCAGAATATACAGGTTTTCACTGTGAACGCCCAAGCGTGCGGCGCGCAATTTAATCTGCCGGCCGGACTCCTCGCCGGATACATAAAGAATCTTCAGGCTGCGGCCTAAGTATTCGCAGATTTGTAACAGAATGGTCGACTTGCCAATACCGGGGTCTCCGCTAATAATCGTCAATGACCCTTTTACAATCCCACCGCCCAATACACGGTCAAGCTCTGAAAACCCAGTGTGGTAACGAATTTCTTCGTCGGTACTGATTTCATTAATTGCCACAGCTTTTGCCCTGTTCTCAGCATTCCTGACAGGCGCAGAAAATTTGCTCGGCGCCGCCTGAATTTCTTCAGTCAGGGTGTTCCATTGACCGCAGACAGGGCATTTCCCATACCATTTAGGCGATTCGAAACCGCACTCCGAACAAATATAAATATTTTTTGCTTTAGAAGCCAATCTTTTTCACATCCATTATTTTGATTTTTTTAAGCTTAATCCGACAAATAATCCACCAGTCCATTATAGATTACAAAGGCCATCTGACGCTGATATTGGGTGGTGACCAGCTTGGCGGCCTCAGACTCGTTGGACAAAAAGCCGCATTCCACCAAAACCGCAGGCATATCCGCGTGCCATAACAGATAAATCGAGCTGGTCGCCGGCTTACACTCACGCTTGTTCTCCGGTTGGATCAGCGCAACCGTTTGTTCGCGTATGGACTCCGCGAGCTCTTTGCTGGTGGAGTCATTTGTGGAATAAAAAATTTGTGTTCCATAATAACGGCTCTCTGAAAAATGGTTTTGGTGGATGCTGACCAGGATGCAGTTCCCCTGCTCCTTCGTGATCTTCATGCGATTGTGGATATCACTGACCTTGCGCTCCCTGATTGTATCGAGCCCTTCATCATTTATTGCCCGGTCAGTTTCCCGCGTCATCACGACCCTGTAACCGGATTTTTCCAGCATCTCCCGCAGATAAAGGGACACATTTAAGTTGATCTCCTTTTCAAGGGCGCCGGTTGCCGCCGATGCTCCACCGTCCTCTCCCCCATGCCCAGGATCCAGAACAATAACCGGCGGGGTATTCTGAACAGCATTTGCTGCTGCCATGCGGTCCAGCTTCTGGCAGGATAAAAATGAGAATAGCAAAAATGCCAGGCAGCTAATGACAAGAACAATAATTGCAGATAAATGATTTTTGGTGGTTTTCAATCTTCTCACCCCATAGTTATTCTATGACGGTGAAAAAACGGTTATGCCCGGCGGCACTGGCTGTGTATGGAAATGTCGGAAAATCAGTGCTAAAAGGGAAGCTTATTCCCTTTTTCCAGCTGTCTCCGTGTCCAGCCATTCAAAATGCCGTCCCCTTCCTTTTCCATACAACGCACTAATTCCAGGCGCATGCGGTCCAAAAGTGGTTTTGAGTCTGCCGCTGCTGCCAGGTTATTAAGCTCGTTGGGGTCTTGCTGCATGTTATAGAGCTCGTCGATATCGGTCGGGTTCCAAATATATTTCCAGTTATAGCTGCGAAGCATGCGCTGCATATAAAGGCCGAATTGCTGCCCATTATAGGTACTATAGACGTATTTACGCCAATTTTCCGGCACCTCTCCACCCAAAAGCGGCTGAAGGCTTTCTCCCTGCAAGAAATCCGGCTTTGGTATGCCGAACCAATCCAGTATCGTCGGCGGAATATCCAGCATATTGGTCACCAGCGCATGGCTTACCGTACCGGCATTAATTTCAGCCGGGTAACGAATAGCCAGCGGCACACGTACAACATCGTCATACATAACATAATGCTTGTCGATCATATGCCTGTTGCCTGCCATGTCGCCATGATCCGCAGTGAAAAGCACAATAGTACGGTCCAGCTGCCCGGTCTGCTCTAAATAAGAAAGCACACGGCCGACAGCATCGTCTACCTGTGAGATATAACCATAATAAAGCGCTACCATGCGGCTGCACGCCTCCCAGCTCAGGTTCTGGGTCTCCCAGTTATATAGCTGCTGCCGCTGGATATACGGTTTATTGGTTAAGGGGTCATCAAAAGCCGCCCATTTTTCAATATCCTCCGGTTTATACATCGATGCAAAGGGTTCGGAAGGCCTGCATGGCAAATGAGGTTCAACAAAATCCATTTTTACATGCCAAGGTACTTCTTCCTTTGAAAATTCATCTATATACCGGATAATCTCCTCCGCATTCCTATGGGTACAGGAATCCTCCAGGGGAACCGGGTTCTTATCGCCGTAGAAGCCATGTTCATAGACTATACCGGGATACTCCTGTTCGATTCGAGCCTGGAGCTCTGCGGTTGGAACATAGTGCTCATAGCCAAAATCGAGCGGTGTATATTCCGGGCTCCCATGCCACGCTCCGACATAGGCGGTATGGTAACCGGAACGCTGAAGCTCCCGGGCCCAGGAATAGGCCTCCTTTTCCAGTGAGCGGACTGGAATGCCCTGGTCATAATTCCACAGGGCGCCGAACCTTTCCGCCCGCTGCCCGCAAACAAGGGACTGCCTGGCCGGGCAGCAGATGGGTATGGGGGTATAGGCCT
>JABLTR010030570.1_pt1 | contig 13166 bp, 15 predicted proteins | sample 7160071 | NCBI WGS metagenome assembly JABLTR01 (sample SAMN14651230, study PRJNA627086) | human gut metagenome | isolation source: feces | host: Homo sapiens
TCACGTCCGTTCTTTGTAGACCCCATTCCCTTTTTATGAGCAAACAGCTGGATATTAATCTTCAGCATGGTTTACACCTCCACATAACTTACTTTAATGTTTTTGGGGTACTGTTCTTCCAGCCCCAGCAAATGAAGTTTTAAGCCTTCCAGGACATCCTGGCAACGCGGGGCCGCACGTTCATCCACCCTGACCTGCATATAACCGTCGCAAGCAGAAATTTCCGCCTGTGCATGAATAACGCCGGAAACCGTATTGGCTGCCATGTAGGCCGCGGAAGAAACGGCCGCGCAAATGATATCTTCACCCTGCGCCGCGCTTCCCGAATGCCCGCTCAATCGGAACCCCAGCAATAAGCCCCCGGGGTCCGTCATAAAATCAGCGGCTATCATTAAGCGTTAATGGCCTCAATCTGAACCTTCGTATACGGCTGGCGATGCCCCATTTTGCGCTTCGCGTTCTTCTTCGGCTTGTAGGTGAAAACCGTAATTTTCTTCGCCTTACCGTTTTTCATAACCTTACCGGTAACCGTAGCGCCCTCCACATAAGGAGTGCCAACCTTCAGGCCATCCTCGCCGCCGAGCGCGACAACCTGGAATGTAACCTGCTCATCCTCAGCAGCTGCAAGCTTTTCAACAAAAATGACGTCGCCGTACTGTACCTTGTACTGCTTGCCGCCGGTTTCAATTACTGCATACATGAATCCTGTTTTCCTACCTTTTCTATGAACTCGCTACTACCAGGCGGGTTACCCACTTAAAAGAGCCCGTAATAAGCGGCTTAACTAGTTTACCATATTTCCTTATTCCTGTCAATATTTGAGTGCAAAAAACTCCCCGGTACGAGCCGGGGAGTTTCAAACAAAAATTTATGCGGTCTCAGGGGCCTCCGCTGCCGTATTCATCATACTAATGCAATGGCGCGGACAGGCCTCCGCGCACTTCCCGCAGGCAGTGCATTTCTCCGGGTCCACCACCGCATGAAAATCCACCACATGGATGGCATCGCTTTCACAGATACGTTCGCATTTCTTACAGCCAATACAGCCAATCTTGCAGACCTTCATCGTCTCCGCGCCCTTATCGCAGCTGCTGCAGCGCACCACCGCCTGAGGCTTATAGGGCACAAAGGAAATCAGCTGTTTCGGGCACGCCTTAATGCACATGGAGCAGCCCTTACAACGCTCGGGGTCAATCCTGGCAACACCGTTGCAAACCTCAATAGCCCCATATTGGCAGGCGCTGGCGCAGTCGCCCATGCCCATACAGCCAAACCGGCAGCTCGTTACACCGCCAGCCAGCAGAGCGGCGGCCGCACAGCTGCGAATGCCCTGGTATTCCATCTTGTCGCTGGTATAGTCATAGCTGCCCATACAGTGGACAACAGCAACCTGACGCTCAACCGCAGCCCCTTCAACTCCCAGAATTTTGGAAACTTCCGCGGCTACATCCGCCCCACCCGGGGCGCACAATCCGGGTTTTGCCTCTCCCTTTGCCAGGGCAGCCGCATAGCCGGAGCAGCCGGAAAAGCCGCAGGCTCCACAGTTTGCCCCCGGCAGCACAGCCAAAATCTCTTCCGCCTTTTCATCCTTCGGCACCGCCATTACAATAGAAGCAACCGCCAGCCCAAGCCCGGCAACCAAGCCAATACCCGCAACCAACAATACAGGAATCAAAATTTCATTCATTTTTCTTCCTCCTTAACCCAGCATCCCGTCAACCAGGCCCTGGAATCCGAGGAAGGACACAGCAACCAGGGAGGCCGCAATCAGTGTAATCGGCAGCCCGCGCAGGCATTTGGGCACATCAGCCGTTTCAAGGCGTTCCCGTACGCCGGCAAAAATTACCATGGCTACCAAGAACCCTATGCCCGAACCGAAAGCGTTGACCAACGCCTGTATAAAGCCAAAGGAATCCGGCGCTGCCGTGTGCTTGTCAATGACCAGCATGGTAACGCCGAGCACCGCGCAGTTTGTGGTAATCAGCGGCAGATAGATGCCAAGTGCATTGTACAGCGGCGGCATATAACGTTTCAAAATAATTTCAATCAGCTGGACAAGCGCCGCAATAATCAAAATAAATACGATCGTCTGTAGATATTCTATGCCATTGGGCACCAGGATGCCGTAATAGAGCGGCCAGGTCGCCGCGGTTGCAATCACCATGACCAGCGTTACCGCCGCGCTCATGCTGGCAGCCGTATTCAGCTTTTTAGAAACCCCCAGAAAAGGGCATATGCCCAAAAATTTATTCAAAATATAGTTTTCTGTCAAAATTGCGGCCAGAAAAATGGAAACCAAGCCTTTAATTGTATCGCCATTCATTTTTTACCGGCCTCCTTTTCCTGCAGCTTTGAGCAATTTGCCGCCAGCGGGCAGCCCGCACAACCCATTTCCTCCGGCCTTTTTCCCTCACCTGAGAGCTTATTGGCCAGGGCAATCAGCAGGCCAAAGACGAAAAACCCTCCCGGCGGCAGAATGAAGATGAGAATAGGGTCCATGAAGCCGGCTGTAACCGGCAGGCCGAAAATAGTGCCGGAGCCCAGGAGCTCCCGGATGATGCCCATGGCCAGCAGTGTCGCGGTAAAGCCAACGCCCATTCCAAGGCCATCCACAATAGAGGGAAGCACCCTGTGCTTATTGGCAAACATCTCCGCACGCCCTAAAATAATGCAGTTGACTACAATCAGCGGCAGGTAGATGCCGAGCGCGCTGTCCAGCTCCGGCGAAAACGCCTTGATAAACATCTGCACAATGGTCACAAACGCCGCGATAATCGTGATATAGGAAGGGATGCGCACCTTATCCGGAATTACATTCCGCAAGAGGGAAATCACGGCATTAGAACACACCAGAACGAAAGTCGTCGCCAGGCCCATGCCGATGGCGTTGCTCGCCGCGGTACTGACCGCCAGGGTCGCACAGGTTCCGAGCACCAGGCGCAAAACAGGATTTTCCTTAATAATGCCCTTGGTAAACTCCTGCAGCAGTGTTTTTTCCTGTTTTGCCATCTCAATCACCCGCCTTTAAATTATTAAATTGACTGACAGCTTCATTAACCGCAGTTGTCACGGCCTTGCTGGTAATGGTGGCACCCGTAAGGGCGTTGATTTCCCCCTCGCCGGCCCCGCCGCCTGTTACCACCTCGAAGCCGGCAGCCGGGACGTCCTGCAAATACTGGCCGCGAAAACTTTCATTTTTCGCGTTCATGCCAAGGCCCGGCGTATCATCGATGGAAAGGATGGAAACCCCCGTCACCTTCCCCGCCTCACTGATGCCGGTCATCACCTTCAGCGCACCGCCGTAGCTGTCGGCCTCTGTTGTAAATATATACCCAATGGTTTCCCCGTCCTTGAGGGCAAGAAAATACCCATCCTTTGCCTCAAAGCTGTCGGCTGAGGCAAAAACCACCTTTCTGGCAGTTTCCTCTGTTTTGAGCTCCTGCTCTTTAATCATGTCCTTTGTCAGCAAATTGGTTCCCGCCAGCAGCAGCGTCATAACTAGGCAAAAAACAAACAGAGATAAGGCCGGCTTTAAGACCTCTTTCGCTGTAATCTTCACCTTCATTGCTTCACACGCTCCTTTCCGAACGGACGCGGGCGCGTGACGCGCTCAATCAACGGCACCAGGATATTCATGAGTACAATGGAGAATGAGACGCCCTCCGGCAGCGCGCCGAACATGCGAATCAACATAGTAATGACGCCGCAGCCTACCGCAAAAACGATGCGGCCCTTGAAATTGATGGGGCTGGTAACATAGTCCGTCGCCATGAAAATGGCGCCCAGCAGTAGGCCGCCGGAAAGCAGATCCAGCAAAACATCGCGCCCCGCCACCAACGAAATCAGTGCCGCCGTTCCCAGGTAACACACCGGAATCACTGGACTGATGACCTTTCTGGCAATCAGATAAACCCCGCCGACAAGCAGCGCCACCGCGCAGGTCTCGCCCAGGCAGCCGCCCCGTACGCCGGCAAGCATATTCAGGTAGCTCGGGAGCTGGTCCGTCTGCCCCTGCGCCAACAAGCTCAGCGGTGTGGCGGTCGTCATGGCATCGGAGCTGCCCAGGTAGTAAAAGGGAGAGGCCCAGGTACTCATCTTTGAAGGGAACGAACTCATCAGAATAATTCTTGCCGTCAATGCGGGATTGACAAAATTCTGCCCAATGCCGCCGAACATCTGCTTGACCACCACAATGGCGGCGACACCGCCGAATACCGCAATGAGCGGGTGAATCGTCGGCGGCAGGTTAAACGCCAGCAAAATGCCGGTGACCACCGCGCTCAGGTCAGAGATGGTATTTTCCCGTTTCATGACCTTGCGGCAGATAAATTCGCTGAGCACACAGGTCGCCACACAGAGTACAATCAGCAGCAGCGCGCTCCAGCCGAAAATCACGCAGGATGCTATTGCCGCAGGTGTCAGCGCAATGATAACGTCCAGCATGATCTTCTGTGTCGAAGCGCCGCTCCTCATATGCGGCGAGGAGGATACAATCAAATTTGTCTCCATTACTTTTTCCCTCCGTTCTGGCTGTTCTTAACGAGCGCCTTGCCCATACGGATGGCTTGTACAAGCGGGCGATGCGCCGGGCAGTTAAACACGCATGTACCGCACTCCATGCAGCACATAATGCCAAGGTCTGCCAACTCCTCCGGGCGCTTCAGCTCCGCATATTTTTCAAGCAGCGTCGGCTCCAGGTTCATCGGGCACCCCTTTACACAGCGGCCGCAGCGGATGCACGCCGTCGGCTCCGGCAGGCGGGAATCCTCCTCGGCAAAGGCCAAAATACCGTTGTTCTGCTTTAAAACAGGCAGCTGGTCGCTGGCCAAAGCAATGCCCATCATCGGGCCGCCCATTAAAATCTTCTTGGGCGGCTTTTTATAGCCCCCGCAAAAGGCAATGACATCTGCGATTTTGGTGCCGATTGGCACAATGACATTCTGCGGGTACTCCACTGCCGATCCATCTATTGTCACACGTTTTTTCACCAGCGGAACACCTGTTTTCAGGTAGTTTGCCAGGAAGGCCACCGACGTCACGTTCATAACCAGACAGCCTACGTCGGCAGGCAGCTTGCCCAGCGGAATCACGCGGTTGGTGCATGCTTTTACCAGTACCTTTTCCGCGCCCTGGGGGTAACTCGCTTTCAGCGGCAATACGCGAACCCGGTTCTCCGGGTCGCGCTCCTCGCTTTCGGCGATTTTACGCAGGGTTTCAATGACCTCCGGTTTATTATTCTCCACCGCAATGATCACGCGGTCCAGCTTCAATAAATCTTTTATGGCATAAACGCCGGACAGCACCGCCCAGGAATTTTCTATGGCCTCACGGTTATCGGCTGTTATGTAAGGCTCACACTCCGCAACATTGACAATCAGGGTGTCCAAACGCTTGTCCTTCGGCACCTTCAGCTTCACATAGGCAGGAAAACCCGCGCCGCCAAGCCCGACAAGGCCGGATTCATGGACAGCGTTGACCAGTTCCTCCGGGGCATCCACCTTGGGCGGCTGAATCGCAGGATCCAGCTTCATTTCGCCGTCCGAGTCAATGACAATCGCATCGGTGAATTGGCCACCCGGAAGCATCACCTTGGTAATCGCGCTGACTTTGCCCGAGATGCTTGCGTGAATCGGCGCACTGATAAAGGCATCGCTGTCGGCAATTTTCTGCCCGAGAAAGACAGGGTCCCCTACCTTGACGAGCGGCTTGCAGGGCGCGCCTACGTGCTGCTGCATGGGAAGCACCACCTGGTCCGGGCAGGGCAAAACCGCAGACTCCATCTGAGCTGTGTTTTTGCAGTGGGGAACCTCCGCCCCGCCATGTGTCGGAAACGGTTTGCTCGGAAACATCACATCCACTTTTCTTACCTCCTGTTTTTCCCGGCGTTAGGCCCGGGAAAATATCTATGTTATAAAGGCATTGTGACACAGAACACCAGGCCGGTCAGAACACCCGATAAAACACCGAATAAAAGCAGCCAGGGAATATAATATACCACCGCGGGGGTCGTTAAGAAAAACGCCACCCAGAATTGACCGAAATTATGCGCTACAGCGCCAACCACACCGAACCCAACCGCGCCAGCCAGCTGCCGCCGCGGCCTGCACACAAGCCACATGGCCAATGTGCTGGCGAGCCCGCCCGCCAGACTCATAACCGAGGCAAGAACCCCTCTGGTAAGCCCCGCAAACAGACTCTTTAGAAGCGTAATAAAAAGCGCGGGCGCCAACCCTAATGCATTGACCGCAAACATTGTTACCAGGTTGGACAGCCCCAGCTTTGCACCGGGCGGTAAGACCGGAACGGGCGGAATCATATTTTCGGCCGCCGACAGCACCAGTGCCAGTGCGCCAAGCAGGCCGTACAAGGCGGTTCTGGACGCAGCCGGCGAAAAAGGCTTTTCCCGCATTGCCATCCTCCATTCTACCCCGTCATCCCATCATACGGTTCTTCACCGACAATCCGCACGCTGACCCGGGCCGGCAGGCACACCGCAACCTGCCCGGGTGTGCGCAATGTTCCCGTGCGCACACAGGTTTGATCCGGGCAGCCGGAATGGTAAAAGGCAATTTCTCCTGGAGCTAGACGAAGCTGTACCCGATAAGCCCCGCCCAGTTCAACGATTCTTTCCTCTGTCTGCCTGGACAGCTCATACCGGGCCACTTCGTCCCCGTCTATCTCCACCACTGCAGTTGCCCCGGACCGCACAGGCAGTGCCGTAAACCAAAGAAACAGCCCCAGCGCTAACAGAAGTAAAGCAGTTATAAGAAAAACATCGCCCTTGCACACCGCCTTTTTTGAAACAGCCATGGCTTAACTCTCTAAGCGGTAGGTGGCAGTTTCAGTCAGACGGAACGCATCCTTCAGGTTTTCCGTCACAACAACCCGGCCGTCCTCATAAATAAAGATGCCGCCGGCCCCGTATTCTTCCAGAAGCGCCCGGCCCTTTTCCTCACCCATAATAAAGCAGGCTGTCGAAAGCGCATCGCTGACCGCGCCTCTTGTATGTGTCACCGTCACGGAAACGAGGCCGTTATTTTCCGGCATACCGGTTTTCGGATTCAGAAGATGATGGTAGACGGATCCATTCTCTTCAAAGGTTTTCTCGTAGGAGCCGGAAGTAGAAACAAAGCCCGAGGCGATCTCCAAGGTGCCCAGTGAAGTGCCCTCGTCGCCCGCCTTGGGGTCGCGCACCGCGATGCTCCATAAAGAGCCGTCCTTTTTCTCTCCATAGACGCCCACACTGCCGCCGACAGCTACCACAGCTGCATCGACACCGGAGGCCTCATAAGCGGCAACAGCTTCATCCGCAGCGGCGCCTTTGCCGAGTGCACCCAGGTCAATCCCCATATAATGGTATTTTAAGGAGGCGGATGACTCCATCACATCGACCCGTAAATCCTCGTAATTGACATAGGGTAAAAAACGGTTCAAATCTTCCTGGGACGGCACGTGCTGGTTATCTCCGCCAAAATCCCACAGCATGGTCACCGGCAGGATCGTCGGGTCAAAAGCACCGTCTGATTTTTCAGCGACCTCCAGCGCCAGTGCCAGCAAATCCGTTGTGACCGGGTCTATTGTGGTCCACTGGCTGCCTGCCTGATCGTTCAGCTTGGCAATGTCTGAATCCTCCACGCGCCAGGAAATCAAATTTTCCAAATCTCCAATCGCGGCCGCGGCATTGGCTGCCCCTTGTTCCGCATTTCTGCCGTAAACCGTTTGCTGGATATATGTCCCCATCGCGTAATTGGTCGCTTCAAAGCGCGCTGCGCGGTAGCCGTAACGGGCCCAAAGCACCACCAAGGCCACGACTGTCAACGCCAGAATAACACTGAGTACAATGACCAGCCTAGGACGTTTATGTGTAACATTTGTATAGATTGTTTGACGTTGCATCTCATCCCTCCGAAATATATATTATAGCACAATTCTCAAAAAAGCAAAATTTTTCTTTCCACCGCCCAAAATTACAAGCCGTCTCCCGCGCGTGCTTAACCGCACTTGCGGCAGTGTACGGGCGCGTGGTATAATGGCAACAAACCTTCAGTTTGTTGCGCGGAAGCTCCCTTTCGGGGCACAGCCCCTCCCGCGCCTGCTGCGCGGCGGGCGCTTCCTTTTCCCTCTCTTTTACTCCAATATTCAGGTGCTGCGAGGCCTGGGCTTCCGGTATAACGGCAACAAACCTCGGGCTTGTTGCGAGGAAGCTCCCTTTCGGGGCACAGCCCCTCCCGCGCCTTCTGCGCGGCGGGCACTTCCTTTTCCCTCTCTTTTACCCTTTTGATTCTACCTGTAAGCCTACCGTTATATTTCAACAAAACTGTTCATAAAGGAGCACTGTCAATCATGAGAATGAGAAATAAACCGTGGGCCGGTCCCGAGCTGGATGCCTGCCCCTTTTTTATACGCAACCCCCAACAGCAGCGCGGCGCATGGCACGACTGGTTCGGCAACGGCAACCCGCTTCATCTGGAGCTCGGTTGCGGCAAAGGCTTTTTCATTGCCGGAGCAGCTCCTCAAAACCCTGGTATCAACTATTTGGGCATCGACCTGAAAGATGTTGTACTGGCACCGGCAAAAAGAAAAATAGAATCCGCATTTGACGGTGCGCCCGTTGACAATGTGGCCTTAACCGCCTTTCACAGCGAACGGCTGGCGCTCATTATGAACGAGCAGGATACCGTCGAACGCATATATATTAATTTCTGCAATCCGTGGCCCCGCCCGCGCCATAAAAAGCGCCGGCTCACCTACCCCACCCGTCTAGCAGAATATAAAAAACTGCTTTCACCCGGCGGCGAGCTATGGTTTAAAACAGACGACGACGGGCTTTTTCATGACACCATTCAATATGTAAAGGATAGCGGGTTTATGATTTCCGCGCTCACCTATGACCTGCCCCTTGAACCCTTGGACGGTGTGGAAAATTTTCAGACGGAGCATGAGCTTATGTTCCGGGAGAAGGGTATTCCCATCAAAGCGCTGCGCGCATGCCCCATAGGCTAGACAAGCCCGCCGGCCCTCCAAAACGCCAAAGGCCGGATGCCTGTATCGGCATCCGGCCTTTAATCATAAAAACTCAGTGAATTTCTATGGGTTTCTGTTGAGGCTGTCGTTCTGCTTTTTTCGGCATATTCAATTCCAGCACTCCATTTTTATAGCTCGCCCTAATGTTCTCTGCGTCTATATTGGCGATGTCAAAGCTGCGGCTTACCGAGCCATAACGGCGCTCCCGGCGAATAAAACGATCCTTTTCCTCTTTTTCCTCCTTGTGTTCCGCGGAAAGCGTCAGGCGGCCGCCCTCCACGTCAAGGTGAATCTCTTCCTTTTCAAATCCCGGCAAATCAATGCGCAGGATATAACGGTCGCCCTGGTCCACAATATCCGTCTGGCAGGATGGCCACATGTTTTGCAGGCCGCCGAAAAACGAGCGGTCAAAATCGTCAAAATACCGGAAAAGGCTGTTGTCTTTACGTTCAAACGGCATTAAATCAAACATTACAAAGCTCCTTCCTGAAAATCACTTGATACATTCAATTATTAGGCATGACGGGCTGTAGGCGATCCATATGCGCCCGCTGTGAAGCGCCGCCCTCATTGATTGTACGCAAGGGGTTTTAAAACCCTTTGTACAGTTATTAGTATATCGCCGTCCTATGAATAAATAAGCACAAATTTGTGACATAATCTTTAATTTTAGCACTCTTTTTATCCAAGTGCTAAATTTGCTTAATAAACTCAACCATCATCGAAAGTGAGGAAAATATTATGTCAGCTTTTAATGCCCCGACCGCCCATAACGGCGCCTGTCCTGGGGAGATCGCCGAAACCGTACTGATGCCCGGGGACCCCGCCCGTGCCAAATGGATTGCAGAAAATTACCTGCGGGAGGCCTTTTGCTTTAACCGCGTACGCAATATGCTTGGTTATACCGGTTATTGCGGCGGGCAGCGGCTCTCTGTAATGGGCAGCGGTATGGGGATGCCCTCTATGGGTATTTATTCCTATGAGCTGTTTCATTTTTACGGCGTGCAAAACATCATTCGAATCGGCAGCGCGGGTGGAATCAGCGACTCCGTGGCCTTGCGGGACGTAATTGCCGTCCTAGGCGCGAGTACAGATTCCAACTACGCCAGCCAGTACAATCTGCCGGGCTCCTTCTGCCCTACTGCCAGCTTCCCCCTTCTGGAAAGGGCTGTAACCACGGCGCAGGCCTTAAAAATTCCTGTACAGATCGGCAATGTACTCTCCTCTGATTTCTTCTACGGCGATGATGAACACGCACTTTTGCAATGGAAAAAGATGGGTGTTCTTGCCGTAGAGATGGAAACTGCCGCTTTATACATGAATGCAAGCCGCTGTGGCAAAAGCGCGCTTTCCCTTCTAACCGTCTCCGACTGCCCGCTTAGGGGAGAAGCGCTCTCCGCACAGGAACGGGAAACCGGCTTCCGGGCCATGGTAGAGCTCGCGCTTCTTGCCGCCGGCTGTACGCTATCCAGCGAGGCCTAAATTCCTGGCTGCCCTAGAAAAACATTGAATAACCGCAGCAATAATGCTACAATTAAATATTATAACCTACGGACTGAATTTTGTTCCGGTTTTTCGTTATCAATCTCTCTAGCAATGTTATTTTTACAGGGGAGCTGCTCATCAACAGCAGCCATATCAGCAAGGAGCAGTATGCTATTATGAAACGTTGGAACTTTTTACCCCATGACCAGGCAAACACAAATAAATTGGCGGAGGAAAGCGGCCTTCCTTTGGTTCTTGCCGGTATTTTGTCGGCAAGAGGCATCGATGCGGCACGCCTGGAAAGCATGTTTCCAGGCAATGCCGGCTTGAGCGACCCTTTTCTCCTCGCCGATATGGACAAGGCTGTCCAACGGATCCAGGATGCCATTGAGGCCTTTGAAAAGATCGCCGTTTACGGGGACTACGATGCCGACGGCGTTACTGCAACCGCCCTGCTGTATTCCTACCTTGAAACCTGCGGCGCCGATGTTCTCTATTATATCCCGGAACGGGATACCGAGGGCTACGGCATGAACTGCGAGGCCATTGACCAGCTCGCAGCAGAAGGCGTACGCCTGATTATTACCGTTGACAATGGCATCGCCTCGGTTCCCGAGGTTCGGCATGCCGCTGCGCTCGGCATTGACGTTGTAATCACCGACCACCACCGCCCGCAGGCGGAGCTTCCACAGGCCTGTGCGGTCGTAAATCCGCACAGGCCTGACTGCCCCTCGTCTTATAAGGACTTTTCCGGTGTCGGCGTTGCCTTTAAGCTGGTCACCGCACTGGAGGGCGCCGTTGAAGGGAACGGCATTGATCTGCTCGACAGCTACGCAGACCTGCTGGCAATCGGCACCATTGCGGACATTGTGCCCCTGACAGGTGAAAACCGCCTCTTTGTAATTCAGGGGCTGGAGCTGCTCGCACAGCCCGACCGTCCCGGCCTTCGGGCGCTGGCAGAGCTGTGCGGCCTGGAGGAGAAAACGCTGACTGCCACGCGGGTAGCCTTTTCCATTGTTCCCTGCATCAATGCCGCGGGCAGAATCGGTTCACCCGCCAGAGCCGTCCAGCTCCTGCTCTCCGAATACGCCGACGAGGCCTACCCGCTTGCCGAGGAACTTTACCAGGATAACACGTACCGCAAGCAAATTGAAAGCGATATCAGCGAACAGGCCATTGCTCTGCTCGAAAAAGAACCCCAACGACTGGACGAACCCATTCTTGTCGTTGAAGGCGCGGACTGGAACCCAGGGGTCATCGGCATTGTCGCCGCCCGTCTTTCCGGCCGGTACGGCAAGCCCTGTATGGTCATTTCCTGCTCCGGAGATGAGGCAAAGGGCTCCGGGCGCAGCGTCGAGGGCTTTTCACTTTTCGAAGCCGTATGCGCTTGTAAGGGGTTCCTGACAAAATTCGGCGGCCATCCGATGGCCGCGGGCATTTCTCTATGTACGGAGGCTGTCCCCGCATTCCGCCGGGCAATCAATGCCTACGCCGCCGGACAGCCCAGAGCCCTACCCTCTCTAACGGTGGACTGCGTATTAAACCCACAGGACCTCGGCCTGGAGATCCCCCGCGCCCTCCGGCTGCTTGAGCCCTTTGGCGAGGGAAATCCCCAGCCGTTGATCGGTGTGCTGAACATGAAGCTGACGGAGATCACACCCCTATCCGGCGGGAAGCACCTGCGCTTTACCTTTATGCAGAATGACTATATCATTCACTGCGTTAAATTCAATATCACCGTTGAACAGTTTGAGTACCGAGCCGGCGACCTGCTGGACCTGGCAGTGACGCTGGAGGAACGGGACTACCACGGCGCGCCGCGGACCTCCATCCATCTACGGGCCTATAAACCGGCAGGGATGGACCTTCAGGCTGTTTTTGACGGTTGTACGCTTTGGGAGCGAGCACGCAGCGGTGCGCCGCTTTCAAAGAGGCAAAAGGAACGCCTGCTGCCAGCCCGGGAGGACTTTGCCGCATTATACCGTTATTTGCGCGGCATACCGGGTTTTTCCGGCGGCATCGAAGCACTGCTGGCGCGTATGCCGCCGCACTTTTCCGCTGAACGGCTGCTGATCTGCTTAGACGTTTTACAGGAGCATAAGCTGATCCGCCGGGTACAGTCCGGCCTGTACTGTGAAACCTCCATTCTTCCGGCAGCCCAAAAGGTAGATTTATTTCAATCCAACATTTTAAATCAGATATCCAATGCTTCGGAAACCACGGAAGAGGAGTGACGACATGGCGGAGGCTCTACAGACTTATGAAGACCTGAAAAAGCTGCTGCAAAACAGCGAGCGCGATTACGACATGGAATTAATCGACCGGGCATACCATCTGGCGGATGACAGCCATTCCGGGCAAAAGCGCCTCTCCGGCGATTCCTATATCAGCCATCCCGTTGCGGTTGCCTGTATTTTGGTTGAGCTTGGCATGGATTCCGAGTCCATTGCAGCCGGCCTTCTGCACGACGTTGTTGAGGACACACCAATTACCTTAGAGCAGATTAGCAAGGGTTTCGGCGAGGACATTGCCAAGCTTATCAACGGCGTTACCAAGCTGGGGCGCATCCCCTATTCCTCCCGGGAAGAGCAGCAGGCCGAGAACATCCGTAAAATGCTTATCGCCATGGCCGAGGATATCCGCGTCATCATCATCAA
>JABLTR010045933.1_pt1 | contig 13154 bp, 10 predicted proteins | sample 7160071 | NCBI WGS metagenome assembly JABLTR01 (sample SAMN14651230, study PRJNA627086) | human gut metagenome | isolation source: feces | host: Homo sapiens
CGCCGCTAAGTCGAGCGCCTCGTCGAAAGCGCGCTTGCGGGCCGAGCGCCGCTGCAAGATCGCAGCACGATCCTGCCAGTCCAAGTCGTCGAAGCTCCGGCCCACACGCCGCGCCGCCAGCCGTTCGAGGGCCTCCTTGCGGGTGAGCATCCGCTCGAGCTCCCAGTGCTCGCGCAGGATGTCGCCGATATCGCGCGGATTGTGAACGATCTCGCGCGCAGCCTCGATAGGCTTCGCGTCGGCCACGCGATAGGTGAGCATGCCCAATAGCGGCATGAGGAACACGGTAATGGCACCGGCAGCCACCAGCACGCTGGCCGTCTCCTGCGGCATGGCCCCCGAGCTCACGGCCACCGACGTCACGGCCACGATGATGGGCAGCGCCGTCGTGCAGTACAGCGCGACGGTCAAGCGGTTGTGCGTGGAGATATCGCGTGTGTCTTTGCCCGTGGAAAGCGCGATGAAGATGGGAACCGCTCGAACAAGCAGCAAAAGCACGATAAAGCCTACGAGCATGGCGGGCTGTGCGAACACGGCCAGAAGATCGATCTTCGCACCGGACACCGTGAAAAATATGGGAATGAGGAACCCGTAGGCCACGCCGTCGAGCTTATGCTCAAGCGCATGGTCTCCTTCGGGCACAATATAGCGTAGGACGAAGCCCGCTGCGAAGGCGCCGAGTACGATGTCGAGATCGAACACCGCCGAGACGGCTACGAGCCCCACGAGCAGGAGTACCACGCAGCGCATCATGGTCTGCGAGGTGCCCTCGGCGTTCTCGGTGAGGAAACGGAACAGCCGATGCCCCGCCCTCTTCGCCTTGGCAGGTACGATGGCCATGATCACGCACAGGGCGACGAAGGCAATGAGGATAAGCGCGGTTTGCCATTCGGCACGCGTCGAAAGCAGGAGTGCCATGGCCAGCACCGGGCACAATTCGCCCCAGGTGCCGTAAGCGAGGATCGAGTCTCCCACGCGCGTGCCCATGAGCTCGCGTTCTTTCATGATGGGCATGAGCGTGCCAAGCGCCGTTGTGGTGAGCGCGATGGCCACGGCCACGGCTTCGAGCTCGTTGGTTTTCATGAGCCCGGCTGCGATGACGACCGCGAACGCGAGCGCGATGGACACGGCCCAGGTGGCAAGACCTCGCTTGCCCTGAGAGCCCGTGAGGCTCTTCGGGTTTATCTCGTAACCTGCGAGTAAGAACAAAAAGCCGAGACCCAGATCCGACAGAAGACCAACCGAGTCGGTAAGATCGATCACGCCGAACAGGTTTGGCCCAAGCACCGCACCGGCGATGAGCAAGAACACCGTCTCAGGGACGAGTTTGTTGGGGATGAGCTTTGCGACGATAGGGCTAACCGCCGCGACGAGGGCGATGATGGCGAGCGAAACGAGATCGACGGTCATAGAAGCCTTTCGGACGTGCGGTTTCTCTCGAACAAACCGTATCATTGTATACCTTTGCTTTGAACGCTTAGGCGTTTCGCGCGATAACTCCCGGCCAATTCCAGCACTTCTGGCCTCGTTTGAACCTGTGCTTGAACCAGCGCCTTGCATCGATGCGGGTTGGAATCGGCTCGTCATGGTAGACTGTGCAGAAGGCGTGTTTCGGTTGCCCTGCACGCCTCCTGCAAAACGGAAGGAGCATGTACCATGATCATCACCACGACGCCCACCGTCGACGGATACTGTGTATCGGGCTATTACGGCATCGTATTCGGTGAGGTTATAACCGGCATCAACCTTGTCCGCGATTTTGGCGCCGGCATACGCAACCTGGTGGGCGGACGAAGCGCCGGCTACGAGGAAGAGCTCCTGCAAGCGCGCTCCGAAGCGCTAGCCGAGATGGAGCAGCGTGCGCAAGAGCTGGGCGCGCATGCTGTTATCGGCGTCGATTTGGACTACGAGGTGCTCGGCCAGGGCAATATGCTCATGGTGACGGCTTCCGGCACCGCCGTAACCCTTGAACAGGCGTAGAAAAGCGCGTTCTTGCGGAGTTCAAGGAGCCATGCCGTCATGCGCATGGTGCTTTCGGCTATGATGCGGCCCTTATGCGTTCGCCGGATCGCCTGGCCGATCGCGAGCGTGCCAGCCGAGGTGCGGAAACAGCGGAAGGTACGGTATGACCGGTAGGGAAGAGAGCGGGATGGGGCGGGTTTCGGCCGGCAAGCGCCGGACGTATCTCGCGCTCGAGGACGTGCGCTGCGCGCACGGGGCGGCGCGGGCGGTGAGCATCGCGCTGTTCATCCTCATCGTTGCAAATGCGCTGCTCGTTTATGCGGAGCCTCAAATCAACGCGTCGTCGGCCTTGGCTGCGGGATTCGTGACGTTCGGTCTTGCTTCGAGCGTCGCGTTCGGCGTCGAATACGTCGCCCGCCTGTGGATAGCCGATCTCGTATACCCCGGTCGTTCGCCCTTGCGCGCGCGCCTTCGCTACATGTTCTCGCCCATGGGCATCGTCGACCTGCTCGCATTCTTGCCAGGCCTACTTGTGCTCGTGGTCCCAGTCTCGCCGTCCGCGCTCAACGCTGCTCGCGTCATCCGGCTCGTGCGGCTCTTCAAGCTATCGCGCTACATGCGCGGGCTGCACTCCATTGCGCGCGTGTTCGAGAAGCGCCGGCCGGAGATCGTCGCAGCGTTCGCAGTGCTCGCGCTGCTCACCGTTACGGCGAGCGTGCTCATGTACGAGATGGAGCATCCTGTACAGCCCGACAAGTTCGACAGCGTGCTCACGGGCATGTACTGGGCCATGACCACCATCACCACCACGGGCTACGGCGACCTCGTGCCGGTGACGGCTGCGGGACGGCTCATCGGCTTCGCCACCATGCTACTGTCTATCGCCGTGGTTGCCATACCGGCCGGCATCTTCTCGGCCGGCTTCGTGGCGGAATTCCGCGCCCAGGATGCTCGCGTGCAGGCGCATTCGAAAGGCTCTGAAAGCCTGGAAAGCGAAACCTCAGACGCGAGCCCAGGCGAGTGAGCGCGGACGACCCTGGTCTCTAAGCGCCGTCTACGGCGTAGCGATTCTTGCCGCAGGCTTTGGCATGGTAGAGCGCCCGGTCCGCGCGTCGGTACAGCGTTTCGAAATCGCGCCCGCTTTCGGGGGCGAACGCCACGCCCACGCTAGCTGACAAGCTGCACGTTCCCGCATCGGTTTCGACATCCATGCGCAGGGCCTCGACGAGATCGGCGGCCTTCTTCTCGGCGGATGCGGCGTCGTCCATGGGCAGGAACACCACGAATTCGTCGCCGCCTATGCGCCCGACGACGTCCTCGCGGCGGAAATGCCCTTCCACCGTCTGGGCGAACCGGGCGAGCACCGTATCCCCCGCGCTGTGACCGAAACAGTCGTTGACCGCTTTGAAATTGTCGATATCGAGAATGAGGAATGCGAATGACGCTTCAGGAGCCGAGGCTAGCTTCGCGCGTATGTGCTCCTGAGTCGCCGCCTTGTTGTACAGGCCGGTGAGCGAGTCGCGTTGCATCTGCTCGATCAGGGCATGCTCGCGACGTTTCTCTTCGTCGATGTTCTGTCGGTAGACCAGCATGCGCACCGACCCGTCCTGGCTCCATGTGAACAGGTGCGCATTGATCCTCATCCAGGTATACGTCTTGCCGTCCACCGTGCTCATGAAGTCGTACGTCAGCTCGTCCTTGCCGCGTGCGTACGCTTCGAGCACCGACGCGGGGGTGAACATCTCGAGATAGCGCTGGCGGAATTCATCCTTGATCTGCTTCTCGGCAATGATGGAAAGCGCCTTGACGAACGGTGTGCCCGGCGGCGCGCCCAGACTTCTGAAGTACTGCTCGGTCTCCTCGCTCGCAGCGCGGTTGTGTGTGACGTCGATCTCGTAGATGTTGTCGTAGACCTGCTCGGCCGCCTCCTGGAACATGGATTTGCGCTCCTGTTCGGCCGCGGTCGCCTGCATCGCGATGAGCCTGTTGTAGCGTCGGAAGATACTCGTCGTGGCCAGCAGCACGAGGACGATCACGATCGCTATGACGACGACGGCCAACGCGAATTGGAATGCGATCTGGGCGTCCAGTTCTGACGTGTCGTGATCGACGACAAGGAACCAGTCGAGGTGGGGGATGAACTGCGTCACGAGGTAGCCGGATCCGCCTGATGACGAGTACCAAAGGCTGCTCGGATCATCTCGATCGCGAAGCGCCTGGCTCTCCAATCCGTCGAGCGCCCCTGCGTCGAACAGATCTGCACGGCCGTCCTGGGCGCTATCGGCGGAAACCTCGATCATTCCTTCGCTGTCGACAAGGTATGCGCTCGTGCCAGTCTGCTCCTCGTATTCGGCGAACATCTCGCGCAGGTCGTCGATCCGAAATCCGACGCCCACGATGCCAAGGGTCTCGCCTTCGTCGTCGAGTATGCGGCCGTTTATGAAGACGGTGATCTCATTATCGGTGGCTTCGTCGTTGTCGATGTTGATCGAATATTCCTCGCTGCTCTCAAGGAAGGCGTAAAACCAGTCGTTCTCCGGGTTGTCGGCCTCGAGCATGCGGTCGATGCCGTTGAAATGATAGTAACGGTTTGTCGCGGCGGAAGCGAGGAAGACGGAATCGTAACCGTACTTCTCGCGGTAGGCGTCCAGGTATGAGCGCAGCGATTCCTCGTAAGCGCCTTCGTCGAAACGGTCGAGTTCCGAGTCGAGGCGTTCTTTGAGCAGGCTGTCATTGGCCATCGTGAGCGACACGTCGATAGGCTGCGTGAACCGCGCATCGATATCGCGCGCTATGCTATCTGACGTGAGCATAGACACGCGCTCGGCATCCTCTTCGAACGCCTCGCGATTAGAATGGTAGCTGATATAGGAGGTGAGCGCGAAGCCCAGCACGATGATGGCACAGATCAACGCATTCGCATGCCAGGTGATTCGCTTGCTCATACGTCTCTTTTCCTAAAGCAGGTTCCCGTGTAGCGCGAACCTGGGCATCACGTCGTGCTTCGAACGAATACTATGATAGCATGCCCGCTTTCTTGAGTTCAGGTGTTAAACGGACGGTTGACCGTGCCGGGCTCCATCGCCGCGAAATCGCGCGCGGCTCTCCTCTAGCGCTTCGTCTCCACCGAGTTTGCACGGGCCGTGCCTCGCGGTATGGTGGCTCACTCAGAAAGGTATCGTTCGAGGGCTGGCCACATGCGCGCAGCTTCGGCGTAGCCCTGCTCGTAGAGGGCGAACAGCTTGCCGGGATCCTTTTCCATGCTGCCGACGGTCACCGGTTCAGGCGGGCGGATGAGGAACAGCCGGCTTTCGTCGTGAAGGCTCGGCAGCGCGCGGTACAGGCGATTGTATTCGTAATGGCGATGCTGGAGCCGCTCGAGATAGAAGGGGTAGTCGCCATAGCGTTGGCGCAGAAGGGCCATGAGCTTGTTGGGACCCTTCACGTAGTCTGCTGCTTGAGTGAGCACCACGATGTGCTTCTTCGCGCCGGTCAGCCACGAATGCACGATGGGCACGCTGTCGCACGTGCCGCCGTCGAGCAGATGCTTGCCGTCCACGTCGACGATCTGGCTGACGAGGGGCATGGAGGACGATGCGATGAGATAGGGAAGGTCGGCGACGGAATCCGACACGTCGTGGTAGTCTGCCTCTCCGGTCACGAGGTTGCTCGAAACCGCCACGAGCTTCATAGGCGATTCATCGAAAGCGCGGTAGTTGAACGGCTCGAGCGCGTTAGGCACCTCGTCGAAGGCGAAGTCGCGCCCGAAGGCGTTTCCCGTGCGTACAAAGCTCTTCAAAGACAGGTAGCGCCAATCGGCGCTGTACTTCGTGTTGACATAGCAGGTGCGTCCGTCTTCGCCGGCAACATAGTTGTACCCGCAGAGCGCTCCCGCGGATACGCCGATGACAAGCTCACAGAACAGCTTGCGATCCATGAAGCAGTCGAGGACGCCCGCCGTAAACTGACCGCGCATCGCGCCGCCTTCGAGCACGAGGTTTGCCGGATATGCGTCGTGACCGTTCCAGGCAGGTTCGTGGAAGCTCGTTTCAGGTGCAGTCGATCCGATGGGGTTCGAAGCGCCTTGCGTGCGAAATACCGTGCTCATGCGGAGATCCTTTCTTCGATCGTCGTCAATTATAGCCTTCGGAGTGGAATGCCTCCTCGCAGAATATGTCGGCTTTTTCTAGATTTATCTCCTTTTTGGTAACATTTGATGCAGGCGCTCGCGAGAGCGGGTACAATAGCCCGAGAAAAAGCAGGCCGACATTGTGAACCGGCTTCGTGGCGTCCGGCCCATCTCGGTTCCGGGTGCACTGTCAAAGGAGGCAGCACATGAGCGAGATCGTAACCTCTTCGGATTTTCAGTCCAAAGTGCTCGACGCGCAAGGCCCCGTGCTTGTGGACTTCTTCGCAACATGGTGCGGACCATGCAAAATGCTCGCTCCGACCATCGACGAGGTGGCCGGCGAGACGGCGGGCAAAGCGGCCGTGTACAAGCTCGATATCGACCAGAGCCCCGACATTGCTCAGCGCTACGGCGTGATGAGCGTGCCGACTCTGATGGTGTTCGAGAATGGCCAGGTGAAGAAGCAGGCCGTGGGCGTGCAACCCAAGCAGAACATCCTCTCGATGTTGGCGTAGCGCGCACGCGCTCGAAAGCCTGCAAGAGCGCACGAGTTTGCAGGAAGAAGCCGGTCGCGGTGGCGCCGGCTTCTTCTATGCTCGAGGGCTGTGCCGGCCTTTCATCGGCGGGATTTCGGCAGACGAAACGCCGGGGATCGAGTGATCCCCGGCGTCGGGAGGGGGCGATGCCGCTGCCGGGCATGCGGCCCGGCAGCTGGTTGGGGGGGCGGCCGTTAGGCTTTTACCACCGGCAGGTAGAAGACGCGCGGAGAGTTTCCGCTTTCGGGAAGGTAGACGTCGCCGCCCCGCTTCTCCACCATCTTCTTGATCTCGTCCAAGTCGCCGAACACGCGCGCCTCAGCCATGCAGGCCCGCACGCACGCCGGCTGGTCGTTTCCGGCTTCGCGATACTTGACGCACAGGTCGCACTTATCGACGCATTTCTCGGGCATGTCGGCGTAGGCCACCTGCTCGTACTCGTTCAGCTCGTCGCCGAAGTAGCCTCGCTTATCCTCGACAGCATAGCGGGCGCCATAGGGGCAGGCTTCCACGCAGAGTTTGCAGCCGATGCATTTCTCCTTGTCGATCACCACGATGCCGTCCTCTTCGCGACGGTAGGTGGCGCCTTCCTGAGGGCACGCTTCGACGCAGGAGGGGTTCTCGCACATCATGCACAGCATGGGGCGGATGGTGCGAACCGCATTGGGATAGGTGCCTTCGCTGCCGCGCTCCACATGGGACCGCGTGACGCCGGGAGGCGTGCCATTAGCCTGCTTGCAAGCCACCGAGCAGCCGTGGCAACCGACGCATTTCTCCAGATCGATAACGAATCCGTAATCCATGGATACCAGCCTCCTAGCCGATCTTCTCAAGCTTGCAGCGGACACACTGTTCCACGCCGGAGCACAGATGGTCCATGCGCTCGGGGACGCCGGCGGGGACGAGATGGTTCACAGCCGTGCCCTTGCTCTTGCCGATGGGCTGGAACTCGCTCTTCGCGTTGAGGTGCCCGCCCACGGAAGCGACGCATTCGGGATGCACGAGCCCGGTGACCACGGCGATGCCCTCAACCGTGGCGCCTTCGCGGTTGGACAGACGCACCTTATCACCGGATGCGATGCCCTTTGCGGCGGCCGTCTGTTCGTTGATCTCGAGCAGATAGGTGGTGTCGTCCATCTCGTTGATCTCGTTGATCCAGGCGTTCTCCACCTGCCAAGTGTCGGTGTTGATGGCGTTGGTCCAGTACACCGGGAACATGTCGAAACCCTCTTCTTCGACCTCGTGGTCGATGCAGGCCTTCCACTCCGGTAGCGGTACGTAGTCGTCGGTCTCCCAGGGGATGCCGAGCTTGGCAACTTCAGCCTCCACCTTCTCCTTCGCTTCGAACATGAAGTCAAAGTACAGCGGAATGCGGCCTTCCTGGCCGGCGGCGAATACGTACACCTCCTCGGGGGTGCGCTCGCGCGTCAGCACGCCGTGCTCGCGGAACCACTCGACGCCGCGGCCTTCGCCGGCTAGCGACTTGAGGGCGGCGTCGCACACCTTTTCGGCGGTGATCTGCTCGGATTCGCTCAGCTTGTTCTCGTCGGTGAGGCGGTAGTAGTCGTTGAGTGCGCCGGCGAACGCTGCGGTCGAACCGGACTTTTCGGCCATTGCACCGAACGAATCGAGCGCGGAGGGGCAGTCGTCCTTCGCCTCGACAATGGGCATGCGGCCGGCCACGATGTAGGGAACCTCGAGCGCGCCAGGTACGCGGTGGTTGTTGAACGACAGCGGCAGGGGATCGAAACGCTCCAGATAGCATGGCTCCGGGATGATGAGGTCGTAGTAGTACGACGAGTCGTTCAGGTAGATGTCCATGGCGAAGATCCAGTTGAACGATTCGAGCACCTTGGCCTGGTAATCATGGTTGCACCAGTTCTTCAGCGGGTTCGACGCCATGCAGAACGCCACTTCGGAAGGCTTGGTCTTGTAAATGTCGGGCTGCACTTGGGATATGTAGCCGAAATGCTGGTCCATGGTGAGGGGCTGCAGCTCCTCGAGCGCCAGGGTGGTGGGCGTGTAGCTCATCTCGCGGACCTTCTTGTAGTGCGAGCCCTGGTCGGGATACCCATGCGCCATACCAAGCTCTTCGATGAGGCCGTCTTCCTCCCACACGGAGAACTCCCAGGAGTGGACGTTGTCGCCCTCGTAGAAGCCGTGGGCGTTCTTGGTGTAGTAGCCCAGGTAGCCGCCGCGCGAGAACGTGGAGCCCACGAGCGTGTTCAGCTGCAGGATGGCCCAGTGGGACAGAAAGCCGTGCTTGTGGCGGGCGATGCCGGAGAACGTGTCCACCGCGACAGGGCGGTAGGGCACGGTCAATCCGTCGACCTCGACCGTCTCGCCGATGCAAGCGGCCTCACCGAACTCCTTGGCCAGGCGACGGATGGTGTCGGCCGGGACCGTGGATACCTGCTCGGCGTATTCGGGCGTGTAGGTGGCGACATGCTCCTTGAACACGCTGAAAGCGGTGCGGGCCTTCTTGCCGTCAACGTCGAACTCGCCTTCCAGGGCCGGTGCGGCGGCTTTGTCGTAGGTTGCGGGAGCGTTCGCATCGCCATCCCAGTACAGAGCCTTGTTGCCATTGGCGGCGTCGCGCATGACGCGACCGGTGTCCGGGTCGATGAGCGAGGGGGCGTTCGTGCGGTTCGTCAGGAACTCGGCGTCGTAGATGCCGTACTCGTTGACGAGCAGGTTCGCCATGGCGAGCGCTACCGCGGCGTCCGTGCCGGGGCGGATGGGCACCCATTCGTCGGCTTTCTCCGCCGAGCCCGACATATGCGGGTCGAAGTTCACGAGCTTGCAGCCGTTCTTGCGGCTCTCGGCGAAGATCTTGGCGGTGATGCTCGTCCCGTGGCGCGTGGCCACGCCGGCCTGCGTGCCGAACTGCATGAGGTACTTGCAGCTGCCGTAGTCGGGCATGGCGTTACCGCAGCCTGTGAGCAGCGACGAGATGGTGTGCGTGGGCGCGCCGCAGATGTCGGCCTTGAACGGCACGGGGATGTTGCCCCGGCTGCCGAGCCAGTTCATGGAGTCGATCCACGAGATAATGCTCGTGATGAGGGCGAACACGATAACGGGGTTGCCCTTCTCCTTCTGCTCGTCGAGCTTCTCGTTGATGAGGTCGTACGCCTCGTCCCAGCTGATCTCCTCCCAGCCGGGATCGATGCCGACGCCCTTTTCGGGATTGGTGCGCTTGAGTGGCTTGGTGATGCGGTTCTCATCGTAGAGCTGCATGATGCCCGCGGTTCCCTTGCCGCACAGGTGGCCCCAGCCAGCCGGGCTGCGGTCGTCGCCCTTGATCTCCACGAGCTTGCCGTCGACGACGTGCCCGAGAATGCTGCAAGCGTTGAAGCACATGTTGCACTGCGACGGCAGCCATTCGCCTTCGTCAGCCGTTTTATCGGTACCGGCTTTGCCGGACTCCTCCGACGCGCAGGCGCCGAGCGTTCCTGCAACGCCGAGCGCGCCGACGCTCAGTGCGCCGGCTTTGACGAAGCTGCGGCGGCTGAGGTTGGCGTGTCCCTGTGCGCGCTCCGCCGCCGCGTTCTCCGCGTCGGCGATCACGTGCGTGCTGCTCTCTTTGCTCATATCCTCTCCTCTTTGATCGAAGTGCTCTTCTCTCGTCCTTGCCCCTGCATCGGCCTTTGGGCACCACCTCCCCCGCGTATCGCAGCCCTTGTCCGATGCTCGAAGACTAGCATCTTGCGCGGCACGGTTTCGAATACGCAGGGATGATTCGGTGAAATCATCCTTCTGGGATGATGCCCCTCAGATGCGCTATCCTGTGTTTGCGATTACAATGGGCGAGCCAGGGGGGCCGCCAAAGGGGGGTGGGAGCCGTGCCCGTGCTTCAGAAAGTCAAGAAGATGTTCGACTTCGACGTGCGTCCAGCCATCGTCGTCGGCCTTGCTCTGCACTGGTCGTGGATTTGGATACTTTTCTGGAGCTCGTCGTTCTACCCCGTGTTCGAGTCTGCGGGATTGCAGCACGGCGGCGCGCTACTCGTAGACCCGCTGTGGTTCTTCTCGCTTCTGTCGAACTTCGCGACGCCTATCGTGTTGTTTTTCCTCGGCAAGCGCCTTGGCTCGGTTGGGTGGAGGGTGCCGCTTATGGTGGCCGCCGCCGTACTCACATCGCTGGGCACGTTTATGGTGGCCTATCCCGATGCATTGTTCGCGCCGGGCGCACGATTCGCGGGCTATGTGGCAGGCGCGGTGCTCACCGGAGCAGGATCGGCTATTGAGTTTGTGCTCTGGGGCGAACTGCTCGCCATCCTCGGAATGCGCCAAACGGTGGTGTACGGCGTGGCGGCCACCATCGTCGGCGGCCTTTTCTATATGGTTTCGATATTCTTCGCCCCTTCGGTCGTACAGTTCGCGGTGGCGTTGTTCCCTCTGTTGGAAATGGGCCTGTTCTGGTTCCAGCGCGACGTCGTCCTCCGCTACCGCGCGGGCACGTCCCAGCTTGCGCGTGAGGAGCCGGGCTCGGTGGGCAAGCCGGCGCGCGTCAAGTACCGCAAGGATCTGATCGGGCTTATCGTGATCTCGATGTTCTTCGCTACATCGTACGGCGTGATGAAGGGCATGTTCGTCTTCGCGGGTGCTGATCTGCTGGCGTTGCGCGACATCATCAACATCGTTGCTCTCGTCTTGGGGGCGCTGACCATCCTGCTGACCATGAGCGTGTTCAAGATGGACTTCAACCATCTGACCTACCAGGTGGCGTTGCCTCTCATGGCCATGGGCTTCGTTTGCGTGGCGTTGCCCGGATCGTTCGAGGTTCTGGGATTCTTCTTCCACCAGCTGGGCTACGAGTATTTCTATATCATCCTTTGGGCGCTTTGGCCCGCGCTCGCGCGCAAGAACAAACATGTGCCCGCCATGAAGTTTTGCGCTGCAGGCATCGCCTCCATCCAGGCGGGCCAGCTCGTGGGCTCGACCATCGGCGCTTCGCTCATGGAAGCCGCTGCCAGCCGCTACGAGGTGGCGATGATATCGGTGGTCGCGGTGTTCGTCATTCTCCTCGTTGCGCTGTTCGCGTTCGGCAATTCGCTGTCCCAGGTGGGATGGGGCGTGTTGCGACCGTGGGGCGATGTGGTGGCGCCAGAATCCAAGTTCCGTAAGGTGTGTGACGCCATTGCCTCGACGCGCGGCCTGTCGCCGCGCGAGGCGGAAGTATTCCACCTGCTGGCCAAGGGACGCAACTGCGAGTACATCAGCACCCAGCTCGTTGTGACCGAGGCGACTACCAAGACGCATATCCGCAAGGTGTACCGCAAGCTTGGCGTGCACTCTCAGCAGGCGCTGCTCGACATCATCGAATACGAACGCAAGAACATGTGACGTGCGAAGGAAAGCTCAGCAGCTCGCCGTTGGTTGCGTGCACATTCCTCCAATCCATGCGCGATAGAAGTCCCAGCGGCCTTCATCATCGGTCGCGGTGAGAAGATAGGTGCCCGCGACGTTTTCCGGCTCAACTCCGCTGGCGCGCGCCCGGTCTAGGAGCTCGTCGACGTTGCTTGCATCCATGGAAGGTGCAACCTTGAGCAGGCATTCGAGGCAGCCCGTATTGTGCTCAGCCTCGATGCGTTGCCAAAGAACGGTTTCTTTGCCGGGGCGGGCGTCGGCCACTGCTTCGTGCACGAGGGCGGGATTACGCGCGTCGATGAACACACCGTAGCGCCAGGGCTCCTCGACAAGAACCTTCCAAGGCTCGGGAGCATCGTAGTCGATGGCGCTGAGGCGGGCGATGGCGGGTCGGGCAGGGCGCATGCCCGAGCGCCGCAGCTGCTCAGCGGCGGCGTTGAGCGCGCGCTGCTGGGCAAGCCTGGCGCGCATGGCTTCCAGCTCGGCAATACGCTGCTCGATGTTCGCCTCGGTAAGGGCGAGCGCGGCATCGAGGCCCTTCGCGCTCAGTGTGTGATAGGATTCGAGCTCCTTCGCAGGAACGCCGAGTTTGCGGTAGAATGCGATCTCGCTCGCATGGATGAGGTCGTGAACCGTATACCGGCGGTAATCGTTCGCCGCGTTGCGCCCGGCGCTTATCAAGCCGCGGCTCTCCCAGTACCGCAGCGTGGAAGGAGCGACGCCAAGATAGCGCGCCGCGTCTTTGATGTCGTAGAACCTGGGCTCTCCCATGGGCGCTCCTGATGCGAGGGGCTGTGATCCGGAAAGCCCTTTCCTGATCGCACCCGTCCTCTTTTTGAAGATTAGAAGAAGGATCGGATAGGACATCTTTACCTTCAAGCGACTTTAAGGTTTAGAGTACCATCCGGTCGAATCAAGGGCAAGGTTCAAGACGGAGTCGAATACTTATGATCAAGAGAAGCATGCTTAAAGAGTACCTGCGCTACATCCTGCCCACGATGCTCACGTTCACGCTGGCAAGCGTCTACAGCATCGTGGACGGCATGTTCGTGGGGCACGCGGTGGGTGACGCGGGCGTCGCCGGCATCAATGTGGCGTTCCCGCTCGTGGCCTTCGTGATGGCCGTGGGCACGGGCATCGGCATGGGCGGCGGCGTGA
>JABLTR010067863.1_pt1 | contig 13148 bp, 17 predicted proteins | sample 7160071 | NCBI WGS metagenome assembly JABLTR01 (sample SAMN14651230, study PRJNA627086) | human gut metagenome | isolation source: feces | host: Homo sapiens
AAACCATTGACGCCCCATCCCAAAAAGACAGGAAAGCGAAGCGCCGGGATGAAGCCCGATAACAAGGCGGGCGGCTCCTGGCTCTATGCCCTGGGGCTGATCCCGGTAGTCTGGTTTGCCCTTTTGATTGCGCCGTCCCTTTCCGGGGGCCTTTCGGGGATCGTAAACGCCCTGCCTGCGGCAATGAACAACCCATTCCAAATCGTGTGGTGCGGGGACAGTGTAAAAGCTGTCCTCATTTTTATTGCCGCCTATGGGCTGGGCATTGGCATTTATCTCTCATCCCGGCGCAATTACCGCAGGGGCGAAGAACACGGCTCCGCCAAATGGGGCGATCCGCGGGCCGTGAATAAGAAATACCGGGATAAAGACCCGTTCCGAAACCGCATTTTTACCCAGCACGTCCGCATGGGGCTGGACGGGAAAAAGCACCGCAGGACGCTCAATACCCTGGTATGCGGCGGCAGCGGAGCAGGAAAAAGCCGGTTCTATGCGAAGCCCAACCTGCTCCAGGCGTCCCATGTCTCTTACTTTGTGCTGGACTGTAAAGGGGAACTGCTGCGCGACTGCGGCGGCCTGCTGGAACGGATGGGTTACGAGATCAAGGTGGTAGACCTTCTGAACATGGAGAAAAGCCATTGCTATAATCCCTTTGCCTATCTGAAGAACGACAACGATGTGCAGAAGATGGTCACAAACCTGTTCAAATCCACGACCCCAAAAGGGAGCCAGTCAAACGACCCCTTCTGGGACACGGCGGCCAGTATGCTCCTCATGGCGCTGGTTTTCTATCTCCATTATGAAGCGCCGGAGGATGAAAAAAACTTTGCGATGATAATGGAAATGCTCCGGGCCGGTGAGGTGCGGGAGGACGACGACAGCTACCAATCACCGCTGGACGAACTGTTTGAGCGCCTGGAAATGCGCTCCCCCGACCACATCGCGGTGAAGTATTACAAGGATTACCGTTCCGGCAGCGCCAAGACCTTAAAATCCATCCAGATCACCCTTGCGGCGCGGCTGGAGAAGTTTAACCTGTCCAGCGTGGCCGCGCTTACCGCCACGGACGAACTGGATTTGGCATCCCTCGGCGAAAAGAAGGTGGCGCTGTTCGCGCTGATTCCCGACAACGACAGCAGCTTCAACTTTTTAGTCAGCCTGCTCTACGCCAGCACCTTCCAGGAGCTGTTTTACAGCGCCGACCGGGTGCATGGCGGCAGCCTGCCCGTGCCCGTGCATTTCCTCATGGATGAGTTTGCCAACGTCAGTTTACCCGATGACTTAAGTTTCTTTGAGTCCGCATACCGCAAGGTGTGCGAAAAAATACGCATTGAATTGCTGGAACCCCCTAAAGCCCGGTGCGCTACAACACAATTTCCCTTTCCCTGTGGAAATAGATGTGAACGCGGCGAAAGCAGAAAAAAGCGCCGGGATGGTATATGGTCAAATCCTGTCTGCCGCCGAAAATGGGCAACCAGCAGCTAAGCCCGCAAGGGAAAGTCCAACGGCTATCCAATATGGAGTAGGCCCAAGGGGGCCGAAGCGGTGCGCTCCCGTCTCTGGCGGGATGAAGATATAGTCTACGCTTGCGTGAAAGCGCAAGAGGCTTATGAAGCCGGGCAGGATTACCGGGCCTGCCTCAATATTCCGGCGATAAACTACTCGCAACGATGAGATCGAGAAATATCTCGGTTTCCATCATCATCCAGAACATCGCCCAGCTCAAGGCGTTATACGAAAAACAATGGGAATCCATCATGGGCAACTGCGATGAGTTTTTGTACCTGGGCGGCAACGAAACCAGCACCCACAAGCTGATCTCCGAGAACTACCTGGGCAAAAGCACCCTCTGGCTGGACACCTACGGCAAGAGCACCGGCCATTCCGGCAGCTACTCCACCAACAACCAGATCACAGGCCGGGAGCTTTTAACCCCGGATGAGGTGCGTATGCTGGACAACAACCTGGCGCTGCTCTTTATCCGTGGGGAGCCGCCGCTGATGGATGAGAAGTACGACCTGTTAAAGCACCCGAATGTGAAGTACACCACCGATGGCGGCGCGCCCGCCTATTCCCACGGCGGCACCGAAAACGCCGTGGCGGATATGGTCATTGGCCGCCTCACCCCCGGCGACCTTGCAAAAATCAAGGAGCCGGAAACCCTTTGTGAACTTCTGTCCGACGAGGATATGAAGAAAATCTTTCAATTCAAGGAGGAAAAGCAAAATGAAACGGTTTAACAAGAAGAACAAGGAAACCCGCAGCCTGCCCATGGGCAGAAAGGGCAAATGCGCCTTTGCCGTTTACACGTCCCTGGTGCTCATGCTGTGCTGCTGCACCACCACGGCCTTTGCCGCCAGCGACCCGTTGACGGTCATCAACAATTTGTCTGATTTCATCTTCGGCCTGATCCGCGCCGTGGGTATGATCCTGCTGGGCTTTGGCGTCGTGCAGATCGGCCTTTCCCTGAAAAGCCACGACCCCAGCCAGCGGGCCAACGGCTTTCTCACTCTGGCAGGCGGCGTCGTGATTACGTTTGCGAAGGAAATCCTCACGCTCATTACGGGCTGATTTTCCAGCGGAAAGGAGTATGGCTATGAATCTGAAATGCGAGTGCTATATCCACTCTTTGAAGCAGGGGGAAAAGAACGTGCTGGGCGAGGCCACCATCCTCAAACGCCTGGGGGACAACGACTACCTTGCTGAGTATAACGGCGTAAAATGCCACGCGATTTTTAATCCCTTTGTCGGACGGTATTTTGTGGATGATGTTTACGGCATTATCCGCCAGCCGCAGGAGCGCGGCGGACGATAAGCGAAAATACGGCAGTGCGGGGGCGGGCCGCTGCGGCCTGCCCCTTACCGCTGCTGGAAAGGAGGTAGCAGAATGTCCGATAACTGGGTAGTCCAGAACTTGCAAAATGCCCTCGATACCTGGAACAAGTACCTGTCTGAGATCTGGCAGCTCATCACCCAAAGCCCGGAACAGTTCAAGGGCGGCTCCATCTGGGGCGTCATTGTCAACATCCATGACGCGGTAAGGGCGATTGGCCTTGCGCTTTTGGTGCTGTTTTTTGTGGTGGGTGTCATGCGCACCTGCGGCTCATTCGCAGATGTGAACTTCTGTTAGAGAACATATACAACTGAATACGGATTTATCTGATGGCAAGCACTTGCAACTATCCGAGAAAAGAACGGATATATGCAGGTGCTTTTCTTTTTCAAAAAATCAGAACACAGTGTCCAAAATCGGCTATCCGCACGGGCTGTAAGGTAGGGGGCAAGTCTGCCCGTCCGTACCTTGACAACTTCACAGCAGCCGCCGGAGAGATACCTGCCGCAACGGACAGTGCCGCCATGATACGAGCGCACCCATTGCTTAATCCATGCACAGCATAGGCAGTGACAACGCCGCTTTGGGAAAGCGTGGAACCGTATGGAATGGCTGTGCTTACATATCCCCGTCCTTGTGGCAGGGATATAAAAATTTTAAGGAGGTCGAATGCCTATGGACAAGTATGCAACAACCAGACGAAAGCGGAAGGAGGACACCCATGCAAAAGCTGAACATGGTGGACGCAGATACCCTGCTCTATCAGCCGCTTGACAAGCCCCGCTTTGTGGTGGACGGTCTTATTCCCACGGGGCTGATCCTGTTCTGCGGCTCACAGAAAATCGGCAAAAGCTGGCTCATGCTGAAACTCTGCTTATGCGTTTCGGCGGGACTGCCATTCTGGGAGATGGAGACACGGGCAGGCGATGTGCTGTACCTGTGCCTTGAGGATACCTTTTTCCGCATACAGGACAGGCTTTTCCGATTGACGGACGAGGCGGACAGCCGCCTGCACTTCGCTGTGGCGAGCTGCAAGCTGACGGACGGGCTGATTGTGCAGTTGGAGGACTATCTGAAGGAGTACCCCGACAGCAGGCTCATTGTGATTGACACTTTGCAGAAGGTACGCACCGCCTCAAAAGACAACGCCTATGCCAGTGATTACGGGGACATTTCCCAGATTAAGGAGTTTGCCGACAGGCATTCCCTTGCGGTCATCGTTGTCCACCATATCCGCAAGCAGAACGACAGTGATGTGTTCAACAAGGTATCGGGGACAACGGGACTGACGGGGAGCGCAGACGCCACTTTTGTACTGGAAAAGGAAACCCGTGCGTCCGATACCGCAAGGCTCTACTGTGTCGGCAGGGATATTGAGTATCAGGAGTTTGTCCTGCGTTTCAGGGAGTGCAGTTGGGAAATGGTGGAGCGCAAGGGGCAGGAGCAGCTTGCGAGGGAAAGCATACCGCCTGTCCTTTTTCGGCTCGTAGAGTTTATGCAGGATAAAGAAAACTGGTGCGGCACAGCTACGGAACTTCTGGCGGCGATGGCGGAAACAGACACCCCGCCCACGGTCATTACGAAGTGGCTCAACGAATACCGCACAACCTTTTTAGCAGACAACCATATTGGCTATGCGTACCGCAGGAAGAAAGAGGGCAGGCTGATTGCGCTCATGCGTCAGGCGGGTGACAGTGATGACGGTGGTGACGGCGATGTCGGGATACCCCCTGCGTCTGTCACTGACGACACAGCAAAGTGAAATCCGGCGGTCTTGCCCTTCGGGTGGCAGGCATGGCGGCGATGGCAATGCTTCTCCATCTGCGCCCTGCCACCCTGCGGGAGAACACCCCGCAAACGCTCCGTGCAGGCGTGGGCTTTTCTCGCCTCTTTCGGCTCGTAAAGCCACCCCTGCGGCTGAAAAAACCGTCCCGGTTTTTACAGCCCGCTTTTACAGGGTGTAACACACTACACCTTGCAAGCAAGGAGCGTGTGCCAGACTTTCCCTCTGGACTCCCTTTATGCAGGGCTTGCGCCCTGCTCCCCGCCGCCTGCGGCTGCGGGGAAAGGCGGTGCCGGTGACAGTGCCGCACAGGTTTAGGGGGCATCCCAAAACCACCGTCATCACTGTCACCACCGTCACCGCCTAAAGAACACCCGCCGAAAAAAGAAAGGAGTTGAACGCTTATGCCTTACGCAATCCTGCGTTTCCAGAAACGCAAGGCAGGCTCTGTGGCTGCCTGTGAACGCCACAATGAACGGAAGAAGGAGGCGTACAAGAGCAATCCCGATATTGATCTGGAACGCTCCAAGCACAACTATCATCTTGTGTCGCCGCCACGCTACACCTACAAAAAAGAGATCAACCGCATGGTGCAGGCGGCAGGCTGCAAGGTACGCAAGGACAGCGTGATGATGGTGGAAACCCTCATTACCGCCTCTCCCGAATTTATGAACAGCTTACCGCCAGAGGAACAGAAAGCCTACTTTGCTATGGCTTTGGACTTCATAGCGGAGCGTGTGGGAAAACAAAATATCCTCTCTGCTGTGGTGCATATGGACGAGAAAACACCCCATATGCACCTTTGCTTTGTGCCGATTACGCCAGAGGGAAAGCTGTCTGCCAAATACTTTTTAGGCAACCAGAAGTCATTATCCGAGTGGCAGACCGCCTACCATGAGCGCATGTCCGCACGGTGGAATGAGTTGGAACGGGGGCAGTCCTCAATGATTACGGGGCGAAAGCATATCCCCACATGGCTCTTTAAGCTGGGCGGCAGGCTGGATAAACAGTATGAGGAAATCGTGGCGGCGCTGTCCGATATTAACGCCTTTAACGCAGGGAAGAAACGGGATAAGGCGATCTCCCTGCTTTCCGCATGGCTGCCGGAGGCAGAAAAGTTTTCACGGGAGATCGGGAAACAGAGCGCCTATATCGACAGCCTGAAAAAGAAAATCGGGCAGGAAAGCGACTATGCGGGGCGGCTGCGTGACGAGAAATACGCAGAGGAATTAAAGGTGCAGAAAGCCAACCAGAAGATATTTGAGTTGCAGCGCACTAATCAGCAGTTGGAACGCCTGCTGAGGAAAATCCCGCCCGAAGTGTTGGAAGAATTGCAGAAATCGAATAGAAACAGGTCAAGAGAAAGGTAGGAAAGCTATTGAAAAAACAGGATTTTACAATGCTGAAGATTGAGGATTTACACCCGTTCCCCGATAACCCGTTCCGTCTGGTGGAGGACGACCTGCTGATGGAACTCTCTGAGAGTATCAAGGAGTTTGGTGTGGTAACGCCTATTATAACCCGCCCGAAAGAGGATGGGAACGGGTACGAAGTCATCGCAGGGCAGCGGCGTGTCCGTGCCTCACAGCTTGCAGGGATAGAGACAATCCCTGCTTTTGTTTTGCCCTTAGACCGTGACCGGGCGATTATTACCCTTGTGGACAGCAATATCCAGAGGGAAAATATCCTGCCAAGCGAGAGGGCTTTTGCCTACAAGATGAAGTTGGAGGCGATGAAAAGGCAGGGATACCGCACGGATTTAACTTCGTCCCAAGTTGGGACGAAGTTGCGGACGGACGAAACGGTGGCGCAGGGCTTTGGTATTGGAAAGACCACCGTACAGCGATATATCCGCCTGACCGAGTTAATCCCGCCGATTTTACAGATGGTGGACGAGGGGCAGATTGCCCTTACCCCTGCGGTGGAACTGTCTTTTTTGAAGAAGGACGAGCAGGAAAACCTGCGGATCACGATGGAGAGCGAGGACGCTACTCCCTCTCTTTCGCAGGCACAGCGCATGAAAAAATTAAGCCAGATTGGGCGGCTTGATATGGATACCATCTTTGCGATTATGACTGAGGAAAAGGCAAACCAGAGGGAAACCGTGAAAATCGGTATGGACAAGCTGCGGAAATATTTCCCCAGAGGCACAACGCCAAAACAGATAGAGGACACCATTCTCCGACTTCTGGAGCGTGAATTACAGAGAAAACAAAACCGTGACAGCCGATAATCTTCTTTTTTCGGCAGGTAACAGACAGAAAGGACAGGTCTTTGATGAAAGAAATCCAGTATGAAATCGTAAGGGAAATCGCTGTCCTCTCCACGGGCGACAGCGGCTATACAAAGGAAATCAACCTGATTGCGTGGAACGGGAACGAGCCGAAGTACGACATCCGCAGCTTTTCCCCTGCCCGTGAGAAATGCGGCAAAGGCATTACGCTGACAAAGGCAGAGGCGGAGAAACTCCTTGCGGCTCTGAAAAAGGAACTGGAACAATGAGATTTTGAAGGGAGGTATGCCTATGGCAAAGACAACGGTGCGCCCGAAAATCATCGTGCAGGCGGCTTACACGGGCGGCGCAGATATGCGGGAATTATTTATTTCCCTGCTTGTAAACGAGGTGCGGAGGGGAAAATCCTCTCCCCGCACCTTTGAGATAATCAAACTTCCGCAATACAATGAGGGCAGTACAGATACAAAGGAGGCGAGCTGAATGGCAATGTTAAGGGCGGCTCTGTACTGCCGCTTATCAAAGGACGATATGCTGCAGGGCGACAGCGAGAGTATCAAAACGCAGAAAGCCATGCTGACGCAGTACGCAAAGGAGCATGGCTTTCTGGTGGTGGAGATCTATGTGGACGATGGGTATAGCGGATTGAATTTCGACCGTCCGAGTTTTAACCGTATGCTTGATGACATCGAGGCGGGAAAGATTGATGTAGTCATTACGAAAGACTTATCCCGTCTGGGGCGTGACCATCTGAAGGTCGGACACTTCACGGAGATTTACTTCCCGATGAAGAATGTGCGGTATATCGCAGTCAATGACGGTGTGGACACCGCCAACAAGAACAACGATATAGCGGCTCTGAAAAATGTGATGAACGAGTTTTACAGCCGGGATAATTCCCGCAAAATCCGTTCCTCTATCCGTGCGAGGGCAAAGGCGGGGCTGTACCGTTCGTCCTTTAACCCTATCGGCTATCGCAAATCCCCCGATAACCACAACAAACTGATCGTGGACGAGGAAACAGCGTGGATTGTGAAACGGATATTTGAACTTGCCAACGCAGGCATGGGAGCGCATAAAATCGCTACCGTATTTCGTGAGGAACAAGTACCCTGCCCGTCATGGTGGCTGCACAGCCGGGGCGAAAAGGACTACTCCAAGCGGTTTGAAAATCCAGAGAACAAGTATGAATGGTCGCACACCGTCATACGCAATATCATTTCCAATCCCCTCTATCTGGGGCATTGCGTGATGTGCAAGACCGAGAGTATCTTCAAGGTCAACGCCTCAAAGAAAGTACCAAAAGAGGACTGGATTACCGTGGAGAACACCCATGAGCCGCTTGTGACGCAGGAGGTTTTTGACGGGGCAAACGAGAAGATTTTGAGCCGCAGGCGGGATACCACCGATAACTTTGTCTCTCCCTTTGCGGGGCTTGTGAAGTGCGGCACTTGCGGAAAGGCGTTAGGCTTGCGCTACTGGACGGGGAAAAGGCATAGGATTTATGTGTGTACCACTTACGCCCACGACACTAAAGCCTGCACAGACCACCGTATTTTCTATGAGGATTTATACAAGGCGGTGCTTGCGGATATTCAGTACCACGCCCGCCTTGCCTATGAGGACAGGGAGAAAGCGGTGGCTCTGGCAGTGAAGATGAACGCCAGAGCAGACGGGAGCAAGGGGAAAAACAACGCCGACAGACTGAAAGCGGCAAAGAAACGGTATGAGGAAGTGACGAGACTGTTTGACCGTCTGTATGAGGACAGTGTATCGGGGCGTATCTCCCATGACAATTTTAACCGTCTGATGGATAAGTATCAGACCGAGCAGGAGCAGCTTTTAGGGCAGATACAGGCTTTAGAAACCGCCATGCAGGAGGTTAAGGACAATCAGCAGAACGCTGTCAGGTGGGCGGAACTGATGGCACAGTATGTGGGGATACAGGAGTTGACTGCTGAAAATCTTAATCTTCTTGTGGAGAGGATTGAGGTCTATGACCGCACGGAAACCAATGCCGGGGCAGAACAGATGATTAAAATCTGTTACCGCTTCGGCGGCTACATAGGGGAACGGGTATTTTCCGCAAAGGTGCTGAAACACCCTTGCAGGAAAAAAGCCTGCCCTCTCAAAGAAAGGAAAGGCTATGGGAAAATATCACTTGTATCTTAGCGAGGAAGAAAGGCAGCTTGTTCTCCACGCTCTGATCGACTTCCGCAACAAGCTGATTGCGGCGGGCAGATATACGGACTGCGTGGACGAGCTGCTGATAAAGGTCATGTACGCAAAGACGAAAAAGATAAAAATACGGTAATGGAGGGAATGACAATGACGAAATCAATCTTTGAACAGTTGGGCGGCACTTATGAACAGCAGGGAGATTATCTTCTCCCCTGCCTCACAGTACCAGACGAAAAAGAACAGTCCATAGGCGTATGGGGGCAGCGGCACTTGCGGTATCTGAAAGAATACCGCAGAGCCACCTACATAACCCTGCTCACAAGCGGCAGGCTGAACGCTTACCTTGCCGACATCGACAGGCAGGCACAGGAGCGCATGGAAAGGCTCACGGAGCAGATGAAACGGGCTCAGGGTATCACGGAACAGCTAAAGGCGGAAAATGCCTTAGAATGGGTACAGAGAATGAATAACATACGGGCGTGTGCAAGGGAGATTGTGGAGAGGGAGAGGATTTCTACATCAGTAAAAAAAATATAACTTCCGAAAAGTTTCCGAAATCTTTTTAAACCGTTGTTGCTCAAAAGTGCAAATGATATAATTAAACGGAACAACAAAATAGATGTGTCTTCAGGGCAGGGTGAAATTCCCGATTGGCGGTAAAGTCCGCAAGCGTTTTTCGCATGATTTGGTGTAACTCCAAAACCAACAGTATAGTCTGGATGAAAGAAGATAAAATATATTTCTCACAGTTTTTTCTGTGGTTTACCAAACACTTAACACCTGAAAGGCATTTCCTTTTGGGTGTTATTTTTATAATTGCGGAGGAAATTGAACATGAATAGTAAAACAAAAAAACTTACAACAGTTGCTATGCTTTGCGCTATTACTTACGTTGTAATGGCTGTTGGAAGAATACCGATTGTGTTATTCCTAAAGTATGATCCGTCAGATGTTATTGTTACATTAGGTGGGTTTATTTGGGGACCGATGACTTCTTGCATTGTATCAGTTGTTGTGGCAGTAATCGAAATGATTACGGTAAGCGAAACAGGAATTTTGGGATGTATTATGAATATCGTGCAGACGCTTTCGTTTGCGTGTACTGCTGCTGTAATTTATAAGAAAAAACACACATTGTCCGGCGCAGTTATCGGTTTGGTTTCAGGGTGGATAATAAGCGTATTTGTCATGTTACTATGGAATTATCTTGTAACACCCCTCTATATGGGGTATTCAAGAGAGGTTGTAGCAGAAATGCTACTCCCGGTTTTTCTTCCATTCAATTTGCTAAAAGGTGGATTAAATGCTTCTATTACCTTTTTACTCTATAAACCTGTAATCACTGCGTTAAGAAAGAGTGGCTATGTTTCCAGCGTAGAAAATGTGACAAGGCGCAAGCATATAGGACTTATATTACTCGCTTTTTTGATTATTATTACCTGTGTGCTTTTTATCCTGTCGATGAATGAAATTATATGAGGGCTGATAATGGATACAAGTGATAAAGAGAAAGTTATTTACAAAACAATAACAGAAACTGTCATACATGGGCGAGGAATTGGGAAACACGTAGGGACGCCTACTGCAAACCTAAAAGTTGAAAAGCAGATTGATTTGTCAGAGACAGGTGTATACTTTTCAACAATTTTATTATGTAACCAATTTTTTTATGGTGTAACCCATATAGGCACACGTCCTACTCTTGACAATGATAAGGAAATCTCTATAGAAACTCATATCTTAAATTTTGATAAGGACATATACGGATGTACGATTACGATAGCCTTGTATAAAAGGATTAGAGAAATTCAAAAGTTTGATAATCTCTCTTTACTGTTGAAACAAATTCGGAAAGATTGTGTCGCCGCACAGAAATATTGGAGAATAAAAAATCAAACAGCTATATTAGTTATGGATAAAGAAACACATTGCGCCATGATAAATAGTCAAAACATATACTTATCAAGCAAAGAATTTGATGTTTTATATATGCTTTATTCTAATCCGATGTCTTCTTTCACAAAAGAACAAATTTATAAAGCTGTGTGGAATGAGTTACCCGTGGGAGGAAACCATGCTGTAGAAAATACAATATACCAAATAAGAAAAAATGTAAGTGTATTGTTCAAAATCAGGATTTTATTAAGACTATTGTGGGTTACGGATATAGATTCAATGAATAACATACGAGCGTGTGCAAAGGAAATTATGGAGAGGGAGATTATCTTTGCATAGGCGTACTAAAAAAATCTTATCGTCCCCAAATATGTCTATTGACAAAATGACACACGTGTCATAAAATAGATAAATGACACGTGTGTCATTTTCTGGAGGTGTTAATATATGGCGGACAAGTCGTTAAAAAAACGTAATTTAATTTTAGACTGTGCAGAGAAGGTGTTTAGTCAAAAAGGATTTTCGGTAGTTACTATGAAAGATATTATAGAAGCCTGCAATATTAGTCGTGGAGGGATATATCTTTATTTTAGTTCCACTGACGAAATATTTATGGAGGTAATTAAATCACATCATCAAACTTATCTAAAAAAAACACAACACAATATTGATGAAGTCAAGGATTTCCAAGTAATTGTCGAAACATATTTTGAAAATTTAAAACAGGAAATGCTAAATATAAAAGGTAGTTTAAAATTAGCTATGGTTGAGTTTTTTATAACGCATAAAACAGATACAGAAAGCGAATTTTTTATAAGTGCAATGAACGGATTAAAAGCGCCTATATCTGAGATATTGTTATTAGGGAAAAAGCAAGGAAAAATTTCTTATGATAATTTATCAGATGCGGCAGATTTGGTTTTTTATTGGCAAATAGGTCTTGAGGAAATTATGCTTTCTACAAATGTACCAATGGAAAGCTTATATTCACAAATCGACTTAATGAAGAACATGATTTTATCAGGACATTTAGATTAGGAGTTATTTCGATGAAAGAAATATTAGAACGTAGAAGTATACGGAAATATGAAAACAAAGCTCTCTCTTTAGATTTACTAAAGAAAATCATTGGTGCAGCGCTAAAAGCGCCATCAGCAAAAAATAGACAACCGTGGAAATTCATTGTTTTGGTTTCTGAGGAAAAAGATAAATTTGTGCAAGTAATGCGTCAAGGAATAGAAAGAGAGCGTGTTACCAAAGTTCTTCTTCCCAACAGTAGTAATTATATTTCAGCGGCAAAGCATACTGCTACAATTATAGAGCAGGCTCCCGTATTGATTGTAGTATGTAATCCGTCAGGACATTCGTTATATGAAGATTTAACACCAGAAGAAAAAATTTATGAACGTGCTGATATGCAATCTATTGGTGCAGCAATTCAAAATATGTTGTTAGAAGCGACATCATTAGGCATTGGAACATTATGGATTTGTGATACTTATTTTGCGTATGACGACTTAAAAGATTATTTCTGTGATAAAGGAGAAATAATTGCCGCAGTAGCGTTGGGATATCCTGCGGAACATCCTTCTGAACGCCCAAGAAAGGATTTTGATGAAGTAGTAGAGTTCCAATAAGTCTTTATACGGGATGGATGTGTTCGATAGAAAGCAGGCGATGAAAGTAGAGAAATGGTTATTATGTCCTTTTTGCAATAATAAGACACGAATAAAACTACGGACAGATACAGAATTAAAAAACTTTCCTTTGTTTTGCCCAAAATGCAAACGGGAAACTTTAATCAATGCGAAAGAATTACATATAACTGTCATCAAAGAGCCAGACGCATAGACGCAGAGCCGATGAACTTGTGAGTTACCTCACGGATCATCGGCTCTTTTTTTCGGATAGTGCTAATCAGTCCGCCATATAAAAAAACGGAGTTTTGACGGACTGTATTGTTATGCCCTAACGCTCCCTCTAAACCCGTTTTGAGTTTGGAGGGATTTTTTGCGTCTTTCTTCATTTCCTATCCTGCCGCTAATCCGTGCGGCGTTCTACATATTACCAGACAGGAACGAGGATAACCTGTTAAAAAAATCCTTGTTTTGATATGGCTCTTTTATGCGTAAGCGCTTTATAAAATGCCGTCTACCTTTTTATGAAGCATTCATTTAATATTTATTAAAGTAAAATGCTCCAACTTCAACTTTTCGATTTGA
>JABLTR010017845.1_pt1 | contig 13141 bp, 15 predicted proteins | sample 7160071 | NCBI WGS metagenome assembly JABLTR01 (sample SAMN14651230, study PRJNA627086) | human gut metagenome | isolation source: feces | host: Homo sapiens
GGATGCTCCCGCTGGACCTATGGGACCTGTCGGGCCTGTCGGGCCTGTCGGGCCTGTCGAACCTGTCGGGCCAGACGCTCCTGTGGGACCTATGGGGCCGCAGCATCCCGAACAGCAGCTGCCATGGCAGCAGTTAGCGCACCAATTCGTGCAGCATTCATTATCACATCGAGACAAATTTCATTCCCGCCTTTATACGATTCTTATGATATTATATTCCATCCTTCCGCTCCGGTGTTCATGGTACTGTGTCTTTCGCAGCCGGACACAGCCCATTAACATCTGTTTTTAACATATCCTGATAAAAATGCCGTTTTTAATGATACTTAACATAAATATTTTGTTGAAAACTTCTCCCGGCTGTACTATAATATCAGAAATGACCAAAAGACTATGACTAAATCTTATTTTTTTATCATAATTTCAATTTCTGTTAATTTGGTGTATAATTTATGTCAATATATATGAGAGGATGTTTTTTAAATGAATTTTGACACAATGTCACTGCTCACGGACTTTTACGAGCTTACCATGATGCAGGGATATTTTGACGCAGGCAGCCGTGACAAGACCGTGGTATTCGATGTTTTTTACCGTGTTAACCCTTCGGGAAACGGATTTGCCATATCAGCCGGCCTTGAACAGGTCATCGATTATATCAAAAATCTGAGATTTTCCGAGGACGACCTGAACTATCTGGCTTCCCTGAACACATTTTCCGATGAATTCCTGGATTACCTCAAGGACTTCCGCTTTACAGGGGATATATATGCCATACCTGAAGGTACAGTCGTATTCCCCACGGAACCCCTGGTAAGGGTAAAGGCTCCCATAATCGAAGCCCAGATAATCGAGGCGGCCATGCTCAACATAATCAACCACCAGTCCCTCATAGCCACAAAGGCTTCCAGGGTAGTATGGGCGGCTGAGGGCGACGCTGTAATGGAATTCGGCCTCAGAAGGGCCCAGGGTCCTGACGCTGGCATATATGGAGCAAGGGCAGCCATAATCGGCGGATGCTCCGGCACCAGCAACGTGCTTACGGGAAAAATGTTCGGTGTTCCAGTACTTGGCACCCATGCCCACAGCTGGGTCATGAGTTTCCCTTCGGAGATAGAAGCATTCAGGCATTATGCCAAGACCTTCCCTGAAGCATGCACCTTCCTTGTGGACACCTATGACACCCTTCGTTCAGGAGTGCCCAATGCCATAAAGGTATTCAAGGAGATGCAGGAGGCAGGCATCGAGCTTAAAAACTACGGCATACGTCTTGACAGCGGCGATCTGGCCTATCTTTCAAAAAAGGCCAGAAAAATGCTGGATGAGGCCGGATTTACCGATGCCAATATAACAGCTTCCAGCGACCTTGATGAAAACCTTATCATGAGCCTTAAGCTTCAGGGAGCGAAAATAAACAACTGGGGAGTTGGTACCAAGCTCATAACATCCGACGACTGTCCTTCCTTTGGCGGAGTATACAAACTGGCAGCCGAAAGTGACGGCAAGGGCGGATTTATCCCCAAAATAAAACTCAGCAACAACCCTTCAAAGGTTACGAACCCCGGCATAAAGAAGGTAGTTCGTTTTTATGACAAGGCCACAGGCAAAATAAAGGCTGACCTCATATGCCTTGAGGAGGAACAGTACAACGAAAACGAAAGGATCAAACTTTTCGACCACATGGCCAAGTGGAAAAAGATGATACTTAAGCCCGGTGAATACACCATCAGGGAACTTCTCGTGCCCATATTCAAAAACGGAGAATGTGTATACACATCACCTTCCGTAAACGAAATAAAGGACTACTGTGCCGGTGAACTGGCTACCCTCTGGGATGAGCACAGACGTCTTGCCAATCCCCATACGGTGCCCGTTGACCTTTCGGACAAGCTCATAGAACTTAAAAACAAACTCATCGACGAGATGAGCGAAGGAGAATAAAAAAATAAAACGGCGGTTTTTCCGCCGTTTTTTATTTATTTAAGATATGCCGCTGTCTCCTCCGGTATCTTATATACCGATGTGAGCCAGTCCTCGGACACGATATCTGTAAATTTCCTTAAAGTCTCATCGGATAATATCTCGAATACACCATAACTGCCATCCTTAGTTTCATATATCTCAAGGCGGGCTATCTCATAGTATTTATTTTCATTATCCCCCATGAGCGTTTCCGTTCCCTGCTGTTTTATTATATATTCCGCCTCTTTTTGGGCATCTTCGGGAAGGCTGCTGGTCTTATCCCAGCTGTCCACAGCCAGATTTTTTATAAACTTCTTTTCATCTTCCACTTCCGAAAGCTCCGAGCCGTCCTCCGTGCTGGCCTTGATGAATTTTATGTCTTTATCACTGTCATCGAAATCATCAAAAAATTCTTTGGCCCAGTCCACATCATCCATTTCCTCGTCCAGCTCCATCTGGACCTTATCAAGGACACTGCTCATCTCCGTGCCAGCCTCATTTATGGCCTTTTCAGCCTCATTTACAGCCTCATCTATTTCAGCCCTCTCCTTATCGGTGAGCTTTCCGCCTCCGTTATTGGCCACTATACATCCGCTAAGAGCAAAGGATGTCATGGCAAGTATGCAGGTAAAGGACAAAATTACTGATCTTTTCATATATCCACCTCTATACCCATAAAAATAGCCGGAGACCAGCTCCGGCATATATTTTTTAAAGCAGCATTATGCCCGCTTTTTCACAGGCTTCACGAGTTTCCTTATCCCACATGCTGGCATGTACCTCTCCGATGTGGGCGGTTCCTATCATAAGCATGCAGAGTCTTGACTGTCCGATACCGCCTCCCATGGTAAGGGGAAGTTCTCCATTGAGGAGAGCCTTATGGAAGGGAAGGTTCCTTCTGTCATCACAGCCCGCAAGGGTAAGCTGGCGGTCAAGGGATTTCTCATCGACCCTTATTCCCATGGATGATACCTCAAAGGCTCTGCCAAGAAGATCGTTCCAGAAGAATATATCTCCGTTCAGTTCCCAGTCGTCATAGTCAGGTGCTCTTCCGTCGTGGGGCTTTCCTGATTTGAGCTTTCCGCCTATTTTCATTATAAATACTGTCCTGTATTCCTTTACGATGGCATTTTCCCTCTCGGCGGGAGTAAGGTCAGGATACATATCCTCCAGTTCCTGGGATGTGATGAATTTTATATCCCTGCCTATTTCTGTGGAAAGTACGGGGAACTCATTTTTAAGCTGTCCCCATGTGTCACATATGGCATTGACTATCTTCTGGACAGTTTCCTTTAAATAATCCAGGTTCCTGTCCTCACGTCTTATTATCTTTTCCCAGTCCCACTGGTCCACATATATGGAGTGGATATTGTCAAGCTCCTCGTCCCTTCTGATGGCGTTCATATCAGTATAGAGACCCTTTCCTTCATAAAAATCATATTTCTTCAGGGCATAGCGTTTCCACTTTGCAAGGGAATGTACTACCTGACAGTTCTTGCCCGCAGCCGGAACATCAAAGCTTACGGGTCTTTCATAACCGTTAAGGTTATCGTTTAATCCTGATTCCTCATCAACAAAAAGCGGAGCCGATACCCTCTTGAGATTCAGCTCACTGCTTAAACGATAGGGAAATACTTTTTTGATAAAATCAATGGCCCTCTGCATCTCATAGATGGTAAGGGGGCATTTGTATCCTTCCGGAATATATACCTTGTTCATAAAACACCTCATTCTGTCTTTATATCATCAACGGATACCATATCCGTTATTTTCCTTATTTCATGGGCTATTATATGCTCCCTTGTCAGTATACATATTATATCCATCTCGTTTTTTCCAACGAATTCACCCTGAAATACCTTCCTCTGCATGGTCGTTATCCTGACGTTCATGCCCTTTTTGAATTCGCTGCCGTTAAATACCATGGTCTCTATGGGAAACATCTTGGCACAGCGTTCCATAACCGAACGCTTATCGGCATTTTTTATGTCCATCTCCAGCTCGTCTCTGTCGTTCAATATCTTTCTGATGCCGGCTATCCTCATAATGATATAGGTCAGAAAGAACGCCAGCACAGCCGCTATGAAATAACTGTAGGCATCAAGCGAAGCCAGTCTGTCTATCATCCTCTCAACTCCCTTCAGATATCCATTATACACCTTACAGCCGGATATTCAATATTTTAAATATTCATTTATACAATCACCTTTGTATAATCATGATGGCAGGCCGGTAGTATCTTATTGATAAGGTCCTCCGTCCTTATGACCAGGGTGGCCGTGTTCACACAGGGATGTATGGCTATTTTCTCCATATTCAGCACGTCCTCATCTATAAGCAGCCCTACCCTGTTGTCCTTATCATTCATAAGCCCAAGGGGACTTACACTGCCTGGGTGTATGTCCAGAAATTCCAGCATATAATTATCACTGGCAAAGGTCATCCTCGGTACGTTTATCTGCTTGGATACCTTGCCTGTGTTGAATTTCTTCGAGCCCGTCATTAGCAGCAGATAAAATTCCGTGCTGTGCCTGGTGCTCAAAAACAGGTTCTTGCATATCTCAAGCCCCATCTTCTCGTCCAGTTCCTTGGCCGCATCTATGGTCATTATGGCCTCATGCTCATATTTATCATATTTTACGCCTATGCTGTCTAAAAATTCATAGGTCCTTTTTTCTCTGTCTTCCATTTTATTCAGTCCTTATTCAAATATGCGTATATCTCCCTCTTGGATACGCCCCTGTCCTTGGATACCTTCTTCATGGCGTCCTTCTGGCTCATGCCCGCATCCATATACCTTTTCATATGCTCCTCTATGGATATTTCTGACCAGCTGTCTATTTCCTCCTGGCGCAGCGCGCTCTCGCTCATGCCGCCCACTATAACGACAAATTCTCCCCTGGGAGGGTTCTCCTTATAATACTCGAGCAGGCCGCTCAAAGTGTCATGCCTTACTTCCTCATATCTTTTGGTTATCTCCCTTACCGTTGCCGCTTCCCTGTCTCCCGCTGCCTTCAAAAGCACCGACAGAGTATCCATCAGCCTGTGGGGTGCCTCATAAAACACCGTTGTCCTGGTCTCCTTCTCCAGATTTTTGAGCACCGTCTGCCTCTCCTTCTTATCCATGGGCAGAAAGCCTTCAAATACATACCTTCTGGCGTTCATTCCCGAAAGCACCAGTGCCGATATGCCCGCCGATGCCCCCGGAGCTATGGTCACCGGTATGCCTTCCTCCCGGCATCTCTTTGCCATGTCCTCCCCCGGGTCCGATATGCCAGGCATCCCTGCGTCACTTACCAGGGCTATGTCCCTGCCTTCCTTAAGCTTCTCTATGAGCACCGGTCCCTTAGTCTCCAGGTTATACTGGTGATAGCTGGTCATGGGGGTCTTTATGTCAAAATGATTCAGCAGCTTAAGGGTGTTCCTCGTGTCCTCCGCCGCTATCAGGTCCACATTTTTAAGTATCTCTATGGCCCTCAGGGTCATATCCCCCAGGTTTCCTATGGGTGTGGCACATAAATATAATGTTCCGCTCAAAACACTCATCCTATTCGTACTATTCGTAATATATCTTCATTATCTCATCGGTGTAGCTGCCATCCTTATTGTATATTATAAGGGGCGGCATCACCTTTACCATGGGCTTTCCGTTTGAAACAGCCTCCACCAGCACCATCACCGGCTCCCTGTCCCAATAGGAATGTACGAACCTGAGCCGCTTTGGCTCCAGGCGGCAGTTCCTCAGGGCCACCATTATATCCGTGAGCCTGTGGGGCCTATGGACCATGTAAAGCCTGCCCTGGGGCACAAGGAGCCTCCTTGATGCCTTCACCACGTCATCCAGGGAACAAAGCACCTCATGCCTTGCTATGGTCTTTGGCGAAAACTCATTTTTGAGCCCTCCGCCGTCATTCATATAGGGTGGATTGACCGTCACCACATCAAAGGACGATGCCCTGTAGAGCTCCTCGGTGTTCCTTACGTCCCCCTGGTCTATTTTTACCTTGTCTCCCAGATCGTTCAAAAGCACTGACCGTCCAGCCATCTCCGCACTTTCGGCCTGTATCTCCAGCCCAGTAAAATGGCTGCCCTCGGTCTTGGCCTCCAAAAGTATGGGTATTATGCCCGTTCCTGTGCACAGGTCCATGACCTTCTCGCCCTTTTTTACCTCGGCAAATCCGCTGAGAATGACCGCGTCTATGCCAAAACAAAATCTCTTGGGGTCCTGTATTATGACATATCCCTTGCGGTGCAGGTCGTCCACACGCTCGTAATCCTTTATTTCAACTTTCATAAGCTCAAAACCCTCTATCAGTCATCCAGGCTCGTATCCAGCACTTCCTCGTGTTTCTTATGCTTCTTTGACTTTATGACTTTTATCTCCTTGACTGAGTAAAAATCTATGGTAGGGGGATCGTTTTCCTTCTTCCTTACGGCTGCCTTTACCACCTGCATGAGCACATTTGTGGAAAGTATCTCTCCTGTGCCGTCAACGGTGCTTATTATATCACCCACATTGGGCATATTTTTATTGAGTTCCTCGTAGTTTTCTTCCTCATACTTAAGGCAGCACATGAGCCTGCCGCATATTCCCGATATTTTCGTGGGGTTGAGGGAAAGGCTCTGTTCCTTGGCCATCTTTATGCTCACCGGCTGGAAATCCCCTAAAAATGTGGCACAGCAGAGGGAGCGTCCGCATATTCCTATGCCGTTCATCATCTTGGCTTCGTCCCTGACGCCTATCTGTCTCAGCTCTATCCTTGTCCTGAATACCGACGCCAGTTCCTTTACCAGCTCTCGGAAGTCAACCCTCTCATCGGATGTGAAATAAAATATGAGCTTATTATGGTCAAAGGTTATCTCCACATCGATGAGCTTCATGTCCAGACCATGCTTTGCTATCTTTTCTTCACATATGCCAAAGGCTTCCTTCTCCTTATTCCTGTTTTCAGCCTCGCAGGCATCATCTTCAGCCGTAGCCTTCCTTATGACCTTCTTTAAAGGCTGGATGACTTCGCTGTCGTCCACCATGGTGTTTCCCTTTATTACCGTTCCATACTCTACGCCCCTGACCGTCTCGACGATGGCATGGCTGCCTTCCTCGATCTCCATTCCGTCGGGGTCAAAGTAATAGAGCTTTCCGGCTTTTTTAAATCTTATTCCTATTACTTCTACCATTAAGATAACTCTCCTTTTATATTTATAAACAGCATCTCAAGGGCAAAAACAAAATTCACGTTCTGCCTTATCTGTTTCTTTGTCTCGTTTATGAGGGATGGTATTTTATAAAGCCCCTCAAAGGATGCCCTCTCAGCCTCAGCCTTTACAAGGGGGATTATATCCTTCTGCGCCACAAGGGCTTCATTCTCCGTGGTCTTATATACAAGCACATCCCTGTACCACAGGTATATCATATCGGTTATATCCGCCAGGTCCTTATATTCCTCCAGGGATGCTGCCGATGCCGTAAGGTCGAACCAGCTCATCTTTGATATGTTCTTCAGTATATCCCTTATGCTGTCCCTGAGCTTTGAAAATTCCTCCGAATGGGCAAATACCAGCGCCTTTCCTATGCTGCCTTCGGAATATTCCGCATATATCCCCGCATCCTTCTCCTCCGCCTCATTATTTGTCAGAAGATATTCCTTCACCTGCTCGTCTGACAGCGGCTTTATCTTAAATACCACGCACCTTGAAAGTATCGTCTCAAGGAACGCTCCCATATTTTCCGCCAGCAGTATGAGCACCGCATATTCCGGCGGCTCCTCCAGTGTCTTTAAAAGCGCGTTCTGCGCCTGGTTTGTGAGGGTGTCAGCCTTGGGTATTATATATATCTTGTATTTATGATTATAGGGTTTTATATTTACGTCGGAAGTTATCTGCTCCCTGACGTCATCAACGGAAAGGGCCTTGGTCTTTTTCGGGTAAACATATATCACATCCGGATTGTTCCCCGCCTCAAAGGTCTTACATGAAATACAGCTGCCACAGGCGTCCTCTCCGCCCCTTTCACATAACAGCGTCTTGGCAAAGGCCCCGGCCAGCAGTTTTTTGCCGCTGCCTTCCGCCCCGCTTATTATATAGGCGTGGGATACCATGGAGTTCTTTATGGCACTCTGCATGCTCCTTTTTATCTGTTCATTTCCGCTTATGTCTCTGAAATCACTCATAATATTTTCCCTTAAGCAGTCCGTCTATTACCTCTATTACTTCAGCATGGACCTCCTCGATGCTCCTGTCTGCGTCGATGGGACGTATCCTCTCGGGATACTGGCTGCATAAAGCCCTATAGCCCTCATATACCTTGACATGGAAGTCCATTTTCTCCTTCTCCAGCCTGTCCAGCTCTCTCTCGTTTTTCTTCCTCAAAATGCCCTTTTCCGGGGGAAGGTCAAAAAACAGGGTCATATCAGGCATTATGCCATGCAGAGCCTCGCGGTTCATCTCCATTATCCTTTCCGCTCCAATGCCCCTTGCTGCTCCCTGATAGGCTATGCTGGAATCCACAAATCGGTCACATATGATTATTTTACCCTCTTCAAGGGCGGGTATTATTTTTTCTTCCACATGCTGGCTCCTGGCCGCAGCGTAAAGCAGCGCCTCCGTTATGCCTGTCATCTCGGAATTATTCACATCAAGTATTATTTCCCTTATTTTCTCACTTATCTGTGTTCCGCCGGGCTCCCTGGTGAAAATAACATCAGCGCCCTTTTTTTTGAGATATCCATGAGAAGCTCTATCTGTGTGCTTTTGCCGGAACCGTCCGTTCCCTCTATGGTAATAAATTTTCCCCTCATTTTAAACACTCCTTAATGCTTTATTATAACATATAAAAAACCGGTGTTCAATGTTATATAAAGGGCTCTTGGGGCCTGGGAGAGGGGGTATTTGGGGATGGGACAGCGATCCGGAACCTTAAAGGTTTCCCTTTTTCACGTGAAAACATTATATACCTTCACAGCCCTGGCTGCGCCATAGCTGCCCTATGGCTGCCTAATGGTTGGTTGCCAAAACATTATTTTACGGTTATGATTTAATAAAGACCGGATAAAGACAAAATAAAGGAGGTAAGGGCCATGACCTTAGGCGAAAAGATCAGAAACTTAAGAAAACGTTCCGGCATGTCCCAGGAAAAACTGGCGGAGCTTATGGGTATCAGCCGTCAGTCCGTGGCCAAGTGGGAATCTGGACAGTCCTCCCCTTCATCGGCCAATCTTTTTAAGTTAGCCGACATACTGGGGACCACCACCGTCAGCCTCCTTGCCTCCGAAGATGAGAGTCCTGGAGAAGAAACATCTGGAGCACTGGGAGATGGAAAATCCAGCCAGACTGAGCAGGATGAAAAGTTTGAAAAGGCCGGAGAAAGCAGCGGCAGCGGCTCAAACTCCAGGCAGAGTGATGGCCTTCCAAGGGACAGCATAAGTTCCCAGGCGGAAGAAATATACCGGGTATTCAAGGCGGAAGATGAGAAAAACAAAAAGGAGAAAAAGGATATAATAAGGAAAAATGTACTTTCAGCCCTTTTTATACTACTGGCATATATGGTCCTCTATATGATCGGAAGGCTCATCTGGTGCAGGTCCGGAGGAGAAAGCTCTATGCTGGGCATTTTATGGGCATCAAAGCCCGAGGGAGAAAACAGCTATCTATTCGGCTGGCTTTTGAGCAGCGGGCTATTTTACATATCCGCTGTCATTTCGGCCATACCGTCCCTCTTGGGCAGGAGATATTTTTCCATTATCACATTGGCTGGATTTATCATCGGTATGGTATTTGGCATTATTTTCGGGCCCAATCCCGAGGGCGCCTTTTACGGTAACAGCCATTACGGCTGGGCAATATGGGCCGGAATATTCATATTATCCATGGTTTTTGGTATATTCTTTGAAGTATTTAAAGGACATAAAGCATCAAAAAGGAAAGACCGTCATTGACAGCCACAACATAAAATATATAATACATAACTCCAAAAAGACCTCTGTTCTCAGAACAGAGGTCTCTTTTAAATAGGTGGGTTTATAATGAATTTTAATTCATTTTTTCAGCTTTAACTTTTTTGATAGCCTCGATAAGTTTAGGAAGGATAACTTTAACGTCTCCTACAACACCAAGGTCTGATACGCTGAAGATAGCTGCGTTGTCATCTTTGTTGATTGAGATAACAACTTCTGAGCTTTCCATACCTGCAACGTGCTGGATAGCACCTGAGATACCACATGCAAGGTAGAGGTTAGGTCTAACAGTCTTACCTGTCTGTCCAACCTGACGCTCTTTGCTGAGCCAGCCGTTTTCGATAACGGGTCTTGAACCTGATACAACACCGCCAAGTACATCTGCAGCTTCCTGAAGTGTAGCAACGAAGTCAGCTGAACCGATACCACGTCCGCCTGATACAAGTACTTTAGCGTCTGTAATATCAACTGTCTTCTTTGTTTCTTTAACTTCTTCAAGGATCTCAACGTTCATATCAGCGGGTACGAAGTCAACTTTGAAGTTGATTACTTCACCCTTTCTTGAAGGATCTTTCTCAAGAGCCTTCATAACGCCGGGACGTACTGTAGCCATCTGAGGTCTGTGGTTTTTGCAGACGATAGTAGCCATGATGTTGCCGCCGAATGCAGGACGTGTCATATGAAGAAGTTTTGTTTCTTCATTGATAGCAAGCTTTGTGCAGTCAGCTGTAAGTCCTGTATGAACTCTTGCTGATACACGGGGAGCAAGGTCACGTCCGATTGATGATGCGCCGTAAAGCACGATCTCGGGCTCTAATTCTTTGATAATTGCTGTAACAGCCTTTGCGTAAGGCTCTGTAGCATATTTCTCAAGCATAGGATCATCAACTACAACTACTTTGTCAGCGCCGTACTCAATAAGTTCCTGTGCTTTATCTGTAACGTTTGAGCCAAGGAGTACACCTACGACCTGCTCGCCTAAGTCCTTAGCAAGCTTTGTAGCCTCACCAATAAGCTCAATACCGACTTTCTGGATTTTTCCGTCTCTCTGTTCTGCGATTACATATACATCTTTACTCATCTTAAGCTCACCCCTCATCAAATAATATATTTCTCTTCAAGTTTAGCGATGATAGCCTTAACAGCCTCGTCAGGAGATGCATCTCTAACGACTGTACCAGCGCCTTTAGCCTGTTTTGTGAATGACTGAACAACGTTTGTGGGTGAACCTTTAAGACCGATGTGCTCAGGATTAAGTTTATCCTTAAGATCTTCAAATCCAAGAACCTTGATCTCTTTTGCGTAAGCGTCTACTGTTCCGCCAACTGACATATATCTGGGCTCAGCAAGCTCTGTAAGAGCTGTGATTACGCAGGGAGTTTTGATTCTGATCTTCTGATATCTGTCTTCATACTGTCTCTTAACGATAAGGCTTCCTTCGTTCTCAACCTGGATATCCTCAGCGTATGATACCTGGGGAAGTCCAAGATGCTCAGCGATCTGGGGACCAACCTGTGCTGTATCTCCATCGATAGCCTGACGTCCTGTGATGATAAGATCGTAGTCAAGTGTTTTGATACCTGCTGCGATGATTGTTGATGTTGCAAGTGTATCTGATCCACCGAACTCTCTGCCGGAGATAAGTACACCGTCGTCACATCCCATAGCAAGTGCTTCTCTGATAGCAACATCTGCCTGAGGGGGTCCCATACATACTACTGTAACTGTACCGCCAACCTGCTCTTTGATTCTTAAAGCAGCTTCGATACCTGACTTGTCATCAGGGTTGATGATGCTGGGAACACCGTCTCTTATAAGTGTATTTGTTTTAGGATCAAGTTTTACTTCCGATGTATCGGGAACCTGTTTAATACATACAATAATTTTCATTGTTATTTTCTCCCTCCGCTATTATTTAACTTTCATTGCACCTGAGATAACCATCTTCTGAACTTCTGATGTTCCTTCATAGATTTCAGTGATCTTAGCATCTCTCATCATTCTTTCTACGGGGTACTCTCTTGAATATCCGTATCCACCGAATAACTGTACGCAAGTTCTTGTTGTCTCGTTAGCTACGTCTGAGCAAACAAGTTTAGCCATAGCAGCGTATGTTGAGATAGGCTCATGGTTGTCTTTAGCGCAAGCAGCTCTCCAAACAAGAAGTCTTGCAGCGTCTACTTTTGCCTGAAGCTCAGCGAGTTTGAATTTTGTGTTCTGGAATGAACCGATTGTCTTGCCGAACTGTTTTCTTTCGCCTACATATTTGATTGTTTCGTTGATAGCGCCCTGTGCGATACCAAGTGCGATGGCAGCAACACCGATACGTCCTCCGTCAAGAGTAGCCATAGCGATCTTGAAGCCTTCTCCTTCTCTGCCGATAAGGTTTTCTTCAGGAACGATTACGTTTTCAAATGCGAGCTCGCAGTTTGAAGCAGCACGGATACCCATACGAGGGATGTCCTTTCCTACTGTGAATCCAGGCATACCCTTCTCAAGGATGAATGCTGAGATTCCCTTTGTTCCCTTTGATTTGTCTGTCATAGCGAATACTACGAAGATATCTGAGAATCCTGAGTTTGTGATGAAGATCTTTGATCCGTTAAGAACATAATGATCTCCTTCTTTTACAGCTGTTGACTGCTGTCCTGCTGCGTCTGAACCAGCGTTGGGCTCTGTAAGACCGAAGCAGCCATATTTCTTACCACTTGCAAGGGGTTTGTAGTATTTTTCTTTCTGTTCGGGTGTACCGAATGTACCGATAAGTGTTGTGCAAAGTGAAGTATGTACTGAGCATGCTGTTGCTGTGCTGGCATCTACCTTTGCAAGTTCCTCGATGCAGAGCGCATATGAAAGAACACTTGCACCTGAACCGCCGTCTTCTTTGGGGAAGGGGATTCCGAGCATACCGTATTTAGCCATCTTGTCCATGATGCTTACATCATACTGTTCAGCCTCATCCATGTCAGCTGCTTTGGGTTTTACTTCTTTTTCAGCAAATTCTCTGTATAATTGCTGCTGAAGTAATTGTTCTTTTGTTAAACTGAATCCAACCATTATAAAATCCTCCTATTTAATATAATAATGAGCTGCGCACAGGAAAACGTCTGTACAGAAGACCAAGCCCGCTTGGGATTCTGTATCTGACAGTTTTACTGTATGGGGCGAATGCCCCTACCGAGACTTGCCTTGTCAAGTCGAGGTATTAGCAGCGATTAGATTACTAA
>JABLTR010009852.1_pt1 | contig 13125 bp, 15 predicted proteins | sample 7160071 | NCBI WGS metagenome assembly JABLTR01 (sample SAMN14651230, study PRJNA627086) | human gut metagenome | isolation source: feces | host: Homo sapiens
AGTGAACAAAGTAAATCCGGTTTTGGTATCTGCTATCAATTTGCTATCAAATGCCCCGTTTCCGCTTTAAGACCCCAGTGTTTTCAAGGCTTTGCGGGTTTTGTCAGTTATTCCCACTCGATGGTGCCGGTGGGCTTGGGGGTGAGGTCCCAGAGGACGCGGTTGACGCCGGGGACCTCGTGCGTGATGCGGTCGACAATGTACTGCATCATCTTGAAGCTCAGCTCGGCCACGTCGGCCGTGACGGCGTCGACGGTGTTGACGGCACGGATGACAACGGGCCAATCATAGGTGCGCTGGCCGTTCGTCACGCCGGTGGACTTGAAATCGGGCACGATCGTGAAATACTGCCAGACCTTGCCCTCGAGGCCATTCTTGGCGAACTCCTCGCGGAGGATGGCGTCGGATTCGCGCACAGCCTCGAGCCGGTCGCGCGTGATGGCGCCGACGCAGCGGACGCCGAGGCCGGGGCCGGGGAACGGCTGCCGGAAGACCATGTTGTCGGGCAGGCCGAGGGCCTTGCCGACGACGCGGACTTCATCCTTATACAGGAACTTGATCGGCTCGACCAGCTCGAAGTGCAGGTCTTCGGGCAGACCGCCGACGTTGTGGTGGCTCTTGATGGGGCCGGACTCGAGAATGTCCGGGTAGATGGTGCCCTGGGCGAGGAAGTCGATGCCGTTGAGCTTCTTGGCCTCTTCGGCGAAGACGTCGATGAATTCCTTGCCGATGATCTTGCGCTTTGTCTCCGGGTCGGCCACGCCGGCGAGCTTGTCGAGGAAACGGTCGACCGCGTCGACATAGATGAGGTTCGCGCCGAGCTCTTCGCGGAACACGCGGATGACCTGTTCCGGCTCGCCCTTGCGGAGCAGACCGTGGTTGACATGGACGCAGACGAGCTGGCGCCCTATGGCTTTGATGAGCAGCGCCGCGACAACGGAGCTGTCGACGCCGCCGGACAGGGCGAGCAGGACGTTCTTGTCGCCGATCTGCGCGCGGAGCGCAGTGAGCTGTTCTTCGATGAACGCCTGCGCAAGCTCAGGCGTGGTGATACGCTGCATGGATTCCGGACGTTTGTTGTTCATAGTTCCTCCCAAAAATCAGAAAATTCCCCAATAATGTGATGCTGAAAATCAGGCTGTGCGCTTCCCCAAGCGCGCCCATCAGCCCTCTTCGCGGAAGATGATGCCGTTTTCGTCGGCCTTTTCGATGACGGCCAGCGCGTGATAGTTCAGGCCCATGCCGCGCAGCCGGTCGCCGCCGCCCTGGAAGCCCTTTTCAATCGCGATGCCCACGCCGACCAGCTCCGCACCCGCCTGCGACACAAGGTCGCACAGGCCGCGCACGGCCTCGCCGTTGGCCATGAAGTCGTCGAGGATGAGCACATGGTTCGCGCTGGTCAGCCATTCCTTGGACAGGATCTGCGTGACCTTCTTTTTATACGTATAGGAGTAAACTTCAGACTTGTAGAGACCGCCTTCGATGTTGTCACTCTTAGCCTTCTTTGCGTAGACCATCGGGATGCCGTATTTGTAGGCGCACACAGCCGCCAGCGCGATGCCGCTGGCCTCGGCGGTGAGGATCAGGTCGACCTTGCTGATGTCGAAGATGCGGGCAAATTCATCGGCCATACGTCCCATGAGCTGGCAGTCGACACGGTGGTTCAAAAACCCGTCGACCTTCACGATGTTTCCGGGCAGAACCTTGCCCTCCTTCTGGATGCGCTCCTTGAGTTCCTGCATAACGTACCTCCTATATGATAAAAAGCGGCAGCAAGCCAGAGAGACCTACTGCCAAAAGCCCCTCGAAGGGATACAGTTCCCCTCAAGCGGCGGTGTTCCAATAGACGCAGCTTCGGCGCTGCGGTAGAGACGCCCGGGCCATACATCCGGGTATATATTGGCAGTCATTATATCAAAAATTGTACCTATACTTTACAATGAAATACAGGTTTCGTCAATAGGGGAAAGCAACCAAAAACGCCAAACCCGCACAGGCGGATTTGGCGATTCAGGCAGACTTATTGATAGCACTCCGGCCGCAGCACGCCGATATACGGCAGGTTGCGGTAGTAGTTGGCATAGTCGAGACCGTAGCCGACGACAAATTCGTTCGGGATCGTGAAGCCACAGAGGTCGGTCTTCAGGCTCTCGCTGTGGCAATCCTCCTTGTCGAGGAAGGAGATCGTGGTGATGCTGGCGGGGTTGCGCGCGGAGAAGAGCTGCCGCAGATATTTCATCGTCAGGCCGGAGTCGATGATGTCCTCGACGATGATGACATGGCGGCCGGTGATGTTGTTGTCGAGATCCTTGATCAGACGCACGACACCGGTGGACTTGTCGTTCAGGCCATAGCTGGAGACTGCGATGAAATCCATGTCGATCGGGCAGTTCATGCAGCGGCAGAGGTCGATGTAGAAAAACGCGGCGCCCTTGAGCACGCAGACGAGCACGGGCCGCTTGTCGCCATACTTGGCGGTCAGCTCACCGGCGAGCTGTTCCACGCGCGCGGCGATGGTCTTTTCGGTGAAAAGGATGCGTTCAATATCCTGTTCCGGCGTTCTGATGAGCATAAGGGGCCTCCTGCGTGAAAAAATATCTGGACTTTCGTCAGCTTTCCCATTATAATCAACGTGTGGCAATAAGTAAAATAGATAAAAATAATGGATGGCATTAGTGACGCTGATAGGAGGAACGTACATGGCGGTCAGGCTGGAACTATACCGGGTATTTTTGGAGGTGGCCAAACAGGGCAATATCTCCGCCGCGGCGCAGAATCTGTTCATTTCACAGTCGGCGGTGAGCCAGTCGGTCAAGCAGCTCGAAGAGCAGCTCCAGGTCCGGCTCTTCTCGCGCAGCACGCGCGGTGTCAGCCTGACGAGCGAGGGCAAGCTGCTGCTCGAATACGTGAGCCACGCGCTCGGCCTGCTCCAGAGTGGCGAGGAAAAGATCGCCGCCTCGCGCCAGCTGCTGACCGGCGAGCTGATCATCGGCGCGAGCGACACGGTCACGAAGACCTATCTGCTCTCCCGGCTCGAGGCGTTCCACAAGGACTATCCTGACATCCGCATCCGCATCCTGAATGGCACGACGTCGATGGTGCTCGATTATCTGCATGCCGGTCAGGTGGACATCGCGTTCGCGAGCGAAGCGCCGGACGAGACGGTCTACAGCGTGCGGCACTGTGTCGACACGCATACGATCTTCGTCGCCGCGCCGGATTATCTGGAATTTGACAAGGTCTACACGATGGAGGAGATCGCGGCCCTGCCGCTGATCCTGCTCGAACGCAAAGCCAGCTCCCGCGTCTATGTCGAGCGGTATTTTCAGGACCACGGCGTCCAGATCCATCCGGAGATCGAGCTTGGCTCACACAATCTGCTCATCTCACTGGCGCGTATTGGACTCGGCGTGGCCTGTGTGACCGAGGAGTTCTCGCTCTCCGGCCTGAGCCGCGGCGTGATCGTCCCGCTGAAAACGGATTTTGAGATCCCGCCGCGCGCTGTCACCATGTGTACCTTACAGGGTGTCACGCCCACCTCGGCGGCCAATCGCTTCATGGACTTCATCACCGAGACCAACCGCATGGCCTATGACCCCGGCCATTCCTACCATTTCACCAATAGTTGATACAAAGTAGGGGCGGACGCCCCTGTCCGCCCGCTTCTATCGATTTTCCACTGTACCCTGTAGGGGCCGATGCCCTCATCGGTCCGTCCCCGCCGCAGCGGATGCCTTCCCCGGAGGGGAAGGCTTTCGGGCGACCATTGGTCGCCCGCTTTGTAAAAAGAGAGATCAAAAGAGGCCCCGATCGGGGCCTCTTTTTTTACAGCATACCCTTATTCGTCTTCCGGACGTGCTTGAAGACCTCTTCAAACCGATTCAGCGCGTCGTCGATGATCTCCGGTGTGTCGGCCATCGAGGTATAGAGCCGGCTGCCCGCGAGCGTGACAATGCCGTTCGCCATATAGGCCGCGCCCATGCGCTCCATCGAATCCTTGCGGACATACATCATGTCCTTGTGCTTGAGCAGCCCCATCGCCGACTTTGCAAACGACATCGACGAGAAGTCAAAGCTCATCGCGCCCGTGCATTCCAGATGCACGATCGAGCCCTGGTTGTACGCCACAAACGGCAGCCCATACTGCGCAAGCAGACCCTTCAGTCCGTCGCAGAGCCGGTCGCCCATCCGTCCTGCGATCTCGCAGGCGTTCGTGCGTTCGATCTCGCGGATGGCCGTGTAGCCCGCGAGGCAGGAGAGGGGATTGGCTGCCAGCGTGCCGCCGACGTAGGCGCGGTGCTTGCCCGTGGCGAGGCCCGCCGCCATCAGCTGCGCATATTCCTTCTTGCCGCCGACGCCGCCCGCCGCCGGATAGCCGCCCGCGACGATCTTGCCGAATACCGTGAGATCCGGCACGACGCCGAAATAGCCCTGCGCGCCGGAGAGCGCCACGCGGAATCCCGTCACAACCTCGTCGAAGACCATCAGCGCGCCATACTTATCGCAGAGCGCCCGTACGCCCGCGTTATAGTCGTGCGCAACGGGGCGTGTGCCGCTCTCTGGGCCGACCGGCTCCACGAGCACCGCCGCCGTCCCGCCGAGCAGGCGGTTGCGCTTTAACATTTCCTCGAGCATCTCGAGGTCGTTCGGACGGACCTCGTCCGTCGCTTCATAGCAGCCGCCGGGGATGCCGTGGGATTCGAGCAGCGCGCGGCTGCCCGGAATTTTCAGCCCGTAGACCACCTGGTCGGACCAGCCGTGGTACGCGCCGCCGATCTTGATGACGCGCTTCTTGCCGGTCGCGATGCGCGCGATGCGCATCGCCGCCATCACGGCCTCCGTGCCGCTGCCGAGCATGCGGAACATCTCCACGTTCGGCATGTGCCGGTTGATCTCCCGCGCGATCGTCAGCTCCGACTCGTGCAGCAGTCCCGTCACCGGGCCGCACTCGTTCAGCAGCTCGATGACCTTTTCCCGGATGACCGGATAGTTGCTGCCGAGGATCGTCGGGCCGCCCGCCTGTAAGAAGTCGATATAGCGGTTGCCGTCCTTGTCGTAGAGGTATGCGCCATTGGCCTTGGCCATGCACATCGGGAACGGCTTGTTGAACGCCAGATTGTGCTGCACACCGCCCGGAATATACTCCTTCGCCTCTTCATAAACCGCCTTCGAGCCCTTGCACTGCTCGTCAAAGTATTTCAGGATGACGTTGTTATAATAGTCGTCCGTGACCTCCCAGATCGGCTGGCTGGTCAGGGCCTTCAGCCTCGCGTTGATCTCGTTGGGGTCGTCCCAACGGCTGATGCCGCAGTTTGTCATTTCGCTTCCCCCTTTTTCGCGATGTCATTCGTATCCATGCTGCCGCGGAAGACGACGAACGTGTCGAACAGGTATTCCGTGACAAAATTCAAGAGCATATTGAGGACTGTCACCAGATATTCGTTCCAGTGGCAGGATTCTACCAGCCAGTTTCCGAAAATCGTGGACAGCGGCGTGAATACCGCGTAATAGCAGAGCACCAGCGCCATTGCCTTCGGCACATTGTTGGCGCTTTTGAACGTGAACTTCCGGTTCAGCGTGAAGTTCCACACGACCGACGCAACCAGCGCGATCAGATAGCACGGCCAGTAGCTCCACTTCGCGAGCTCATTGAGCAGCGTGAACAGCCCGATCTGGATGATGCCCGCCGAGGCGGAGAACAGCACAAATTTGACCGCGCGCCAGACCTCTTTCTTTTTCTGCATCGTCGTTACCCCTTCCGCTTCGAATATTTGTGGACGTAGACCCAGTGCTGCCCCGCCGCATCCGCGAGGCCGAGGTCAGCCTTCGCCCCGAGTGCGAGCACATGCAGCGCGGAGATGGCCGCCTTGTCAGCAAGCAGCCCCAGCGCCGCGCAGTCGCCCGGATCGTCCGCGCAGACTGCTGCGCCAATGCCGGGAACAAGTACGGCGGACGCATGGTTCAGCGCCGCCGAAACGCTGCTCGCCGTCGGCTCCGCGCACGGCATCTTCACGCCGATCATCTGCGCCATATCGTCCAGCTGTGCGCGCAGCGGCTTCCGCAGCGCCGCGAGCGTCAGCAGCGCGTCAGTCGTCACAAAGCGGGCGTTCGGGTACGCATGCCGGACCTTTGCCAGCATGGAGTCCTGCTGCTCCGCCGGAAGGACCGCCTCCTGCGTGAGCGTCCCGCGCCAGCAGCGGCGGCAGAGCGTCTCGAGCAGCTTCGCCCGCTGCATCGCCTCGTCATGGTCGCGCCCGCAGATGAGCGCCCCGTGGTGCGGCATGAAGACGGTGTGCGCCCCGGTCTCCATCGCGCGCCGCACTGCGTTCCACAGCTTCTTCGAGCCGGATAACCCGTATTCCGCGACTGCAACGCCCCCGAGCCGCACCCGTTCGTCACCCGTGAAGCTCCCCCGCTGGAAGCCCGCAAGCCCGAGCGCCGTCGCGTAGACCTGATGCGTGTGAATGACGAAGCCGACCTCCGGGAACAGCTCGTAGGCGATGGCGTGGACGCCGCGCTCGCTCGACGGGCGGTTCTTGCCCTCAAACGTGCCGCGCACGCGGTCGCAGAGGACGAGGTCGTCCGCCGTCAGCTTTTCATAATCCATGCCGCTCGGCGTAATGAGATAGTGCGTGTCGTCCATGCGGGCGCTGATGTTGCCCCACGTCCGGGCGACGAGACCCTCGCGGAGCAGCTCCGGCCCGGTGGCGACGACGATGTTCCGCAGTTCCTGTTCTTCCATGGTTATCCCTCCAATCGATTCAAAATCGCAAAATTCTCTTTGTTGGCCGCGTACAGCTTCCGGAACACGCGGGAGTTCCGGTCATAGACCGCCTTGTTCGCCGGATCGGGCCGGTATGTGCCGTTGACAGCGACGAGCTTCGCCGCGTCCGAAAGGCTCGTGAACGCGCCGCTGCCCACTGCGGCGAGCATCGCCGCGCCGATGGCGCCGACATCCTTCGTGTTTTCCACGGTCTCGATCGTCCGGCCCGTGATGTCGGCCAGCATCTGGCACGTGACAGGGGAGAGCGCCCCGCCGCCGACGAAGCGGATCGGGTCAGACGTCTTCGTCTTCTTTTCCTGCACCTCGAGCATCCACCGCAGATGGAAGCAGATTCCCTCGAGCACCGCACGCAGCATCTGCGCCTTCCCGGTCTCGAGCCGCAGGTTGAAAAACATCCCCGCCGCGGCAGGGTCTTCAAACGGGCAGCGGTTGCCGTGCAGCCACGGCGTAAAGATCACGCCGCCGGAGCCGGGCGCCACCTTTTCCACCGTGTCGGACATGTAGTCATAGAGGCTCTCGTAGACTGTCTCGCGGCTCTCGGCCACATCGGTCTTCGCAAGATACACGTTCACCTCGTCGAGCACCAGATGATCCTTCACCCATTCAAAGCACTTGCCCGCCGTCTCCATCTCGGCAAAATAGTTGTATTTTCCGCGCTCCGCCCCGACGATGCCCGCCATCATGGCCACCACATCGACGGCCTGATGATCCATCACCGTCCCGACCCAGCCGGACGTGCCGGAGTAGATGTGCGTCTGGCCGACCTCGGTTGCGCCCGCACCGACGCCGATGAGCGTCGCGTCGCCGCCGCCGCCGTAGACGGGCGTCCCTTCGCAGAGGCCAAGCTCCGCCGCAGCCTTCGCGGTGAGCGTCCCGGCGACGTCGCGGCACTCGATGATGCGCGGCAGGTGCCGCGGTTCGACGCCGTACATCTTGCAGAGCGACTCATTCCAGCCCTCATGGCCGGGCCGCGTGTCGTAGAGGAACGTGGAATAAGCAGAGTCGCGCGTCATGACGAATTCACCCGTGCAGCGCGCGATCAGATATTCCTTCACGTCCAGCCATTTGTGCGCCTTTTGGAAGACCTCCGGCTCGTGCGCCTGCACCCACTTGTATTTCCAGAGCGGATCTTTCACGCTCGTCGACGCGGCATGCGTCGCGGCCAGACTGCGGAGCATCATCCCCGCGTTCACGCCGGAGATCGTCAGTCCGTGCGTCTGACACGCGCGGAATTCCGCGCCCGCGCGCTGATCCATATAGCTCATCGGGCGGCGGAGCGCGTTCGCATGTTCATCGACGAGCACCATGCCCTGCATCTGCGAACAGAACGAGATGCCCGTCACCTGCTCGGGCCGGACGCTGGTTTTTTCGAATGCGGCGCGCGTGGTGCTGCACATGGCGGCCCACCATTCGTCCGCATCCTGCTCCGCGCCGCCATCCGGCAGGATGTAGAGGCCGTAGGGGGCATAGGCGCTGGCTTCCATGCGGATGCCGCCGTCGATGGAAAACAGACAGGTCTTTACGCCGGTGGTTCCGAAGTCGTAGGCAACGATATATTGCATGGGCGATCTCCTTTCATCACACTCAGTATAAAGTGTGTCAGCTGTTCCGTCATCCACGCATCCTGCGCGGCGGAAGGTTCTCCGCAGTAGAGCCGCATCCGGTGCTGATAATAGTCGCAGGAATACGAAAACTGGAGCATCATCAGCAGATTGTCGAAGAAAAACGCGGCGGCCTCCGGCGCCAATCCCGGCGCGAGCGCTCCGGCCTCCTTCGCCGTTTCAAACAGGCGCGTGTAGAGCTGTGCCGTCCGCGATTCGATCTCGCGGGCCAGCTCCGGCGCAAATTCCCGGCAGCTGCCGGAGGTGATCTCGTTGTAGAGCACGTTATAATTCCCGTGCTGCCGCGCGGCGGCGATCAGCGCCGGGACGAGGGCGCGGATGCTCGTCTCCGCGTCGGCCCCTTCGGGCACGGCCTCGCGCAGCGTCGCGTCCAGCAGCTCGAGGCTGTGCCGCACGCAGGCGAGAAACAGCGACTGCTTGTCGCCGAAGTATTTATAGATGACGCCCACGCTGACGCCCGCCGCACGCGCGACGTTTGCCACCGACGCGGGCTGAAAGCCGCAGCGGGCAAATTCATCGACGCCGCACTCCAAAATCGCGTCCAGCGCCGCCTGATCGAGTTTTTTATACATGGGCTTCTCCATTCTGACGTGAATGACTATTCACGTCATATTCATTATAGGCCGATGTTTTCACCTTGTCAATGCGAAAATTGGTCAGGTTGAACAAAATTTCCGGGGAAATCGCGGAGCAGCTTGACAAAAACCGTATTACAGGTATAATACGGTTAGAAACTGTATTACAGGAATGACACGGTGGTGAAACAATGGTCTCCTTCGAGGGCTTCCGCGCGGTGGACGGCGTGCCGATCTATCTGCAAATCCAAACTTATATCCGCCGCGGCTGCGTCGCCGGGACGATCCGCGATGGGGACGAGCTGCCGTCGCGCCGCGTGCTCTCGGCGCTGCTCGGTGTCAACCCGAACACGGTGCAGAAGGCGTTCCGCCTGCTGGAGGACGAGGGCCTGATCGCGTCGCATTCCGGCGCGAAGAGCTATGTGACCGTGGACGAAGGGAAGCTCGCCGCACTGCGGCAGACGCTGCTGCGCGAGGAGCTGCGGGCCGTGACGCGCTCGCTGCGGCAGATGGGCATTGCGCGGGAGGACGCGCTGCGCCTCATTTCGGAATTCTGGGAGGAAACGTCATGCGAAAACACCTGAGCGCCTTTGCGCTCTGCATCCGGGCAAAGCTCTGGAAGCTGCTGCTCACGTTGGCCGCGGCGGCTGGAATTTCTACTGCGGCGTTCTTCATTCTGGGCCTCGAGCGGGCCTGGGGCAACGGCGGAGGGCCGGGCATCCCCGCGCTGCGCATCCTCTTCGTGCTGAGCTACATCGCCGTGATGATCACCTGCTTCAGCCCGGATACGAAGCGCGTGAAGACGTGCTATTTTCTGCAAAGGCTGCAAATTTCGGAGCGCGCGTTCCTGCTCTGGGACGCGCTGGCCGCCGCGCTCTGCTTCCTGCTGTTCTACTGCGCGCAGATCCTGACAGTCTTCGGCCTCGCGTGCCTCTATCAGCGGAGCGCGGGCTATGCCCTCGGCCCGCAGGGCGTATTCCTGATGCTGGCGCGGGACAGCTTTCTGCACGGGCTGCTGCCGTTTGGCGAGTCCGTGATCTGGACGCGCAACATCCTCTACATGGTCTGCGCGGGGCTTAGCTGCGCCGCGGCCAGTCTCGCGCGGCGGAATCGCAATCGCGGGGGCACGCCGATGTTTGCGCTGGTGTTCATCATTTCGCGGATGCCGGTCACGCTCGGCGAAGGGGACGCCAGCTGCCTCTGGCTGGCCGTCGTACTGATCGTCACGGCCATCGGCTTCGGCCTCGCGCTGACGGCGGCGCACAACGGAAAACGGAAGGAGGACGACGATGAAACGGAAACGGACGCTGGCTGACCTCGTGCCGCCCGGCGCGAAGTTCAAACGCGACCTCGGCCTGCTCGCCCTCTGGTTCGCGCTGTTCGTGCTGCTCGGCTCATTCCTGATTTTTGTCATCCGGTACGAAAACGCGCGCGAACGGCTCTACGAGGATGTGCTGGGCCGCCGGCTGCTGCGAAGCGGCGCGCAGATCGACCCGCTTGCGGAGATCCTGAGCGGGACGTTCCGCCTCGCGGTGGTGTACGGTATCCTTACGTTCGTGAATATCGCGGCCAATTATATGACCTTCTACCGCGAATCAAAATCCATCTATCTCATGCGCCGCATTCCAGACCGGTGGGAGCTGCCGCGCCGCTGTGCGGCAGTTCCGCTGATCGGTCTTGCGGCGGGGCTGATTCTTACGGCGATCCTCATTTGCCTCTGCAACCTCATCTATTTCAAGGCGACGCCGCCGCAGTGCATCCCGGCAGGCGAACATTTTCTGTTCTGGAGGGCTTTCGGATGATCGAACTGAACCATATCTCCAAATCCTACGGCAAGACACGCGCGCTGGACGATGTCTCGCTGTCCATCGGCCCGGGCGAGCTTGTCGGCTTGTTCGGCGAGAACGGCGCGGGCAAAACGACGCTGCTGAAGTCGATCCTGAACCTCATCCACTATCAGGGCGACATCACGCTGGACGGCGAACCGATCACGCGCAAGAATATCGCCCGCCTCTCGTTCGCGACATGCGAGCACAGCTTTTTCCCCGGCCTCACAGCCGAGGATCACCGCGACTTCTACGCCGCGCACTTTGAGAAATTCAACGAAACGCGCTTCCGTGGCCTGATGGACTTCTTCGCCCTGCCGAAGAGCAAGCCCATCCGCAGCTTCTCCACGGGCCAGCAGAACCAGTTCGAGGTCATTCTGGCCCTCTGCCAGGGTGCGGACTATATTCTGATGGATGAACCGTTCGCGGGCAACGACGTCTTCAACCGTGAGGATTTTTACAAGGTCCTGCTTGGGATTTTAGAGCCGAACGAGACGATCGTCCTCTCGACGCACCTCATTGAGGAGGTCTCCGGCTTTCTGGGCCGCGCCGTGCTGCTCCACAAGGGGCAGATCGTCGGCGACGCACAGCTAAGCGACTTAGAGGAACAGGGCCAGACGCTGATGGACTACGTCAAGTCGAGCTACCACTACCAGTCTGACCGCGTCAGCCGCGCCCTCTCCGACCTCACGGGGAAGGAGGACACCGATGCGTAAATATCCGATCCTGATGCTTGCGCTCGCGCTGCTGCTTGGTGTGTCCGCTGTCTTTGCCGCGCGCGCCATGGACGCGCCGAAGGATCAGGTCGCGTTCACTGAGCGCGTCATTTACGGCGACCCGGCAGCCGCCGACGGCCTGACCGTCGAGCTCCACGAGCAATATCGGAACTATCTGCACTGGGCCAGCACGCTGTCATTCACGGAGTCCAGCTACACGGCCCACACGGACTATACGTTTGAACACGACCGTTATTGGAACAACAATTCTGGCGTAGTGCGCAGCCTCAACATCTGGGACGGCATCACGGCCAGCTACGATTTTGATCAGGACAACGCGCTGGCCGCGGCGGTCAATGCGCTGGAGGACAAGGTGCAGCCCGGCACGACGGCCTCGGCGCTGCTCCGCGTCGCGGATTATTACGAGACCTATCCGCTGGACATCAACGTCGTCCTGCGGGACATGTTCTACGGCACGCAGCCCGCGTATCAGCTTGGGCCGGAGCAGGACGCGATGACGCGCATACAGGACTATTTTCAGATTCCCGTGCTGGACGACCAGTATCTCGAGGTCGAGGTAGGAAAGTCTGTGAACGGCGGCTCGTCGGTCGGAATGAGCAGCACAGAACAGGGCGACAGCTTCGATTTCTATACCCAATCCGTCGCAACGGACGACGCCTTCTATTTCTTCTTCTCCAACCGCACGCAGCTTGGAAACCTCGTCGACACTAGCCGCGTCCCCGGCGGCTACGGCGTCTACCGGCTGCCCTACGGCTGGGTGGACACGGACGAACCCTATAAAGGGCAGGAGGACGGCTGGCACAACTACGATGTCTTTGCCGACCAACTCGAGTGTATCTACGCGGTCGACCCGGAGATCACGCTGTCCTATCTCGCGGCCAGCGGCGACGGGGCGCGCATCTTCCTGCACACGATCGAGGGTGAAGATTACGTCCTCTATGTGCTCGATGCGGCCAGCGGCGCGGAGCTGCAGCGCATCGTCGTCGGGCCGTTTGGCCCGGACGACTGGTGGGAGCGCACGGACGGGCCAGATTTCCAGTTCGTCCGCTTCCCGAACGAGTTCTTCCTCTACGCGCTGACGGAGGACGGCCTGCTCGAGCAGGCGCTGCACGTCAAATTCAGCGACATCGAGCAGGACGAGGAATATCTGCCGTGGTACAGCATACAGAACCGCGACTTTGCGTGGCAGGACGGGCGGCTCGCCATCGTCTGCAATTCGCGCTCCGATATTCAGGACGGCGAGCAATATCCGTCCAGATACCATTACAGCCTTGGCTGCGGCCTTTCCGTCTCGGTCTACGCGGATGACGCGCTGCAATATTACGGCATCTACGACAGCACGCTCGACCTGGCGAACGGCTACGCTGCCGACGTCCAGCCGCCGTATCAGAATCCCATTTCCGCTGCGTGGGCAGCTGAATAACAACAGGAAGGCAGCCATTCGGCTGCCTTCCTGTTTTTGTAGGGACCGATGCTTCTATCGCTCCCTAGGGTGTATCTGAAAACTCCCAATGTGACCGGCAGCGAGGAATTTTCGCGCTGCGCAAGACATTTTTTCGCAGGAATACTGACGTATTTCAA
>JABLTR010064876.1_pt1 | contig 13119 bp, 10 predicted proteins | sample 7160071 | NCBI WGS metagenome assembly JABLTR01 (sample SAMN14651230, study PRJNA627086) | human gut metagenome | isolation source: feces | host: Homo sapiens
TCCAGTACGCAAAGCTGATGAGCGAAAACCCGGAAAAAGCGATGCTGTTAGCTGTAAAAGGCATGCTGCCTGGCAATAGCGTAGGCCGCGCCGCACTGACTCGCTGCAGAGTATTCAGGGGTGCCGAGCATACCCATGCAGCCCAGAAACCGGAAAGCTGGACTTTATAATTAACGGGAGGAGGCAAAACTTATGTACGATTCTAAACCTTATTTCTACGGCACCGGCAGAAGAAAACATTCTGTTGCCCGTGTCCGCGTATATGCCAATGGCACCGGCTCTATCAAAATCAACGGTAGGGACATCGATGATTATTTTGGCCTGGAAACTTTGAAGTTGATTGTTCGTCAGCCGATGGAGCTGACTGATACCATGGGCCGGTTTGACATTGAGTGCAATGTTACCGGCGGCGGCATTTCCGGGCAGGCCGGCGCCATCCGTCATGGTTTGTCCAGAGCGCTTTTACAGGTCAACGAAGAGGCTTACCGCCCGGTCCTGAAAAAAGCGGGCTTTCTGACTCGTGACCCTCGTATGAAGGAACGTAAAAAGTACGGCCTCAAAGCCGCTCGTCGCGCGCCTCAGTTCAGCAAGCGCTAATCTCACTTACCCAAGAGATAGTTGCTGGCTCTTGCCGACGGTTGGACTTTGGCTGACGCTGCAACGCTTGCGCAAAGCGCCTGTTTCAATGACTGTAAGGAAGCTTCCTTTAGGGAAGCTTCCTTTTTGCGTCGGTATCGCAGATATCACAGAGTTGGGCATCATGGAAAACGCATCTGAAAAGCGCCTTTCAGATGCAAATTTTATCTTTGCGTGGGTTCTACTTTTGATAGCCGTCTTTGGAAATGATACGAAGAGATTCGCTTTTCCTTTTTGCTATCTGCTTTCACAAACCCGACTATCTTTGCCAGGCCTGTGGAATGGATTGCTGCCCATTTGCTCTTGAGGGCACTTTCCCTCTTATAGACGCCAGCCGTAATGAATGATCAACGCCGACACTTGTTTTTACGGCAGTTCTACGCTGAGCTGGTTCGAGGAACCCTTTTGGAAAATACCCGATGCCGCGCCCATTGGCATCGAGACACCGATATTCCTATCGTGGGACAAGACTTGTCCAAGAGCCCCTCTCTGAAAGCAAAGATGCCGCATTCTAAAAATATTGTTTTTTTTGAAAGAAAAACACTTTTTGTTTCGTTTTTAAAGTAGATGTAATTTTACCTATTATTTACAAAAAAAACCAAAATGCCTTGCAAATTGATTGGACATCCCGTATAATGCTATGTGCTATCTATTTGTGAAAGGCAAAACAGAAAGTGATGATATATGAAGAATTTTGGCAAATGGTTATGGGATCGCCCGATCCTTATGTGTGTTGCTCTCGCAGTGCTGTTAAACACTGCAATGGAAATGTTCAGCCGACGCTCGGTGTGGCAAGGGCTGCAGTTCATGGCGCTGCATCCGATTCACTTTTTATGTAACATCCTAGTCGTTTTATTAACGCTGCTTTTGGCTTTATTGGTCAAACGGCGGGTTTTCATGCTGTCGTTGGTTTCTACCATCTGGCTGGGTCTTGCTATTGCAAATTTTATTTTGCTGGGCTATCGGACTACACCTTTGGCTGCCATTGATTTTTACATACTGAAACCGGTTTTCAGCATTTTAAAGATTTATCTGACCCCGGTGCAGATGATCCTAATCGTTCTGGCCTTTCTGGTCGTCATTACCGGGATTGTCCTGGTCTTTTTAAAAGCGCCGAAGCACCGGGCTTTATATCGAGGCGCGCTGGCTTCTATTACTATGACTTTCATTGCTACTTTCGGCTTGATTCACTTTTCTATCCAGGCTGATGCAACCTCCGCCAGTTTTGCCAATCTGGCCGACGCCTATCGTAATTATGGCTTTGCCTATTGCTTTGCCACCAGTCTGCTGGATACAGGGATTGACAAACCGGAAGAGTACTCAGTCGAGGCGATGACAAGCCTGGCAGAGGATATAGAGAGGGTATCAGAAGAGGAGGCCTCCTCTTCTGATCAGCAGGGGAACCCTGCTGATCAGGACGAATCGCAGCAAGTTCCCAATGTCATTATGGTGCAGCTGGAATCTTTTATCGACCCTAACCGGCTGGAGGGCTTTACCTATTCGGAAAATCCTGTGCCTGTTTTTACTGAACTGAAAGAAAATTATACCAGCGGCTACCTGTCGGTACCTGCTATCGGCGCCGGCACGGCGAACACCGAATTCGAAGTGCTGACCGGAATGAGCCTTGATTACTTCGGTCCGGGGGAGTATCCCTATAAGACGATTCTCCAGCAAAGCACCTGTGAAAGTATTGCCTATAATTTGAAAGAACTGGGCCTTGGCACTCATGTGATCCATAACAATACCGGGACCTTCTATGACCGGCATCTGGTATTTCCAAACCTGGGATTTGACTCTTTTACCTCTTTGGAATATATGAATCATGTGGATAAAAACCCGTTAGGCTGGGCAAAGGATACCATCCTTACTACTGAAATCATAAAGTCCCTTCTTTCTACTGAGCAAAAGGATTTTATTTATGCAATCTCCGTCCAGCCTCACGGTAAGTACCCCTCCGATCCCTTGGGGGATGACCAGCCCATCACTGTTACCAGCGACGTCCTTTCAGAGGAAGAGCTTGTCCCCTTCTCCTATTATGTGAACCAAATTCACGAAGAAGACGCGTTTCTCCGTTCTTTGATTCAGGCCCTGGAAGCTTGCGGAGAGCCGACTGTCCTGGTTCTGTATGGCGACCATCTGCCCAGCCTTTCAGCGGCAGAGGAACATATGGCAGAAGGGGCTCTTTTACAGACGGAATATGTCATTTGGGACAACATCGGCTTGGAGAAACAGGATCAGGATCTGGAGGCCTATCAGCTATCCTCCAGCGTCTTAAAAAAGCTGGACGTCCGAAATGGCGTTCTCAACAGCTTCCATCAGTCTTTCGAAGAGAGCCCCCGCTATCAGGAATACCTGGAAATGCTGGAATACGACATGCTTTATGGAGAGCAGGCGGTTTACGGAGGAACCAGCAGATACTCGCCCACTGACATGCAGATGGGGGTAGTGCCTGTCGTGATGGACCAATACTTCCTTTTGGGCGATACACTGTATGTGCTGGGAGATCAATTCACCCCATACAGCCGGATCTGTATTAACGGGGATCCAGTGGATACTGAATTTGTCTCCGCCAGCGCCATCAAGGGTCCCGATCTGTCCTTGGAAGATGGCGACCAGATTTCAGTGGCCCAGATTGGTGAAGATGGCATACCGCTGAGCGAAACCAATGCAATTTCTTTTTCGCACAGTATCCGCTCGGGGAAGGCAGAGTCCGAACCATAAAATAAAGTCATCAGGAAAAATCGCAATGCGGGCTCTCCCGCGTCCTCTCTGCAAAAAAGGCCCCCACCCAATGTCGGGTGGGGGCCTTTTGGTTTCCCGTAAAGTGATTGGGAACCCCTTCTCTTATCGAAAAACGTCCAAATTTTCCGGCAGCATGACATAAAGATCTTTGTCATCTACCAAAAAGCAGGGGATTCCAATATCACCGACCGCCTTGGCCTTGTCGAACTCTGGACGGCTGTCGCGCAGAGCGAGGAATTTTTTCAGGTGGGCCATGCCAGCAGTGATATCCACATAGCCATAACGGATCCCCTCTTTATCCAAAATTTCTTTTGCCTCTACGCAATGCGGGCACATGGGGCTGCCGTATACAATAACCTTTTTCATCGCAATCACTCCTTTTGTTTATTGTATTTCACCTCAGGGATTTTGTCAATGCCTGCAAAAACGCGCTTTTTTCTTCTTTTTGTCCCCAAAACATGGTATAATAGGGCTGTCTTTTCCCGGTAATTTTTTCCTGCCTTTTTTGCAAGGCTTCTTTTTTATTTCTCAGCAGAAAGAAGGTTTTCCCCTTGGATATCACCGCCCGCCTGGCAGAAGAATTTCGCTTACATCCACAGCAGGTTCAAAATACTGTTGATCTGATTGACGATGGAAATACGATTCCCTTTATTGCCCGATACCGTAAAGAGATGACCGGCTCTCTGGACGACCAGCTTTTGCGAGAGCTGTCAGAACGCCTGGAATACCTGCGAGGACTGGAAAAACGGAAAGAAGAGGTTCGCAGCTCTATTGAAAGTCAGGGTAAACTGGACGAATCCCTGGCGCAAGCGATCTCCAGCGCCGTTACTTTAACCGAGGTAGAAGATCTGTACCGGCCCTTTAAGCCAAAACGGCGAACCCGCGCCTCCATCGCCCGGGAAAAGGGGCTGGAACCTTTGGCGCAGAAAATCTTTGCACAGGAGAAAGACTCCCCCTCTCCGGATGTTCTAGCGGTCCCCTTTGTAGGGCCGGAAAGAGGAGTCGATACCGTGGACGACGCCCTGCAGGGAGCGGCTGACATTATCGCGGAAATGGTGTCCGATTCTGCCACTCTGCGCAAAACCCTGCGCAACTTTCTTTTGATGCACGGCATTTTGAAAACGGAGGGGAAACCCGGTGCCGATCCGGTCTATGACATGTATGCCTCTTATTCGGAGCCGGTATCCAAAATTGCGTCTCACCGGGTCCTGGCGATCGACCGTGGTGAGAAGGAGGGTGCGTTAAAGGTTTCTCTGGAGGCGGATCTGGATCGATGCCGCAAAACGATCGTCCGCGATTTTGTCAAAGAAAACACCCCCTGTTCGGATTTTGTGCGTGACGCCGCTTTTGACGGATTTTCCCGGTTGATTTTCCCGTCTCTGGAGAGGGAAGTCCGCAACACGCTTACCGAAAAAGCCGCGGAGCAGGCCATCCGAGTATTTGGCGTCAACCTGCAGCAGCTTTTGATGCAGCCGCCGGTAAAAAACGCCGTCATCCTCGGCCTGGATCCCGCCTATCGCACCGGCTGCAAACTGGCCGTAGTCGGCATTGCCGGCGAGGTACTGGATACGGCAGTGATCTATCCCACGCCGCCTCAGAATAAAGTGGGGCCTGCCAAGGAAAAATGTAAGCAGCTGATCGAAAAATACGGCGTCCGCGTCATCGCCATCGGCAACGGTACCGCCTCCCATGAATCGGAAGTTTTTGTAGCCGGACTTTTGCGGGAAATCCCGCAAAAGGTCTCTTATATGGTAGTCAGCGAGGCCGGTGCGTCGGTTTATTCCGCTTCTAAGCTGGCAGCGGAGGAATTCCCCCAATATGATGTGTCTTTGCGCTCTGCCGTATCTATCGCCCGGCGGTTGCAGGACCCGCTGGCTGAACTGGTCAAAATCGACCCCAAGGCCATTGGCGTCGGGCAATACCAGCATGATATGCCTCGTGCCCGGCTGGATGAGGCCCTGGACGGCGTAGTGGAAAACTGCGTCAATACGGTAGGAGTCGACCTCAACACCGCCTCCTTTTCCCTGTTAAGCCATGTGGCGGGAATCAGCGCCTCTGTTGCCAAAAACATCGTGGCCTGGCGGGAAGAAAACGGGTTGTTTTCTTCCCGCAGCCAGCTGCAAAAGGTCCATAAGCTGGGCAAAAAAGCGTATGAACAATGTGCGGGATTTTTGCGTGTACCGGAAAGCGATGATTTTTTAGACAATACCGCCGTCCATCCGGAAAGCTATGAAGCTGCTCGGGGGCTGCTGCGCTTATGCGGCTGTTCGGCAGAGGATCTGAAAAAGGGACGGGCTCCATCCGTCATCCAAATTCTGGATCCTTCCCGGCTGCCGCAGATGGCTGAAGAACTTGGCGTCGGTCTGCCGACCATGCAAGACATTGCGGCCGAACTGTCCAAGCCGGGCCGCGACCCCAGGGATGAGCTGCCCGCTCCTCTGCTGCGCACGGATATCCTTTCCATGGAGGATTTAAAAGAAGGGATGGAACTGCGTGGCACGGTTCGAAACGTCATTGATTTCGGTGTATTTGTGGATATCGGTGTGCATCAGGATGGATTAGTCCACATTTCGCAGATCAGCAACCGGTTTATCCGCCATCCGTCGGAAGCGGTAAAGGTTGGAGATATCGTCACCGTCTGGGTATTGGGGGTGGATACGGCTAAAAAGCGGATTTCCCTAACGATGAAAAGACCCGCCGAGAAAAAGGAGTAAGAGTATGAAGAAAAATATCCTCCCGCATCGTTCCCTAGTCCTCTGGCAACTTCGTGCTGCTGTCATAACCTTCTTGGCCGCTTTTCTTCTAACGCTTCTGCTCTCTGATTTCCGCTTTTGGTATCGCCTATCCCTGATGCTGACCGGTATTCTTTTTCTTTTTTTCTTTTGTGTCTACTACCCGCTCAAGCGGATAAAATTCACCTTTTTTCTGCATGACGGGCAGCTGATCGTCGACTGCGGCGTATTTTATAACCGCCGCAGAGTCATTCCGTTGGACAACATCCAGTATGTCACAACACTGCGCACGCCGGATATGCTGCCCTTCGGCCTTTCGTCGGTAATGATCCACAGCGTGGGCACCTCGCTGTATCTGCCCTGCCTTTCTTTTGCCGACGCCCAAAATCTGCAGGAATACTGTGTCCGCCGAAAAAAACGCGGATAAGGAGGAATTGTTTTGTCAGAGCATCGTACTCATCCCATAACGCTGCTTCAGATGATCTGGCGTTTTTTGTTCCTGCTGATCTTCCCCGCCGCCCGCGGTTTTCTTACCGCCCTGTCCGGCGGAAACGTGGCCCAATGGCTGAATGGTGCCTGGAAGGACATTCTGATTATTGCGGCCATTCTCCTTCTTGCATTTTTACAGTGGTGGTTCCTACGATATCGGTGGGAGCCGGTGGGCCTGTCTATCCGTCGAGGGGTTTTGTTCCGGCAGAGGATGTTCATTCCGGCCTCTAAAATGATCACCATGTCGCTGACCCGCCCGTTTTACTTAAGGCTCGTTGGCGGCGTTCGGTTACGCGTAGATACTTGGGCCGGAGCGGGAAACAGTACCGATATTTCGCTGATACTTCCGAAAAAGGCGGCAATAGATATCTTTTCGAAACGGGAGAACTCCCTGACGGACCTGGACTTTACCCCGCGTGAATACCATCCCAAAGGACTATATATCACCTGCCTTTCGGCCATTCTCAGCAGCTCTTTTGCCGGCGTTTTGTTTTTTGCCACCTTTATTTCTCAAACCGGTTCTCTGCTGGGCCAAGAATTTGCCGACCGTATTACCGGAACCTTTGAGCGCTTAACCCGTGCCATTGCCTGGGGGATCCCCCCAGCGACAGTAGCGGTAGCTTATCTGATTATCTTTGGCTGGCTGTCCTCCTTCGTCCGAAACCTGATCCGGCACAAGAATTTTGTCGTCCGCCGCCGAAAAAGTGAGTTATATATCAACAGCGGCATCATCACTAACCGAAGCTACTCCATTCGTCTGGATGAAATCAATTATATCGATATCCGCCAGAGCCTGGTCACCAAGCTGTTGGGCTTATATTCGGTCTTTGTCAATGCGGTTGGATATGGAAAAGAAAAAGACGATATTTCTGCCATGATCCCGGCCAATCCCTGGGAGAGGCTGCAGCGGCATCTGCACTTTCTGCTGCCGGAATTTGCCGCTTCCCCCCGGCAGGTAAAACCCAATGGCGGGGCGATTTTCCGTTTTATCCTGGATCCGTTAATTCCCACCCTGTCCATCCCGGTGGCAGGCTCGGTACTGGCAATGCTGTTCCCCAGTTGGGCGGACTTCACCTATTCCATTGTCTGGATGGCGATGGTTCCCTGCCTTTGGTTTTTAACAGTACGGTTTTTGGATTTCTTTTCCTCCGGGATCGGCCGACAGGGGGATATGTTTACCCTGCGATATTCCAGCGGCAGCCAGCTCCATACCGTCGTACTGCCCCGGGAGCGGATCTCTCAGGTCATTTTGCGCCAAAGCCCGATCCAGGCTTTTGACCGCCGATGCGACGTGTTGATTTACTCCATGTCGGAAAAAAAGGCCCGCCACCATATCCGCAATCTGGACATCGCACAGGTTATGGAGATCTTCGGCTGTAATGAAACTGGCGCAACCCCTTTTATCGGCGACCAAAAACCGATGATTTCGCCAACGGAATATCTGCATCCCTTTCCGAATTACCTGCGTCAATGGAAGCCGTTCTGGAAAAAAAGATAAAACCGATGAGACAGCCCTCTTTCGATGTGGGGGTTGTTCCCATCGGTTTTGGAAAACGGATTTACAATGTATTATTTTTGCTGAAGATAAAGCCAAAAGTATTCGTCAAAAGCCGTTCTGGTGATTTGGCCCGCCTATTTGCAGAGATGATGGCAGCATTTTGCCTTGCCCGATCACCAAGATCAACGGGATCAAAGATTATTCATCTTCCTCATCCTCGTCTTCCTCATCTTGAATCCCCTGCCATTTGGGGTCCTCTTCCTCCTGGCTGCTTTCCACCTGGCTTTCTTCCTCCTCTGGCATTTCTACTGGCGGAACGTACACTTGATACATCAGCTTTTTCAGGTTGTTTGCATGATAACCGGTCATAGCAGAAAAAGCATTGTTCAAAAACAGCAGGTCATCTACGTTGTTTTTCTGAATAAAGTCCACCAACGACGTCTGGAAATATCTTTCGTCTACTACATAGATATGCTCATAGTGCGGAATCAGAAATGGAACAAAGGCATTACCGTAGGATTCCTTTACCACCACGATGCTTTTTCCGTTGCGTGTCCCGGTGTCAATCTGGATCATCGGTGCGTCACCGCATAAAAATACCAGATAGCTGTTGCTGCCGGATACGCTTTCTGCCCACACCATCCATTCGGATTTCGAATACGGCTGATCTTTCTGCACAATATAGGCCTGCGCCTGAACGTCAGGAATAAAGTACTCCACATAATCGCCTTTTTCCCGCATTTTGGAATCCTGGGTCTGCCGGTACAGGCTTCCCAAAAAGTTATCGATCCGCTTTATCGTATAATCCGTCTCAATATCCAGCGGCGCAAAGCCTGCTGCTTCAGCAAATGCCGTATAGGCCCAGTAAGCGCCGCGCCCCGTCCAATGGTGATCGGTATTAAAGTACAGATACTCGTCGGTGTGCTGTTCGATCGCGCTATATGCATCCACACCGGTAACACCGTCAGCCAGATGCCTGTAAATACTCTCGATGGCGTCTTTTTCCGAATTGGACAGCTCTTTGTATTTTTCCGGCAAATAAAATTCTGCACTGGTGGGCACCACCATGTCGAATACCCGAACCGAATCGCCAAAAACTTCATGGTAAGCGTTGATGTTGTCCGCATACACTTTGCCGACGGATTCGTTGCCCCCGAACAGCGACATCCCCATTCCTTTATAAATAAAAATTCCGCTTTTGTTTACGCCGACATCGTCCTCTTCCGGCTCAGAGGAAAGGCTGCTGTCGGATCCTCCTTGCTGCGGGGAGGACACACTCTGGCTTTGAGATGCATCCGACTGGGAAAGAGCCTGATCTGGCTGGGAAACCGGTTCATCCGGCGTCTCCACCGGAGCATCCGCTCCGCCCAGGATTCGAATATCATCGTAACGGATCCCTAAACTTTCTTTTGTTCCATTGGAGAACGCCACCAAAAAATCCCGCAGCGGAAAAGTGTCGGCGTAATAAGCGTCAAACTCTTTGGAAAAGGTCCCGCTAAACCAGCTCTGCCAGCTGACCTGCGGCTTTTGGGCCAGATCCCTCTGCTCCATTTCGGATACGTCCGGTTTTTCCAAAAGCAGGGAACAAATGCCGGCCACCGTTAAAACAGCGGTAAATAAAATCATCTGCCAGGGAAACGGCCCTTTTTTCAGCCGCTCAGGCTCCTTTTTCTCTTTTACCTGCATCCTAATTATCTCCTATTCCCCTAAAATCGAAAATATAAAAACGGATTATAGCTCTGCCCTGCCAAAAACGCCGTACAGAAAAACAACAGCAACAGATTCCAAGCCATGCCTGCACCGCTCTCCAGCGCCGCAGCCCAGCGCGGGCGAGACAGCAGGCGCCATTTCTCTTTTATCCATGGCACGATCGGAAGGCACCCAACCAGCGCGATAACCAGCCAGAGCAGGTTGTTTAACAGCACGACCTCCAGCTGGACATCCCATAGCCCCGCGCCAGCCACCCCAAACAGGGTCTGCAAAAACCTCCACAGCCGGTTGAGGTCGGTAAAATAAAACAGCGCCCAACCGATCACAACCGCAAAAATCAGGTACAAATGGCTGAAAAATCGGGGCAGTTTTTTGAGGATCCGCAGCAGAAACCATTTTTCCAAAATGACCAGCATGCCGAAATACATCCCCCACAGTACAAAATTCCAGCTGGCCCCGTGCCACAATCCAGTCAAAAACCAAACCACCAGCAGGTTCCAGAACTGATGCCGGCGGTTGCCGCCCATGGGAATGTAAACATAATCCCGGAAAAAACTTCCTAAAGAAATGTGCCAGCGCCGCCAAAACTCTGTAGCGGACCGGGAAATATACGGATAATTGAAATTCTCCATATAATGAAACCCAAACAGTCTCGCCAGGCCGATGGCCATATCCGAATAACCGGAAAAATCAAAATAAATCTGGATGCTGAACATCAAAATACCAAACCAGGCTCCGGCAGTGCTCAGTGCCGCCAAGTCGCTGTCCAGATACTGAGCGGCAAAATCCCCTGCCAGATTTGCAATGAGCACCTTTTTGCCAAGCCCGGTGCAAAAACGGGAAATGCCGCTTACAAAATCCTCCCGGCTGGTCTGCCGCTGGTCGATCTGTGCGGCCACATCTTTGTACCGGACAATGGGGCCCGCCACCAGCTGCGGATACATGGAAACATACATGAAAAAACGCCAATAGGACCGCTGTGCATGGGTCTGCCCCCGGTACACATCAATCACATACGAAATGGTCTGAAAGGTGTAAAAAGAAATGCCGATAGGCAGGGAAAAACCCGGGACCGGTAGAGAAAGGCCGGTCAGCCCATTGATGCTTTCCACCAGCATGCCGCTGTATTTAAAGATTCCCAACAGACCTAAATTCAAAACCAGGGAGGATCCCAGTGCCGCCTTCGCCTGCCAGCGTCCGGCATATTTTTCACAGATCAGCCCGTGAAAATAATCGATAGTGGCGCTGAAGATCAGCAGCGTAACCCACACCGGTTCCCCCCAAGCATAGAAAAACAGAGAAAATACAATAAGAACTCCATTGCGCCAGGCGGGGTTTTTCGTCACATAATAGAGTAAAATATTGGCTGGCAAAAACAAATATAAAAAGATCAAATTGGAAAAGACCATCCTGCTGCACACCTCTTTTTATTAACCTTTATATCATATCATAAAAGGATCAGAATACAAATATTCTCTTTCCTTTTTTGGACGAAATTTTTGCATCGAATTCTACTCCCCTCAATATACCAAAGCTTAAAAATTCCCCTGTTTCCTTAGCAAGTGAAGGAAAACCGAAACACTCCCTCCATCGGCACAGATGATATGGCTAACCACACTGACCGGCGAAAATCCCCTGCAAAAGATATCATTCTGGAATACAACCGGCAATCTCTGCCGAAAACAATATCCCTATTCAAAAGACAACCCGGACAGGTCGATTGTTTCAACCTTCCGGGTTTTTCTTTTTATTTTCTTGCCCCACACATATATCCAAAGACGGCCTCCGGCAACAACCGCCTTTTCTTTTTTCCTCTGTGCCAGACAAGTTGGCACCATATGGAAAGTTTTTCTGAAGCGTTAGCGGAGATCTCGCCTTATTCATCCTCCCGTTTTTCCGGAGAGGAAGCAAAGTTCTTTTTCCTCTTTTTCACGCACTCTGTCAGAAGATATTCAATCTGGCCATTGATAGAGCGGAAGTCATCCTCCGCCCAAGCCGCCAACTCCTGCCACAGCGCGGGAGAAAGGCGCAGCAACAGCTGTTTTTTGGCTTTTTCTTTCTTGTTTTGTCCCTCCATCGCCTGGGCTCCGGATTAATAGATCGAACCGCTGTTGACAATGGGCTGCGCGTCTTTATTGCCGCACAAAACTACCAACAGGTTGCTGACCATTGCCGCTTTGCGTTCCTCGTCCAACGTGACGATATCGTTTTCTCCCAGCTTATTCAACGCCATCTCCACCATACCAACGGCACCCTCTACAATCAGCTTGCGCGCATCGATAATGGCGCTTGCCTGCTGCCGCTGCAGCATGGCGGCGGCGATTTCCGGCGCGTAAGCCAGATGGGTAATCCGGGCTTCGGATATTTCCAGACCGGCAATCTCTACCTTTTTCTGGATTTCTTCCTTTAAAATATCAGCGATTTCCTGGCTGGAGCCACGCAGGGATTTTTCTTCTACTCCATCGCCGTCTTCTGAAATATCATACGGATACAGCCGCACTACATTCCGAAGGGCGGAATCACACTGGATGGAAAGGAATTCCTTGTAGTTGTCCACATTGAATACCGCTTTGGCCGTATTGGTCACTCGCCAGATTACTACGATGCCAATGATAATCGGGTTACCCAGCTTGTCATTGATTTTCTGCTTTTCATTGTTCAAGGTCATGGCTTTTAACGAAATTTTTTTGCCGGATGTCATCACCTGACCAGCCGCCTGCAAAGCCGCTGTTCCCGGATCGGAGCTGGATTGTAAAGCTCCCGCAGGCTGCGCTGCCGGATTCACCGCCGTAACAAACGGGTTTACATAGAAAAAGCCCGGGCCGGTTAAGGTGCCATAATATTGACCGAACAGGGTTAAAACCAGCGCCTCGTTCGGTTTCAGCACCTTTAAACCCGCAAACAGAATCGGCCCGACAACACAGGAAAACAAAATGCCTACCCCCAGCAGAATACCGCCCAAAACAAAGCTCTCCTCCGCCAGAAAGATAATGCCGAATACTACTGCCGCAATGGAGATGGCCATCAAAAACAGAAGCAGAAACAGAACCCCCATCCCTCCTTTGGCCTGGATGTGCCTTTCTTCCACTTCTTTTTTGTTGATGTTTGTATCGGTCATAATAACCCCTCACTTTATGATATTATTTTAATATTAAATACATAGTATTATAATTTCTTTCTCCTGTCAACCCCGAAAGAATTATCTTTTTCCCGTTTCCCTGCAAAGCAGGTCTCTGCAAATTTGGCTGAGATGTAGAAATATTGCAAAAAATCCTTTAAAAATTCGTTGTTATCCATGACAAAATCAGGGGA
>JABLTR010058129.1_pt1 | contig 13107 bp, 9 predicted proteins | sample 7160071 | NCBI WGS metagenome assembly JABLTR01 (sample SAMN14651230, study PRJNA627086) | human gut metagenome | isolation source: feces | host: Homo sapiens
CTCTTTTGACTGTGTTGATGTCCGATTTATTCGGTTTTTCGCCGGAGAGGATCGCCAAAATTCGTCTGTTAGATCGCCAGGGCCCTTTCTATTCGGCTTTGCAGAAAAGCGCCCATCAGGGGGACGAGGCCAGCGGCGCCTTTTTGCGCCAATCCCAGCAACTGCGCCGGCAGGCAGTCAGCATGCCGGTGGCTGGCCTGCTGACCGAGATCTATGCCAGAACGGATTATCCGGCTATTGTGTCCGCCTACCCCATGGGAGAGGCACGGAAAGCCAATCTGCACCAGCTTTGCAGTTATGCGGCCGCCTTTGAAAAAAGCGGCGGCCGCGGACTGTATGCCTTTGTCCGTTTTCTGGATCGGCTGTCTGAGCAGAAAGCGGATTTTGAGCCCGCTTCGTCCGGCGGTAGCGAGGATGCGGTGCGGATCCTCAGTATTCATCGCTCCAAAGGGCTGGAATTTCCGTATGTTTTTCTCTGCGATGGGGCAAAGGCTTTCAACAAGCAGGATCTGCGCGAGAGAATTGCCCTGCATCCGCAGATGGGCTTTGCCTGTGTGCGGCGGGATATGGGGATGCTCAAGGAATTTACCACTGTCCCGCTGGAGGCGCTGCGGCTGGAAAATGAGCGGGCAAGCTTGAGCGAGGAGCTGCGGGTATTATACGTGGCGTTGACTCGGGCCCGGGAAAAGCTGTTTATCACCATAGCGGGAAATCCGGACAAAATGCTGCGCAAAGTGTCCTTGTCGGCACAGGGCCCCTTGCGGCCTTTTGTAGTGCGAAGCGCAGATTCCATGGGCGCCTGGCTTTTGATGTGCGCGTTGCGGCATCCCAGTTGCGATAGCCTGCGGGAGCGGGCGGGAATGGAATTGGTGCGCCCGGAGCCGGGAACGGTAGATTTTCGGGTCGTCTTTGCACAGGCCGAGAAACAAGCGGAAGAAGCAGAGAATTTGTCTTTAGAAAAAGGCCGGCCGGTAGATGAAATCTTTTTGTCGCAGCTCAGGCGAAACTGCGCATGGCGGTATCCTCATAAGGAAGCCACTCATATTCCTCAAAAGCTGGGTGTTTCAGCCGTGGCGAAAAAACAGGCGTCCGACCGCTACGCTTTTACCAAGACACCGCGCTTCCTGGCCGGAGAACAGCTTTCCGGCGCGCAGAGGGGAGATGCGCTGCATCATTTTATGCAGTACGCCGACTACGACAGGTGTGCCGCAGATCCTGCAGAAGAGCTGGAACGTCTGCTTCGCTTGGAGTTTTTGACACCGGCCCAGGCACAGGTGATTCCCCTGGATCGCATTGCGCGCTTTTTTTCTTCCGATTTGTACCGCCGGATGAAAGCGTCGCAACGCCTGGAACGGGAACTCCGCTTCCTCTGGGAGGTCGGCAGTGAATGGATGGGATATGAAAACGCCGGTTCGGATAAGATAACGGTACAGGGGGTGGCGGACTGCGTATTTTGGGAAGAAGGCGGAATGGTGATTGTGGATTATAAAACAGATGTCGTATCCTGCGCGGAAGAGCTGGCGGACAAGTACCGCGAACAGCTTCGGATTTACCGGATGATTTTACGGCAGAGCCTACAGACGGAAGTAAAAGCGTGTATTTTGTATTCGTTCCATCTTGAAAAAGAAATCCAGCTGGATTTTTGAGGCAAATTTTGCACATTACTCTTGACAGGGCTCAGTCTTGCTGTTATACTGAACGGGAAAACAAAGTGGAACCTATTCGTTCTCACCTGCTCGCAGCGGCGATGTCGGGTCAATACCAAAAAGGGAAAGCCTTTTTATGTGTATTGAGCGCGGGCGAATTTCGTTCCGCGCTTTGTTGTTGAAGATTTCGGGCTTTTATAATGGAGGTGCTTTCACATTAGCAACAAAGAACTGCAGATCAACGAAGAGATCAGAGACAGGGAAATCCGTGTCATCGATGCAGACGGTAGCCAGCTGGGAATTATGGCAACAAAGGATGCGATGAAGGTTGCGATTGAAAAAAATCTCGACCTGGTAAAAATTGCCCCGCAAGCAGTTCCGCCGGTTTGCCGCATTATGGATTACGGCAAGTATCGTTTTGAACGGGCAAAGCGGGAGAAGGAAGCGAAAAAAAACCAGAAGGTCATTGAGATCAAGGAGGTTCGTCTTTCTTTGAATATCGATACCAATGATTTCAATACTAAAGTGAATCATGCGGTGAAGTTCCTCAAAGGAGGGAATAAAGTTAAGGTATCGGTTCGCTTCCGGGGACGAGAGATGGCGCATTCCCAAATGGGTACCGTACTAATGCAGCGGTTTGCAGATGCGGTTGCCGAGGTCGGTACCGTTGAGAAGCAGCCGAAAATGGAAGGCAGAAGTATGACGATGTTCATCTCTGCAAAGCCCGTTAAGTAAATCAAATGGGAGGAAACCAAAATGCCTAAATTGAAAACTCATTCCGGCGCAAAAAAACGCTTTAAACTAACCAAAAATGGAAAAGTAAAGCGTGCGCATGCTTACAAATCCCATATTCTGAACAAGAAATCCACCAAACGCAAGAGAGGGCTGCGTAAGGCCGCTTATGCGGATCAGAGCAACTTGAAAGCAATCAAACTGCTGATGGCGAATCACTAATGAATATCTGGATGGAGGATTAAGAATATGGCTCGTGTAAAAGGGGCAATGATGACCCGTAAGAGAAGAAAAAAAGTTTTAAAGCTGGCAAAAGGTTATTTTGGAGCGAAGAGCACTCACTTTAAGATGGCCAAACAGGCTGTCATGAAATCCGGCAACTATGCTTATATAGGCAGGAAGCAGAGAAAAAGAGATTTCAGAAGCCTGTGGATCACCAGAATTTCTGCTGCTTGCCGCATCAACGGCATAAACTATTCTACTTTTATGAACGGCCTGAAAAAAGCCGGCGTGGAGCTGAATAGGAAAATGCTCTCTGAAATTGCGATTAACGATCCGGCAGCTTTCACTTCCTTGGTAGAAAAATCGAAAGCGGCTCTTTAATAGGAGTTTTACAAGCCCGTGTTGCTGACACGGGCTTGTTTTGCAAATGAGTGGAGTTTGAAATGGAACGGATAACCAGCAAAGACAACGAAAAAATCAAATGGTTGATCAAACTGCAAAACAGCAGGAAGGCCAGGCAGGAAAGCGAATCTTTTGTGGCAGAGGGGATGCGGCTGGCGCAGGAGGTACTGCGCTGCGGCCTGCCACTGCAACAGGTTTTTGCCAGCGAGAGCGGCGCTGTGCGTTACGCTTCCATTTGGAATGCACTATGCCAAAAAACGCGGGCGGCATACTTGGTTTCCGATGGGCTGGAGACAAAGATCAGCAGCGTGCAAACGCCGCAGGGAATCTACTGCGTTTGCGGGATGCCAAAGCGCGCTTTGCAGCAGATTGCCGGATCCGGTGAAAAGTTTCTCGCGCTGGATCATTTGCAGGACCCGGGCAATCTGGGCACCATTATTCGAACGGCAGATGCATTCGGTGCCGATGGCATTATTTTAAGCGAAGGCTGTCCGGATTGTTACAGCCCCAAGGTTCTTAGAAGTGCGATGGGTAGCGTGTTCCGGCTTCCGATCTGGACGGTGCGGAACCTGGCGCAGGCGTTGGAGGCTATGCGGCAGGAGGGGTTCACCTGTTTTGGCGCTGCATTGGATGGCACGGCCATCCGCTTAGGGGAATTCTCCTTTCCAAAAAGATCGGTGGCCGTAGTTGGAAACGAGGGAAATGGAATTTCCCGTCCGGTATTGGAAGTTTGTCAGAAAACGCTTTATATCCCCATGAAGGGGGAAGCGGAATCGCTGAACGCAGGGGTTGCTTCTTCATTGATTTTATGGGAAATGTGCCGGTAAGGAGGAAAAGATGGAATTTTGGATTTGGCTTTCTAACGCGTTGGGGCCGGGCAGTCCTCGGATCAATGACATTGTGGCCTGCTTTGAAACGGCGGAACATTTTTATGCGGAAAAGAAAACCGGCTTTCGCCACATCGATTTTTTGACGGCGGCAGAGAAACAGAAGCTTGCCGACGCGTCTTTATCCGACGCGCTGCGGATAAAGGAAAGAACGTTGGATAAGGGATACCGCATCCTGACGCCGGATCAAAAGGAATATCCCAACCGGCTGCGCAATATTTATGCCATGCCTGCCGTTTTATATGTAGATGGAACGCTTGAAGGCATGGATGAAAATGTGGCGATTGCGCTGGTGGGTGCCAGAAAATGCTCCGATTATGGCAGAACGGTTGCAGGAGAATTAGGGTTTGGGCTGGCCCGTATGGGCGCGGTAGTCATCACGGGCATGGCTCGTGGTATTGATGGCGCGGCGCATGCGGCAGCCCTGCGTGCCGGCGGAAGTGCGATTGCGGTGCTGGGCTGCGGACTGGATATTATTTATCCGCCAGAGCACACGGCACTGCGCAGGGAGACGCCCAAACGCGGCGCCGTTCTTTCTGAATTTCCCTTAGGCGCAAAGCCAGAGGGGTTCCATTTCCCTATTCGGAACCGTCTGATGTCTGCTTTGTCTTTGGGTGTAGTGGTGATAGAAGGCGAGCTGACCAGCGGCTCCCTGATTACCGCCAACTATGCGGTAGAGCAGGGAAAGGACGTGTTTGCAGTGCCCGGCAGCGTGTTAAGCGGGTTGTCCAAGGGGCCGTTCCGCCTTTTGCAGGCGGGAGCGATCCCCGTTTCTTGTGCCGGTGATATTTTAGAAGAATATCGGTACCGGTATGCTGCCAAAATAGCTTGGGAGATTCCGGATCTGCCTAAAAAGCCTGGCCCTGAAGAGGCCGAAGGAAAAATAAGGCCGGAGGAGAAAGAGCGGGCCGCCGCACCAATTCGGGAAAAACGTGCGCTGCCAGAAGGGTGCGACGAAAACATCCGCGAGATTTATGAGATTTTGTCGGAACTTCCGATCAATGTCGATGAAATTGCGGCGCGCACGAAAAAAAATCCCGCAGAAGTCTTGACAGCTCTTTCAGAACTTGAAATAATGGGGTTTGTATCGGCGAATGCAGGGAAAAGATTTTGTATCTGCTAGAAAAATAAAAGCAAAAACGCACAAGATATGGTGCTTTTGCGGCAAAGATACAGTCGGTCTGCTTTTTTGCGACTGGCAAAGATTACAGAAGTAAAGGCGGGATTGAATGTCAAAACTTGTAAGTGTGGAGTCCCCCGCAAAGGCAAAGACAATCCAGAAATATCTTGGGGAAGGCTATGATGTGGTAGCTTCCATGGGACATGTTCGGGATTTGCCCAAAAGCAAACTGGGGATTGAGATTGAACAGGGTTTCCGGCCGGACTATGTGGAGATCAAGGGCAAGGAAGATCTGGTGCAAACCTTGAAGAAAAAAGGCAAGAAAAGCGATGCGATTTATCTGGCCACCGACCCGGATCGGGAAGGAGAAGCGATTTCGTGGCATCTTGCCTATCTGCTTGGGATGGATTTGGATCAGGCCAACCGCGTCACTTTCAATGAGATTACCAAATCAGGCGTTCAGTCGGGTATGGCTTCGCCGCGTCGGGTGGATATGGATTTGGTGAATGCACAGCAGACTCGTCGGATTCTGGATCGGATCGTCGGTTACAAGCTGAGCCCGTTTTTATGGAAAAAAGTGCGCCGGGGGCTCTCTGCCGGCCGGGTTCAGTCGGTAGCGGTGCGTATTATTGTGGATCGGGAAGAGGAGATCCGGAAATTCAAGCCGCAGGAATACTGGTCCATCGATGCCAAACTGCTGGGAAAAGCCAGCCGGAAGGCGTTTGCGGCCAAACTGTACGGAAAAGATAAGAAAATTTCCATCAAAACAAAAGAAGAGGCCGACGCCATTTTAAAGGAGCTGGAAGGCTGCGATTATGTGGTGGAGAACGTGAAAAAAAGCGTGCGGAAAAAATCACCCGCGCCACCGTTTACCACAAGTACCCTGCAGCAGGAGGCCTCCCGTCGCCTGGGTTTTCAGGCAAGACGTACAATGAAAGCGGCTCAGGAGTTGTATGAAGGCGTTGAGGTAGGCGATATGGGCGCTGTAGGCTTAATTACTTATATGCGTACCGACTCGCTTCGCATCTCGGATGAGGCCGCCCAGCAAGCGGCCGGCTTTATTGAACAGCGCTACGGGAAAAATTATCTGCCGCCCAAACGCCGAGTCTATAAATCCAGAAATAACGCCCAGGATGCCCACGAGGCAATTCGCCCAACTATGCCGGAAATGGCTCCTGATCAAGTGAAAGACAGCCTCACCGGAGACCAGTATAAGCTTTATAAGCTGGTGTGGGAGCGGTTTATTGCCAGCCAGATGGCTACTGCCCTGCTGGATACGGTTTCGGTGGATATCAGGGCAGGAGAATACCTGTTTAAGGCGTCCGGTTATACGGTAAAATTCGATGGATATACTGTTTTATATGAGGAGAGCAAGGAAGAAACTTCCAATGGAGAAGAGAGTGCATCCGGCGCGTTGCCCCCGTTGGAAAAGGGAGATCTGCTAAGGCTGAAGAGTCTGGAGGGTTCTCAGCATTTTACCCAGCCGCCGCCCCGTTTTACCGAGGCGTCGCTGATCAAAACGCTGGAGGAAAATGGAATTGGCCGGCCCAGCACTTATGCGCCGACCATTACTACGATTCTATCCCGCGGTTATGTGGAGCGAGAGGCGAAAGCACTGAAACCGACGGCGTTGGGCGAAGTAGTGACCCAGCTGATGAAGGATCAATTCAAAAAGATCGTGGATGTGGATTTTACTGCACAGATGGAGAAAAACCTCGACGAAGTGGAGGAAGGCGCCGCCGACTGGGTGGATACCTTATCCACCTTTTATGAGGATTTTGCCGCGACGCTCAGCCAGGCGGAAAAAAATATGGATGGTACCCGGGTAAAAGTACCGGACGAAGAAACGGATGAAATTTGTGAATTATGCGGTCGGAAAATGGTAATCAAAACCGGACGTTTCGGCAAATTTTTGGCGTGTCCCGGCTTTCCGGAATGCAAAAATACCCGGAAAATTGTGCAGGATACCGGCGGTGTCTGTCCGCTTTGCGGCGGCAAAGTGCTGGCGAAAAAATCGAAAAAGGGAAAAGTCTATTATGGATGCGAGAATAACCCCAAATGCGGTTTTATGACATGGGATACGCCGTTAAAAGAGACCTGCCCCAAATGCGGTGCGACACTGTTTAGAAAGGCCGGGAAAATGGGTCGGATTTACTGCGCCAAAGAAGGGTGCGATTACGAAAGAGGACTCAAGGATTGACGGTTTGGGTGGCCGGAGCGGATCCGGCGACTGGCCGGCTGTGGGATACCGGTGACGATGTGCAAGATGAAACCGGTGAAATTTTCCTTTCTCCATCGCTGTGAGGGCATGCCAGGCTGATCTGCTTCCATTCACTGAAGGCCAGCAGAATCGGCTCGGCTGCGGGACTGTTAAAAGAGGAAAAGGTATCGTTTGGGCTCTACCTGTAGTTTGCTGTGCCCGCGAAGCAGCGGTTTTGCCGGTGAAAGGCGTGGGCGGACTTTTATCCTTGAAAAAGTTTCTGCCTATATCAAAAATGGATATGATTCATGTCCTTTCAATTCAGCAGGCGGAAAACTTCTTTCTAAAAGTTTATGTAGGATGCTTTCGATTCTGTTTTACGCCACGGAGGTTTTTCTGTGGTTAGAGATTTCGGTTTCTGGGTATCCTTTCGTATTGTTTACAAATAGGGAACTCTGCTGCAAAGACTTTTACAGGCAATATGGTGGAATGCCCTTTTGAAAAAATCCATGTCAATTTGAGAGTGAATATAAAAAAGCATGTGCCACATTCACAGAAGGAGCGAGCATGAAAAAGGGGCAGCTGGTAGAGGGAGTTGTAAAAAAAGTTAAATTCCCTAATAAAGGAATTGTGGATGTTTCGGGAGAGGAAAAAAGCGTCATTGTTAAAAATGTCGTGGCAGGACAGAAAATACAGGCCTCTATCAATAAAGTTCGCAGGGGACAAGCGGAAGGAAGGCTCCTGAAAGTTCTTGAGAAAGCACCTGGAGAAATAGATCCTCCTTGTCCTCATTTTGGAGCCTGTGGAGGCTGTACGTATCAAAATCTTTCTTATACCCAGCAGCTTCAAATGAAAGCAGAGCAGGTAAGGGAAATGATGAACCAAGTAGTGAACGGGGAATATGCGTGGGAGGGTGTCAGCCCAAGTCCCGTGATAAATGAGTACCGCAATAAAATGGAATTCACTTTCGGCGATGAAGTGAAAGACGGCCCTATGGCACTGGGAATGCACAAGCGAGGTAGTTTCCATGATATTGTCAGCGTTCCAAATTGCCAAATTGTAGATTCAGATTATAGGAAGATCCTGGAATGCACATTGCGGATCGCTCAGGAAAGCGGTTTGCCGTATTATCACAGGATGAGGCATACTGGTTTTTTCCGTCATCTGCTGATCCGTAAAGCAGTAAAAACCGGTGAAATCTTGATCGGCCTGATTACCGCTTCCGGCAAGGATGTGAGCAATCCTATCTCCATGGAAAGGATAGAAGCTTTCCTTAAAGTTTGGGTGGATCGTCTTCTTGCGCTTTCGCTGAAGGGAAACATCGCTGGTGTTTTGCATACCGTTAATGACAGTATTGCGGATACTGTGAAAGATGAAGGTACTCGGATCCTGTATGGAAAAGATTCTTTTTACGAGGAAATTCTGGGGTTAAGATTCAAGATCACACCATTTTCATTCTTCCAAACGAACTCTCTTGGTGCTGAAATTCTTTATGAAAAGGCAAGAGAGTACATTGGAGATACCAAAGATAAGGTCGTGTTTGACCTATACAGCGGAACCGGTACCATCGCACAAATTCTTGCTCCTGTTGCAAAGCGGGTTGTGGGTGTTGAAATTGTGGAAGAAGCCGTAGAGGCTGCAAAGGAAAATGCAAAGGAAAATGGTTTGGATAATTGCTCTTTTTGGGCAGGCGATGTGCTGAAAGTGATCGATGAACTTAGGGAAAGGCCGGATCTTATTGTGTTAGATCCGCCGCGAGACGGTGTGCATCCGAAAGCTCTTGAAAAGATTATCCATTTTGGAGTGGATCGACTGGTATATATTGCGTGCAAACCGACGAGTTTAGCAAGAGATATAGAGGTATTTCAAAAAAATGGATATCATGTGAAGAGAATAGCATGTGTTGATTTGTTTCCGTCTACGTACCATATTGAAACTATTTGTGAATTTGCCAAAAATGGAGAGATTTGCAGTTAAGGAAAAGGGATAAAGAATAGGGAAACTCCCATCCAGGAGGATAATGGGTTTGGTTCTAAAAGTAGCTTAAAATGACCTTAGCGCGGCAGACTTTCTTATTCGTCCTTTTCTCCATATTGAAAAATACGATTTATCTCGCCATTAAACCCTCTGGAAGCTGGGCAATCAGGGAACGATCCCAAAAAGCTTTTTTCGAAAGAATCAGATGGTTGCGATTCCTTGATAGAACAAGGCCCCAAATTGTCAGGAGAATCTGCACATCAGTTTTTGACTCATCTTTTGAACCTCTCATCGCTTTGCGTTGAGAGGTTATTTTTTGACTGGGAAGCCCTTGACAAGTTAGCTTTTGCTAACTATAATAAACCTTGGATCTATGCGCGTATTCCCAGAATAGAAAGAAAAGTTCACATAGAACGCTTTTGCGTATAGCAGGAAATTTGCTTTTTAGAAAGAAGGAAATCCCATTGCTGCTTTTAAATAAGACGCTTCTCCGTATGGCCAGGGGCTTATGGAGATGGATTCTTCTCATTACGGGGTTAAAACTTGCTGCATTAATAGGGTTGACGGCCTTTGCACGGATTATTTCCAGCTTTTTGGGAAATGTCAACTCACCGGAACTTACTGCAGCTGATGCAGGGCAGGCAATTTTGTCGGCTTTGCTAGCCGCTGCGGCAATGCTCTTATCGGAACTGCTCACTGGCGAGGTAGAATATCGCTGTACCGCCAAGGCACGTCAATCCCTGCGTGCCGGCATTTTCTCCAAGGTGTTAGCGCTCGATGTAGGAAATATAGAAAAGATTGGGCCGGTTTCCGCCATTACATCCTCTGTAGATGGCGTTGAATCCATGCAGGTCTATTACAGCAAATATTTGCCTGGCCTGCTTTACAGTCTGATCGCTCCTTTTTATCTGTTCTTCCAATTGCAGCAGGTGTCTTTTTCTTCGGCCATTTTGCTGTTCGCAGTTTCCCTTTTATTGTTGCCGGTAAATAATATATTCCGCCGGCATATCGAAAAACTAAAAACAGAATATTGGTCTTCTTTAGAGGACCTTACAGGTTATTATTTGGAGAGCGTTCAGGGTCTTACCACCTTGAAGCTTTTTGGGCGGGACGAAAACCGTACCCGCGTGTTGGCGGAAAAATCACGCGGTTTCAACAATAAGATCATGGACGTTATGAAAGTGAATTTTTCCTCTTTCCTTCTCACGGATGGCCTTATTTACGGCGCTGTAGTCGTTGTCGCCGCAATCGCTGCCTGGCAGCTTTTGAATGGGAATCTTTCTCTTTCTGACGGACTGATGGTGTTGCTGTTGTCCTTTGGCTTTTTTGGTTCGGTACGCCAGCTGATGAGCGCAACGCATTCTGCACTGGCAGGCGTTTCCGCCGCGGACAAAGTGGAGAGGCTTTTAGCTGTTGATACATCCCGGCCTTATCATCCGGATATGCCCGAAGAAGAGAATCCGTATGATGGGATTCGTCTGGAGCATGTTTCATTTCGCTATCAGGAACGAAATGCAGCTTTAAAGGATATTTCCCTGGAAATTCCAAAAGGAAAAGTGACGGCTTTGGTTGGGCTTTCCGGAAGCGGAAAATCTACTATTGCAGCACTTTTAATGCGTTTTTATGATTTAGAGAACGGCCGCATCCTTTTGGAAGGACGGGACTATACCAGCTTTACGCCTGAAGAGTTACGCCGCCGAGTGATCATGGTACCGCAGACAGTGCATTTGTACAGCGGTACCTTAGCGGAAAATTTGCGTATGGCTGCACCTGCGGCTACAGATGAGGAACTGATGGAGGTCTTACGAGAAGTTCGCCTGAAGGAGTGGGTGCTTTCCCAGCCGGATGGGTTGAACACATCAGTGGGGGATGCCGGCGGCAAGCTTTCCGGCGGTCAGCGGCAGAAGATCGGTATTGCAAGAGCTTTGCTATGCAAGGCGGAATACATTATATTTGATGAGGCTACTTCCAGCGTCGATATGGAAAGTGAACGGGAAATCTGGAGTTGCATCGATGAGTTATCCCAAACTCGGACCCTAATTATCATCTCGCACCGGCTGTCTACGATTCAAAATGCGGATGTGATCTATGTATTGGAGAATGGCCAAATCGCTCAAAAAGGGATTCATGAAGAACTGATGCAGAAAACGGGCCTGTATCGGCAACTGGTGGAGGAACAGGCGAAGCTGGAACAAATTGGAGAGGAGGAAATACTCCATGCGTAAGCGCTTTTCTTATTCTATCCCTTCTATGACACGGCGGCTGCTGCAAATTGCCGCGCCGGTGAAAGGAACCCTGATTGTATCCACTCTTGCCAGCATCATCGGAAATCTTGCGCAGATGGGCCTGATGGGGTTTGGCGCTCTGTTGCTTCTGTCCTGCACGGGAATGGTTGGAGGTTCCCCTTGGTTCTATGGCGGATGGATGTTTTTTTCCGCTGTGCTCATCGTGCTTGGCCGCTATATCGAAGGCGTCGTTTCTCATGCAGGCGCTTATAAGCTTCTGGCCGGTATGCGGGTGCATCTGTATGAAACCATTCGAAAGCTGGCTCCCGCTTGCCTTATGGACAGAGAGAAAGGGGACATTTTGAATATTGCTGTTTCCGATATCGAAACGGTAGAATTCTTCTTTGCGCACACCATTGGCCCGATGTTTACGGTGATTATCCTGCCATGTGTGACTCTTGGATTGGCACTGTGGTTTCATCCGCTGTTTGCAGCAGTGCTGTTGCCCGTCTATCTGATAGTCAGTGTTATATTCCCGCTGATCGCTGTAAGGGCCGGACGCGATGTGGGGATGCGCTACCGCACACGCCTTGGGGAGATGAAATCGCTGGTGCTGGAGAGCGTTTACGGCCTAAAGGATATCCAGATTTTTGGTTTCGGTCTACAAAGAATGGAGCAGGTACGAGAGAAAAACTGTGAGATAAACCGTGCTGCCCATGGCCTGACCATTCACAGGCAAACAGTTTCCTCTGCGCCTACCTTTTTTGTGTATCTGGCAAGGATACTGGTGATTGCGGTAGCATCTTGGCTGGCTGCTTCCGGAGCGCCGAATCCTATTGGAACAGTGGTTTTGTCCTTTGTGGCGGCGGCTTCTTTTTCGTCTACCCAGTCTCTTACTATGGTGATCTCCAGCTTGCTGGAAACCTATGCAGCCGCAGAACGCTTATTTCTTATTGAAGATACAAGTCCAGAAGTGACCGAACCGCAGCATCCAAAGCAGTGCGGCCCAATCCGGGTGATTGAATTCGATCACGTGAGCTTTTCCTATGGGAATTCTTCTAAAACCATTTTGCAGGACTTCTGCCTTACCATTTCTGAGAACGAAAAATTGGGGATCATGGGGGAAAGCGGTATTGGAAAATCTACTGTACTTCGTTTGTTGCTGCGTTTCTGGAACGTGCAAGGAGGCCAGATCCGCATCAACGGTATTCCGATTGAAGAAGTATCTTTGGCGGAACTGCGGCAGCGAATCGCTGTTTTGGAACAGGATACCTTCCTCTTTCATGGAAGCATTGCGGAGAATATCGCTTTAGGCAGACCAAACGCGTCTCGGAACGAGATTGAAGATGCTGCCCGCAGAGCGGGACTTGCTGAATTTATCAAGACGCTGCCGGATGGCTATGATACGCAGATGGGACAGATGGGAGCCAGACTTTCCGGAGGGGAACGCCAGAGGGTGGGGATTGCTCGCACGATGCTGGTGAACCCCGATGTTATTGTCATGGACGAACCGACCAGCAGCCTTGATGTACTCCACGAAAAGGAACTGCTCCAAACACTTCGTGAGGAGTGCGGAGATAAGATGCTTCTCATCGTTTCGCATCGCCCATCGACGCTCACCGGTTGCAACCGCGTTGTATGCCTGGAAAATGGAGCCGCGATGAAAGTGGGAAAATGAAGAATAGGCATGGAGCCC
>JABLTR010108480.1_pt1 | contig 13099 bp, 11 predicted proteins | sample 7160071 | NCBI WGS metagenome assembly JABLTR01 (sample SAMN14651230, study PRJNA627086) | human gut metagenome | isolation source: feces | host: Homo sapiens
ATAATATATGTAATACTTAGTTTTGTCCACTAATACCTCTGTCTAAAATATAAGTAAATCAGAGGTGATGAAATGAAAAAGGCCATAAATGTTTTAGTAGGTAAAAATTTAAGATACTATAGGGATAGTAATGGCTATACCCGTGAAAAGTTAGCAGAGCTAGTTGGTGTCAGCCCAAAATTTTTGTATGATTGTGAATCTGGCAGCGTAGGCATTTCAATTTCTACTCTAAAAAAAGTTTGTGAAGTCTTAGGTATTTCTGCTGATCGTCTGCTTTGGGAAAATACCCAGGAAGTAAATATATCAGAGCGTCTCTCCCATGTGCCGCCGGAATATATGGACCTCATTGAAGACCTTATCCAGAAACAGCTTGAGATAATCGCCCTTGCCTCAAAGGGCCCACAGAAGAAGACAAGAAATTAAAGACATCTTATGGATGTCTTTTTTATTATTACTTCAGTGTCTAATACCAGCCCGCTCTGATGGTGGGATTAAATCTTAAAGAAAAAAGTTCAGCTCATAAAAAATAGGTATGAAGTATCCCATTTACACCAAAGTATAAAAAAAACAAAATATATTATGAGTTAAGAATGGATTCCCTTTTAAGGCAGCAGATGATCCAAGGGCTTTAACGAAGTGAAAGCCAGCGTCATTAAACCTCCTATCGCTGAAACAAAATAATTTTTCATATATACCGATTATTAAAAGAGCCGCAGGCCATCATAAATATGATAGTCTTTGGCTCTTTTATATTTCTTTTTTATTCTTTAATCTATATCTTTCAGGCAGAACCATGACCCCTTAGTATCTAACACACCAGCCTTTTTCATTTTGCTGATTTCTGCCGACATGGCACTTCGTTCGACACCCAGATAATCAGCTAAGGCCTGACGGTCAAAGGGTATAACAAACTCCTCTTTTCCCTGATGTTTCGCCTGATCCAGGAGGTAGGCCACTAACTTTTCTTTTGTTGTTTTTTTAGACATATACTTTATCTTCTTGGTAAATGCTAAGTTTTTCTGCGCTATTCCCTTCAATAAATTTTGAATAAGCAGATTGTGAAACCTGCATGAATTTGAACATACATTAAGCACCCTGCGGCAGTCCATAAGAAGTACTTCGCTGTCTTTATAAGCTATAACGCTTACGGGCATCGTATCAAGTCCTGCACAGGAAAATACTTCTCCAAATGATTCTCCCGGCTGCAAAACAGACAGTATGCTTCTATTACCATAATAATCATCTTGTATCACCTGCACCGAGCCTGAGAGCACAACTCCAACCAGCTGCGCAGGATACCCCTCAAGAAAAACAGGATTTCCTTTGGATACAGATGACATTTTTCCATCCAGACATCCGAGCATATTCTCAATGTCCGTATGGTCTATGCCGTCAAACAACGGGCATTGGGACAGGACATTTAAATATTTTTTCATAAAACCGCCCCTTTGTTGGAATTCCAACATCTATTTTTTTATCATTATAGTAAAATGCAGACGTAACGTCAAGCAGATCAACTATCAGAGTTTTAAGCATGGCAGGATCACGATCTGAATAAATCTCAGAAAGATCCGGGAAACTTAATAAATATCATCAGAAGATGAGATGATGGCATCAATATATACTTTAAAACACAGCCCTTGAGGACCAGAATATGCCGTATTTTCCATCAGTCTGAATGGTATTTGCAAAATCTCCATTGACTTGGTGTATCTCCTTACTCCATGAGGATGCACCCATCGTATACCGTATATGCCCAAACGCCGTGTAATGAAAAAAATATTTAAGATACTGCCGGCCGTTGTATTTTAAAAAAAGGAGTGTTGAATATGAAAGTATTTGTAGATCAGGATACATGCATTGGCTGCGGTCTTTGCTATGGTACATGCGATACCGTTTTCCGCATGAATGATGAGGGAAAAGCCGAAGCCTTTCAGGAGGCAGCAGAAAATAATAAAAATGAGGTTCAGGAGGCCATTGACGGCTGCCCTGTATCCGCTATCAGCTGGGAGGATTGATTATGGAAAATAAAATGTTTTGTTATCAGTGCCAGGAGACTGCCGGCTGCAAAGGCTGCACCATGACAGGAGTCTGCGGCAAACAGCCCGATGTGGCCGCTATGCAGGATCTGCTTGTGTATGTTACCCGCGGTATATCTGCTGTCACCACAGCCCTTAGAAATGAAGGCAGAGAGGTCTCATCTGATGTAAATCATATGATAACTCTTAATCTCTTTACTACCATTACAAACGCAAACTTTGACCGTGAAAGTATTGAAGAACGTATCCGCATGACTCTGGATACAAAAAAGGAACTGCTCTCTCAGATGAGTGAAAAGACAAATCTTCAGGAGGCTGCATTATGGGATGGTTCTGATGACTGGGAAGAAAAAGCAAAAACAGTCGGCGTGCTTTCTACTGAAAATGAAGATATACGCTCTCTCCGTGAGCTTATAACCTATGGTCTTAAAGGTTTATCAGCTTACTCAAAACATGCCAATGCCCTGCTTAATGATGATGAGGAAGTGGACGCATTTATTCAGCGTGCTTTAGCTGCTACACTGGATGATAGTCTTAGTGTTGATGATCTAGTTGCTCTTACTTTGGAAACTGGAAAATATGGCGTATCTGGTATGGCTCTGCTGGATAAGGCAAATACTTCAGCCTATGGTGATCCCGAGATCACTAAAGTCAACATCGGCGTTGGAAAAAATCCTGGTATCCTTGTTTCAGGCCACGACCTTCGTGATCTGGAAATGCTCCTGGAACAGACCCAGGGAACTGGAGTTGATGTATATACTCATTCCGAGATGCTCCCTGCCCATTACTATCCAGCATTTAAAAAGTATCCCAACTTCGTTGGAAACTACGGCAATGCCTGGTGGAAACAGAAGGAAGAGTTTGAGTCTTTCAACGGACCTATCCTTATGACTACTAACTGCATCGTTCCGCCCAAGGACAGCTACAAAGACCGTATGTATACCACAGGCGCTGCAGGATATCCAGGCTGCAAACACATCCCCGGCGGTATCGGCGAAAATAAAGATTTCTCTGCTGTCATCGAACACGCAAAAAAATGCGCTCCTCCCGTGGAGATAGAAAAAGGTGAGATCACCGGCGGTTTTGCCCATGCCCAGGTATTTGCTCTGGCTGACAAAGTCGTGGAAGCTGTCAAGAGCGGTGGCATTAAGAAATTTGTAGTTATGGCAGGCTGTGACGGACGTATGAAAAGCCGCGAATATTACACGGAATTTGCCAAGGCACTTCCCCATGATACAGTTATTCTTACTGCCGGCTGTGCCAAATATAAGTACAACAAACTTCCTTTAGGAGATATCGGCGGAATCCCCCGTGTACTGGATGCCGGCCAGTGCAACGACTCTTATTCTTTAGCAGTTATTGCTCTCAAGCTCAAGGAGATATTTGGACTTAATGACATCAATGAACTGCCGATAATCTATAATATTGCCTGGTACGAACAAAAGGCTGTTATCGTTTTACTGGCACTGCTGTATCTTGGTGTGAAAAATATCCATCTTGGTCCCACACTTCCTGCATTCCTCAGCCCCAATGTGGCAAAAGTCCTGGTAGACAGCTTTGGTATCGCAGGGATAGGCACAGTGGAAGATGATATGAAACTTTTCTTTGGGGAAAATAATTAACAAAACCCCCTGGTTATAAGTACAGTTTCATAGGCTTTAGGTGTTAACACTATGGAGCTTTATAATAAAAAAACTGACATATCAGGCCATGAATAATACCCCGTATTGGTCCAATCCCCAATGCGGGGATTTTTTATGTTCCAATGAACTCACAAATAACTCTGTGTTTACAGGGCTGTTTTATTGTTTTGCGGCCTCCAGTTTATAAACTTAGGTGAGTATTTATCTACGAAACACTTTTATCACCGATATATGAGCTGTGGAAAAACCTGCTTTTATTTTCTTCATTTTGTACTGACTGCTTTATTTTTCCTTGCCGCATATTGTCAGACATTAGCAGATCTTGTCAGGATATTTTATGTCCTTACAGCATGATCAGCACCTATTTATGCCTAAAATCAAGCAAAATCCAAACAAATCCAGCAGTTTAAAATTGTTTGAATACGCTTGAATGTGTTTGTTTTGATGTTATAATGTTTATATAAACCCCAAAAATGATATATAAAGAAGGTGATACAGCCATGAATAAAAATGAAAGATGTCTTGCTATATTAAATATACTTCAAAAGCAGCATAAGGTCGATGTAAAGGACCTTTCCGAACGTTTTGGCATATCTGAAATGACCGCCAGAAGGGACTTGAACCTCCTTGCCCAGCAGTATAACATAACCCGTACCCATGGAGGAGCCCTTATGGACAATCAGCCAGTGGTCAGGATGATATCATTTGATGAGGCACGCATATCCCACAAGGAAGCCAAGGAAAAAATAGCCGCTAAAGCCGCAACTCTTATTCAAAACGGACGGAGAGTATTCATAGATGCTGGTTCCACCACCAGGATAATGTTAAATTATCTGGATAAGGACACAAGGGCCGTTATAGTCACCAATCACTTGAAAGTGGCTGAACATGCCCTGCTTTTTGACAATCTCTCGGTAATAATGCTTGGCGGAGAGATGATAAGGATAACAAACTGCAGTTCCGGAAGCGTTGCCGAGGAACAGATAAAAAAATACCAGCTGGATATGGCATTCATAGGAGCGGCCGCCATTGGAGCCGATGGAAAGCTCTATGACGGATATTCCCCTGAGGCCAGGTTCAAAAGCTCCATTTTTACCGTTGCCAAAAAGATATATCTGCTGACGGATTCATCCAAGTTCAATACATATGATCTTAATGGCTTTGCCAACCTCTCTCAGGTCAACGGTGTCATAACCGATTCCGGCATCGACGAGGAAGGTCTTAACCTTCTTAAAAAGTATAATGTGGAAGTTATAATCGCGTAAATTCATTAATTGTACTGCCAATGTTTTTTTGGCAGTACTTTTTTCATTAAAAAATCTGTTTTTAACATAAAAAAATCAATCATTTAACTTAATGCAAAACGAACATAATCGAACAGTTAAAACCACCTATTCAATCATTTATTGCCGTTTACACTATGAAATACCCCTTTTAAAGCTGTGTTTCAAACAAACTCGCACATATAAAAATATGGAAACGAACGTCTAATGGACAATTATAACAATTTTCGGGTAAATATTTTATGAAAAATCAGCATTGAAGTACAAAAACTGATATGCTAAGATGTTCGTACAATCAAATAGAGCTCAGCTAATTCAAAACATAAAGAAGGAGGATAATTAATATGAAAAAATTTTTATCTGTGATTTTAGCAGGTGTTATGGTTCTTTCTGTAGCTGCATGTTCTTCATCAACAACAAGTGAGGAAACAACAGAAGAAGGTACAGAAGAAACCACAGAAGCCGGCGACGGTACATATACCATCGGTTTCTCACCCTACACACTTACTAACGAATACTTTACTGCTGTACTTGATGGTGTTCAGAAGGCTTGTGACGAGCTCGGATGCGAACTTATCTACTTCGACCCTCAGAATGACCCTACACAGCAGGCTTCTCAGATCGATGATATGATCGCTGCTGGTATCGATGCTCTTATCTACATCCCTTATGACTCAGCAGGAGCTCATACAGTTCTTCAGACTTGCAAAGATGCAGGCGTTAAAGTAATCAACATCGATAACGTAATCACAGAAGATGATTATGATCTCGTAGACGCTATCATCGCTTCAGATAATACACAGCTTGGATACCTTTCAGGCCAGTGGGTTGCTGAACATCATCCCGATGGAGCTAACATCCTTATCGTTCATCTTCAGACAGCTGAATCTTGCATCATCAACGTTGATGGATTCTGGCAGGGAATTAAAGATAACACAGATAACCCCGATGCTTTCGTAGAAGTACAGGTTGTTGAAGGCGGCGGCTCAACAGAGACATCATTCCAGGTTGTATCTGATGCTCTTCAGGCACATGATGATATCGACGTTATCTACGCTATCAACGATACTTCAGCTTTAGGTGCTGTTCAGGCAGTTGCAGAAGCTGGCAAGACAGGTTCTATTGATATCCTCGGAAAAGACGGCGCTCCTACAGGAAAACATGCTATAAGCGAAGGTACAATGGTTCAGAGCTCAGCTCAGAGACCTACATACATGGGATATACAGGTGTTCAGTACGCTGTTGATCTCTTAAACGGCAAAGAAGTAGAATTCAACACAAGTATCGAATCTTACAGCATCACAGCTGACAACATCGGCGATTATGATCTTGATGCTTGGGATACACTTGAGTGATAATTCCACTAATTATAGTCAAACAGTTTTTCTGTTTGCTGAAACAATGAAAGGCAGAGAATTGGCTGACGTGTAAATTGTCTTTGATTATGCGATTCGGCTCAAAATTTGATTTTGAGCCGAATTTTTTTATATAACTCAAAGGCATAAACACTTCAGGGAATACGAGGTAGGCTTATGAGTGAAACTAAATTGTTAAAGATGGAAAACATCACAAAATCATTTGCTTCAAATGTTGTTCTTACCGGCGTAAACCTTTCCGTTGACTCAGGCGAGGTCGTATCGATCCTCGGTGAAAACGGAGCCGGAAAGTCGACTTTGATCAAAATACTCGGCGGTATCTATAAAGCTGATTCCGGTGAGATATATATCGACGGTGAATTAAAAAACATAAGCTCAGCAGCTGTTGCTGGAGCCAACGGAATAAGGATAATCCATCAGGAAATAATCCTTGTTCCCGCAAGGACCATTGCCGCCAATGTATTTTTAGGCCGTGAGATAAAAAATAAATTTGGATTCGTTGACGAAAAGGCAATGGAAAGAGAGACTCAGAAGGTAATCGATGACCTTCATCTGAATCTCAGAGCTGACCAGCTGGTCGAAAACCTCTCCATAGGTATGCAGCAGCTGGTAGAAATAATAAAGGCTGTTTCAGCCCAGGCAAAAATAGTCGTAATGGACGAGCCCACATCCTCCCTCTCCCAGAGTGAGGTAGAAACACTTTTTGATATTATCCGCCTGCTTAAGAAAAAAGGCGTTGGCATCATCTATATTTCCCACCGACTTGAGGAACTTTTTGAGATAACAGATAAAATCGTTGTACTCCGAGACGGAAAAATGGTAGGCAGTGTCCCCACTGCTGAAGCCGATAAGGACGAACTCATCAAAATGATGGTAGGACGTGAACTGACAAGCTATTATACAAGAAACAAACATGAGATCAAAGGTGTTTCCCTTGAGGTAAAGGGCTTATCACATAAAGAATTTTTCCATGATATAAACTTCTACGCAAGATACGGCGAGATAATAGGTTTTGCCGGTCTTGTTGGAGCAAGACGTACGGAACTTATGAAGACCATTTTCGGAGCTTATCATAAATCCGGCGGAGACATATATCTGGACGGCAAAAAAATAGAGATCAAAAAACCAAGGGACGCCATTGACAACGGTATCGCCTATGTCTCAGAGGATAGACGAGCTGAAGGACTTATACTTAAAAATGACGTTAAATTCAATATGGGACTTGTTTCCCTTAAAAACTATGTAAACGGCATAGGTGTCAAACACGCTGCCTGGGATAATATGGTCGAGGATTACAGAAAGAAATTCTCCATTAAGATCACTTCATCCAAGCAGCTGGCATCAAACTTAAGCGGTGGAAACCAGCAGAAGGTCGTTTTAAGCAAATGGCTCACCAACAATCCCAGAGTTATTATACTTGACGAGCCCACAAGGGGTATCGACGTAGGTTCAAAAGCGGAAATATACGCTATCATTGATGAACTTGCCGCAAATGGCGATTCCATAATCATGGTATCCTCAGAACTTAACGAGATCATAAATATGTGTAACCGCTGCTACGTTATGTGCGAAGGAAAAATAACCGGTGAACTGTCAGAAGAGGAATTCTCCCAGGAAGCCATAATGAAATTAGCAACAAACAGAGAATAACAAAACCCAGGAGGTACAACAAATGGAAAAAAAGAAAGAACTGGTCATTCCTACCAAAGGTTCATTCCTGAAACGTAATCTCGGAACGATCATAGGTCTCATCCTGCTTATAGTAATTGTAACCATCAATACACCTAAATTTATGACAGGCTCCAACCTGCTCAACCTTTTAAAGGCTAACTCAGTAAACGCCATCATCTGCTGCGGTATGCTTATGGCAATACTTATGGGCGAGATAGATATATCAGTTGGCTCGACCGTAGGTCTTACAGGCGTTATCGGAGCTTATATGATAACAAATATGGAAGCACCCGTATGGCTGACAGTTATTTGCTGTCTTGCGGTAGGTGCTATAATAGGAACTATTAACGGTGTTGCCATTGCCTATCTTCAGGTGCCGGCCTTCGTCGCCACCCTGGCTACCCAGTGTATAGGCCGAGGCCTTACGGAGATAATCTCCGGCGGTGTCACTATCCGTATCAGGAATGATACATATACAGCCCTTGGAAATACAAGCTTCGGCGGAGTATCGATAATAATAATCTATGCTGTAGTAATACTTGTAGTAACATGGATACTGCTTAATAAGACACGATTCGGATACTACATATACGCCCTTGGCGGCAATAAAACAGCTGCCCAGTATTCAGGCGTCAACGTAAGAAAATATAACATGATCCCCTACATACTCATTGGTATCCTCTGTGGTATCGGCGGTATCGTATGGTCAGCACGTCTTGGTTCCGCAGCCGCTACCCTCGGAAGCGGATTTGAAATGGACGCCATCGCAGCCGTAGTTATCGGCGGAACAAGTATGTCAGGCGGTGTCGGAACAGTCGGCGGAACAGTTATCGGTATACTTATCATAGCCGTTATAACAAACGGACTCAACCTTATGATGATCAACTCCTTCTGGCAGGAAGTATTCAAAGGTATCATCATATTAGTAGCGGTAGTAATCGATGTATTGAAAAAGAGCCGCTCAAAACAGCAGTAAATGAGGTGACTTTATGGCATTCGCAGGACTTGATGTAGGAACCAGCGGAAGCAAAATGCTTGTGTACGACCTGGATGGGAACGTGATATTCACCTCCTCCAGAAAATATAACGAGCTTGGCAGTGACGGACACCGTGAACTTGATCCTGAAACTGTAATGAAATACGTTAAGGAAGTACTCACGGAAGTCGGTGACAAGTGTCCTGAAAAAATAGAGGCTATGGCTGTAACAAGTCTCGGTGAATCAGTGGTATGTCTGGATAAGGACGGCAGAGCCCTGGCAAACTCCATGCTTACGGGCGACTGCAGAGGCATACCAGAAACAAAAGAGATAATCGAAAAAATAGGAGCCCAGAAAATATTTGAGATAACAGGCCTTCCTCCAAACGAACTTTACGGCCTGCCCAAATATATGTGGCTCAACAGAAACAGTGATGCCGTTAAAAATGCAGCTGCCATACTGTATTACGAAGATTTCGTCGGATATATGCTTACGGGAAAACGTATGGTCAGCTATTCATCGGCTGCCAGGAGCATGGCCTTTGACATAAGAAAAATGGACTGGTCTGAGGAACTTCTCTCCCTGGCTGGCATACGCAAGGAGCAGATGTCAGTGCCCGTTAAGCCCTGCACAGTCATTGGGACCATACTTCCCGAAGCAGCTGAGGAGCTCCATCTTGATCCTGAAATGAAGCTTATCGTAGGCGGACACGACCAGAGCTGTGCAGCATTGGGCAGTGGTCTTGTGGATATGAAGACCGGCGAATGTGGCATGGGAACATGTGAATTTTTATTTACCATGCTGCCCGGGGCTGTTATGACACCATATATGATAGATAACGACTTCACCTGCATACCCTATATACTGCCCGACACATATCTCTCAAGCCTTGAGGTGACCACCTGCGGAGCCCTTAAGAACTGGGCCAGGGACAGTATTTTGAGCGGTTTCAGGATGGAATGTGAGGCCCGCGGCGAAGATTTCTATTCATGCATAGACAAAGCCGCCGCTGATATACGCACTGAGGTCATGGTACTCCCCCAGTTTGGTTCAGCGGGGAATCCCGATCTTTCCATGGACGCCAGAGGCACCATAACCGGACTTACGATCCATACGAAGCCCGAGGAAATATACCGTGCCATACTTGAAGGAATGGCATTTCAGATGTATCTTTCCTATGAGAGGTTAAAGACCCTGGGCACACAGATGGAAAGCATCGTAGCCACAGGAGGCGGAGCCGTATCAGACCTGACCCTCCAGATAAGGGCCGATGTATTTGATATGAAGGTCATGTCCCTTGAAAATGAGGAATCAGGCACTCTGGGATGTATGCTCATGGCTGCCACAGGCGCCGGCGCCTACCCTTCCCTTAAGGAAGGCATAAAACGTGCCGTAAAGATCAAAAAGGAATTTATTCCTGACAAAAAGATGCATGAATATTACATGGATAAATTCCAGAAATATAAAAAGCTCTACGAAAAAATGTATGATTTCAAATAATACTAAAAACAAATGAAAGATGATAAGAGGAGATAAATATGAAACTTGTAAATGGTTTTGACCTTATGGAATTCGCAAAGAAGTACCATTATGTATTGCCTGCGTTCAATACAACAAACCTTGAGATGACCTATGCCATCGCCAACGGACTTATGGAGGCAGACCTTCCTGGATATATACAGATATCCTCAAATAACCTTCGTCTCTCAAACCCCTATATAATTGCTGAGATAGCAAGGGATGCCGTTAAAAATTCAGATACACCCATAGGACTTCATCTTGACCACGGCAAATCATTTGCCGATGTAAAGGCCTGTGTTGACGCCGGATTCACATCTATCATGATAGACGCATCACATCTTCCCTTTGAGGAAAACGTAAAGGAATGCCGCCGTGCCGCTGAGTACTGCCACTTCTATGGTCTCCCCGTTGAGGCTGAGCTTGGTGCTCTCAGAGGAAAAGAAGAAGACATCGTAAATGAGGCGGAATGTAAGACAGACCCCGATATGGTAGCTGATTTCGTTGAACGTACAGGCTGCGATACCTTAGCCGTATCCGTAGGAAACGTGCATGGATTATGTCTGAATCCCCATATCGATATACCCCTTCTTGAGAAAATAAACCAGGTATCAAAGGTACCCCTTGTACTCCATGGCGGTTCCGGAATACCCAAGGAAGTTATCTGGGAAGCTAAAAAACATGGACTTATAAAGATCAACTATGGTTCAGATTTAAGAAAAGAATTTATACGTACATTCGGCGAGGCATATGAGGCAAACCATAACGAGCACGATGTTATCCATCTCAGTATCGAAGCCGTTGAAAACGTAAGCAAAAAGGCAAAAGAACTGGTTACTATGATAAACGAAAATTAATGATGGCGGTGAAACTAGCGTTTACCACTGTCTGTGAGGGTGGATTGCAGTATGGAACAGACAAAACAGACATTTTTAGGCATAGATTTGGGGACCTCTGCAATGAAGCTGGTACTGATAGACGGGGAAAAAAATGTGCTGGCACAGATAACTGAAGAATATCAGGTGGCACAGCCCGAACGCGGGTTCAACGAGATAGATCCCAAGATCTGGTATAACTGTATGATCGCCGCTGTCAAAAAAATACTGGATAAGTGCGATCGAAAAAGCATAAGGGGCATTGGTGTTACAGGCCAGATGCATACTCTGGTCACCCTTGATGAAAACGGCTCTCCGGTAAGGCCAGCCATAATGTGGAACGATATAAGGACTAAGGATATGATCCCCAGCCTTAAGGAGAAAATAAAGGATTTCCCTGAGGGGGAATATCTCTCCAAAACCATTTCCACCGGCAGCCCTGCCGCAAATCTCTGCTGGATGAAGGAAAATGAGCCTGATAATTTCAGACGTATCAAAAAATTTCTTATCGGTCCCGATTATCTTGTCTACCGTCTTACGGGACACTGCGGAACAGACTATTGTGAGGCTTCCACATCCTGCCTTTACCGTATAAAGGCCAGGGAGTGGTCAAAGGATATGATGGAACTCATAGGCCTTGACGAAAGCGTATATCCCGAGATACGCGGAAGTGTGTTATCGGCGGGCCCCATTAAAAAAGAACTCGCTGACAGCCTGGGTCTTGATCCTGATACGGACGTCCTTACCGGTACCGGAGACAATCCAGCCACAGCCATATCGACCGGCTGTCTGGGCAGAGGTTATCCGGTAATATCCCTTGGAACTTCAGGGGTATTTATGATGACAGTACCCTCTTTTACGGATAACGCAAAGGGTAAAATGATACTGTTTTCATTTGATGATAAAAATTATTCATATCTTGTCCAGGGCGCTGTCCAGTCCAACGGAAGTACATTCGACTGGTGGGTAATAAATATAATGAATGAGAAATATTCAAATATAGACGCACTTGCGGAAAAACATAAACTCTCCGGAAACAGCCTGATCTTCTATCCCCATCTTATGGGTGATAAAACATTATACGCTGATCCCAATATACGAGGCGCATTCATCGGCCTGAGTACGGAAACTACCAGGGCGGATATGGTATACGCTGTGATACAGGGATTATGCTTCAGTTTCCGTGAACTGGCTGAAAAGATGCGTCTTCCTCTCCGTGACTTTGGCAGCGTTAAAGTTGTTGGGGGAGGCTCAAGAAGCAGGATATGGATGCAGACCCTTGCCAATGTACTGAACATCCGCATCGAACAGCTCAACGGAATGATCGGTCCCGCATTTGGCATAGCGCTTCTGGCGGCATATCACTGCGGAGCCTTCTCTTCCCTTGAACATATATCCGATGGAACGGTAATGGTACAGAAATGCTTTGAGCCTCAGACCGAGGCCGCGGCTCACTGTGATGAACAGTACAAAAAATATCTCAGGATACATAAGGGCTTAAGCTACATAATAGACGGCAAAGGACTTGAATAATATATAAAAGAGAGAACTTAAAAAGTTCTCTCTTTTTATTTCTAAAAACATTCATTGTATTTTAAATATAATGTATCGTACAATCCATTAACTACATATAATTTAATAAATTCCAATAAAAGCCGCATTATTTGTAACGCAGCTTATCCCTGCGGAATATTGTATTATAAAATATATTGAAGGG
>JABLTR010020347.1_pt1 | contig 13096 bp, 14 predicted proteins | sample 7160071 | NCBI WGS metagenome assembly JABLTR01 (sample SAMN14651230, study PRJNA627086) | human gut metagenome | isolation source: feces | host: Homo sapiens
CGATCGCAGTGGGATCGTCCTTTGTGTCTGCGCTGGGGCTGAGCGATCTCAAGGTCCTGATCAACACGCTGGGCGATGATGCGTCCAGAAGCGCATATCGGGAAGCGCTGCGCGCCCATTTCAAGGATGAAATCGGATCGATGTGTGCAGACTGCCAGCGCCGTTACGAGCAGAATCCGCTGCGCATCCTCGACTGCAAGATCGATCGGGAACGTGCAATCATGAAGAGTGCACCGAAGATGAGCGATTACCTCAACGATGAATCCAGGGCATACTTTCAGGCCGTGCTGGACGGACTGGATGCCCTCGGCATTCCATATGAGATCGACGACCGTCTCGTTCGCGGTCTGGATTACTACACGCATACCGTCTTTGAGGTCGTTTCCGTCAACAAGGAGATGGGCGCACAGTCCACGGTCTTTGCCGGCGGACGTTATGACGGTCTGGTCGAGTATTTTGGCGGTCCGCAGGGCATGAGCGGCATCGGCTGGGCACTTGGTCTGGAACGGCTGCTGCTGGCATGTGAAGCGGAAGGCATCGATCTGGGCGAGGAGAGCGGACTGGACGCATATGTCCTGTGTCTGGCACCGCAGGCGAAGACGGCTGCCCTGCAGCTGGTCACGCAGCTGCGCAGCAGTGGCTATCGCTGCGACATGGATTACCTGGGGCGTTCCTTTAAGGCCCAGTTCAAGAGCGTCGAGCGCAAGCATGCCAGAACAGCGATCTTCCTTGGTGATAAGGAACTGGAAAGCGGAGAGGTCACCATCAAGGAGATCGACGCACAGAAACAGCACACCGTGCCGTTGAATGATATCGTAGCGGTCATGGACCGTCTGTTTGACGAAACACAGGAAGCCGAAGGCGGATGTACCTGCGGTCATGTACACGAATAGGGGAGAGGAAATCAGATGAAAAAGACACATACAAATGGCGAACTGCGTCTGCAGGATGTCGGTAAACAGGTCGTATTGGAAGGATGGGTCGCCAAGCGCCGCAACTTCGGTGCGCTGGTCTTCATCGATCTGCGCGATCGGGAAGGCATCACTCAGCTCGTATTTGATGAGACGATGTCCGACCAGATCACCGAGGTGCGTAACGAATACGTGCTCTGCGCACATGGTGAGGTCGTCGAGCGTCAGGATAAGAATCCCAACCTGCCGACCGGTGATATTGAGATCAAGGTCACTGCGGTCGAGATCGTCAATACCGCGGAGACGACACCGCTCATCATTGCCGATGAGACCGATGCACTGGAGGATACACGCCTGAAATACCGTTATCTCGATCTGCGGCGTCCCTGCCTGCAGAAGAATCTCAAACTGCGCCATCAGGTGACGATGATCACCCGCAACTATTTGTCCAATCAAGGCTTTTTGGAGATCGAAACGCCGATCCTGTGCAAGTCGACGCCGGAAGGCGCACGCGATTATCTGGTACCGAGCCGGATCACCAAGGGCGGTTTTTATGCGCTGCCGCAGTCTCCGCAGATCTACAAGCAGCTGCTGATGATCGGCGGCATGGAAAAATATTTCCAGATCGCCCGCTGTTTCCGGGACGAGGACCTGCGTGCGGACCGTCAGCCGGAGTTCACCCAGATCGATATCGAGATGAGCTTCGTGGAGGAAGAAGATGTCTTTGCGCTGGTGGAAGGTCTCATGCGCGAGATCTTCGCAAAGACGAAGGGGATGGAACTTTCTTCCTTTGAACGCATCCCGTATGTGGAATGCATGCGCCGCTTCGGCAGCGACAAGCCGGACCTGCGCTTTGGTATGGAGCTCTGTCAGCTCAATGATGTGTTTGAAGCGACCGCGTTTACGATCTTTCAGAACGTGATCGAACAGGGCGGGGAGGTCAATGCCATCGTGGTCAGCGATGCGGCGGATCGCTTCTCCCGCAAGCAGCTGGACAAGCTGCAGGAATATGTGCGCATCTACGGTGCAAAGGCACTGGCGTTTCTGAAGGTCGGGGCCGATGGGATCAGCGGCAGCATCGCCAAGGCGATCAGCGAAACGGAAAAGGAAGCCTTGATGCAGCGGCTGCAGCTGAAGGAAAACGATCTCGTACTGCTGGTGGCAGACCAGCAAAAAATCTCGCAGACGGCATTGGGTGCGTTGCGCGTCAAGCTGGGACATGATCTGGATCTGATCCGCAGCGATGAATACCGTTTCTTATGGGTGACCGATTTCCCGATGTTCGAATACAGCGAAGAGGAAGAACGCTATGTGGCGGCCCATCATCCGTTCACCTCACCGAAGCTGGAGGATGTCGACAAGTTGATGAACGACAAGGCAAACTGTTATTCCCGTGCCTATGACCTGGTGCTCAACGGCTATGAGCTGCTGAGCGGTTCGATCCGTATCCACGATCAGCAGCTGCAGGAGCAGGTGTTCGAAGCGATCGGCATGAGCAAGGAAGAGGCCAAGCGCCGTTTCGGTTTCTTCCTGGAAGCCTTCCGCTATGGTACGCCGCCGCATGGTGGGGTCGGCATCGGTCTGGAGCGTCTGGTCATGATCCTGGCCGGTACGGATAATATCCGAGATGTCGTCGCCTTCCCGAAGACGGCCAGCGCCAGCGATCTGATGAGCGAGGCGCCGAGCAGTGTGGATGACCGACAGCTCGAAGAGCTTCACATCGCCGTCGTCAGTGAATAAGACACAGAAAACAAGCAAAACAAGACCGGAATACTGGATGATCAAAGAGGTATTCCGGCCTTTTTTAAATAAACGGTATCCGATAAAGAACGATTCTGAAAAAAACGAGCAGAAACGCTTCGATGGTCCCTTTCGTGCCATCGGTGCGTTACAGCTCGTTTTTCATTTCTTTTCCCCCTCCAGGAAATAAGTGGCCTCCATATCGGCCGTGCTCAGCGCAAAAGCGAGCGGGAAGTGTTCAAAAGTATAGCCGATGCTGCGGGGATCGTCATATTCGCTGGAAAAGCCCATATGATAACGGATCGCAAAGCTCTCATCGCGCGTCAGACGCATGAAGCCGGTGATCATGTAGACGCTTTTTTCGCCGTGTCCGTAAGGAAGGTCATCATGGAATTCAAAGGTATCGACGCTCTGCCACTGTCCGTCGACCTTCACGTTGCGCTTGGATGGGCGATAGACGTTCACCTTGCAGATATCGTGCAGAAGTGCAACGATGGCGATGCTTTCCTCGCTGACACTGTTCAGGCCGTAGATCTCACGCACCCGCGGCCGCTCCAGATAGTCTTTCAGACATTCGTAGACGTTCAGGCTGTGATCGACCAGACCGCCTTTGTACGCGCCGTGAAAACGGGTGCTGGCCGGCGCCTCGAAAAAATCACTGCTGCGGCTCATCAGAAACTCCAGTAGCTTCTCACTTCCGTCCCGGTGAATATATGTCCGGTAAAGCTCGATAAATCTCTCTTTGCTAGTCATCATTCCACATCACTTTCTTACCACTATTTTAACCGATTTTGCCTTAAATTGCTATTTCCGTATGAAAATCGGAATGTCAAGAGTATACTTTCAAAAAATATTTGCTATACTAGAGGTGCCTTGAGAAGTTCATATTTTTCCGACAATTTGAGATAAGGGAAACCGGATGTTGTAATTTGGTGTGAATGCCCGCTGCGCGTGGGAATCCTAAAAATTTACACAGGTTACCCACCTGTATATACAGGGAAAAGATCTCGCTTCTCAGGGCACCGTATAGAAAAAAACGATGGTCATTCGTGATCATCGTTTTTTGTTTGCCACAGCGCCAGCTGTTTCTGGTTGTGCAGCATGTAGATAAAATTCCCCTTTGCCATCGGATAGTCGACGTAGAGCTGCTGCAGGAGCTCCTTGATGTCCTGCCGCTGGGTAAACCCGTCATTGGGGCAGGTACTTTTTACATAGGGGATCGCATTGTGCTCCAGCGCCTGCTGAATATCGCTTTCGTGACAGTAGATCAGCGGACGGATGAAAGTCGTATCCGTACGGCTCATGTACATCTTCGGCAGAAACGTGGCGATCTTTCCGCCATGGATCATGTTGAGGAACAGGGTCTCCACCGCATCATCGCTGTGATGCCCGAAGGCGACCTTCGTGCATCCCAGCTCCTTTGCGGCAGTGATGACCGTCGCTTTTTTGAATTTGGAGCACAGCGAGCACTGCAGCGAGCCATCCTTGGCAAGATTTCTCTTTAAGATCTCATAGATCTGTGATGGATAGTGGTGCAGAGCGATGCCCCATCGTGCGCAAAACGCATCCGCCTGTGAAAAATCCATGTCCGGGAAGCCCATTTCGATATGAATGCCCACTACCCGGAAGTTCTTGTCCCGAAAACGGGAGTACATCTGCAGGGCGCACAGCAGCACCATGGAATCCTTTCCGCCGGATACACCGACACCGATCACATCCCCGTCTTCGATCAGGTGATAGTCTTGATCTGCGCGGCGGATCTTGCGCAGGATCGTCTGTAAGTTCATGGGGATCCCTCCTTTGCCAGGCATTTATTATAACGGGAATCGATAAAAATTACAATCGATGACGGAAAATGATGTGAAAGCAAAAGCAGACCGCAGGTATTTCAAATTTATGATATAATAGACCAGGTGATACAACGTATGGATGGAATCTTACTGATCAATAAAGAGGCAGGAATGACCTCGCACGATGTGGTGAACCGCCTGCGCAAGATCCTGCATGAACGCAGGATCGGACACAGCGGCACCCTGGATCCGCAGGCCCGTGGGGTCTTGTTGGTGCTCATCGGAAAGGCATGCAAGATCCTGCCGTTTCTGGCGGATACGGACAAAGAATACATCGCTCAGCTGCAGCTGGGCAAACGCACCCTCAGCGATGATATCTGGGGGGAGGTGCTCGAGGAGCGCGAGATCCGGCCGATCGAGGATCTTTCTGCGCTCTGCGCCGGCTTTCAGGGAGAGATCCAACAGAAGCCGCCGCTCGTTTCCAGCATCAAGGTCAACGGACGCAAGCTGTATGAGTATGCCCGCAACAATGAAAGCGTGGAGGTTCCGATGCGGACGGTGCACGTGTATGAGATCGAAGTGCTGGATGCGCGCTCGCTCACTTTCCGCGTCGCCTGCAGCAGCGGCACATATGTGCGTTCGCTGTGCCGGGATATGGCGGAAAAAAGCGGGAATCTCGGCTGCATGGCCTCTCTGACGCGTACGAAGGTCGGACGTTTCACGCTGGATCAGTGCTATACGCTCGATCAGGTCGAGGCCGGCGCGTATCAGCTGCTGGAGGCAGATGCGCTGCTCACGCACATCCCGATCGTCGATTATGAGCCGATCAAAGACATTTACAACGGAAAGAGCGTTCACATGGCGCTGCCACAGCCGCAGCCGCTGGTCCGCATCCAGGACGATGGGCGGACGATCGCTCTGTATGCGCACAGTCATGGCGATGTCTATCGCTGTGCACGGGGAATATGGTAGGTGAAGGAAATGGAGATAAAAAGGGTCACACTGTCGGACATTCCGAAGTCTGCGCGTCCGCTGACCGCCTGCATCGGGTATTTTGACGGTCTTCACCTGGGCCATCAGCGACTGGTGGAAAGCGTGGTGAACGATGCGAAGAAGGATGGGACGATCCCTTCGCTCATCACCTTCGATCCTGATCCATGGGTCGTCCTGCGCGGCATGCATGACCCGGCGCATCTGACGACGATGGAAGATCGGGCGCGCATCGCACAGCAAATGGGCATCGAATGCTTCCTCATCCTGGATTTTACCGAGGCGATGTCTGCGCTGGACACCGCACAGTTTCATGCGCTGCTGGCAGAGCTGGGGGTGACCCGGCTCGTCTGTGGACACGATTTCCATTATGGCCATTACGGCAGCGGCAGCGTGGAGACGCTGCGCGCACAGGATGCCTTCGCGCTCACGGTCATCGAACCGATCACCTATGATGGTGTCCGCATTTCCTCCAGTCGGATCGAACAGCTGATCAGCGAAGGAAATGTGGCTTTGGCAGCCCGCCTGCTGGGACGGTTCTACTTTCTGCGCGGTCATGTCGCCCGCGGGTTTCGCCGGGGGACGACGATGCATTTTCCAACGGCCAATCTGGCGATGAGCGATCATTACCTGCTGCCAAAAAGCGGTGTCTACGCCGGGCTGGCAGCGGTGGATGGACGCTGTCATGAGGCGATGATCAACGTCGGCAACAACCCGACCTTCCAGAACGAGCAGCTGACGATCGAAGCCAACCTGTTTGATTTTGATGAGATGATCTACGAGAAGCCGATCACGTTTTACTTTATCGACTATATCCGTTCCGAACGCCGCTTTGATTCCAGAGAAGATCTCATCTGGCAGCTGAAAAGCGACCGGGAACGGATCCGCGGGCTGTTTGAACAGCATCCGGAGTGGAAGGAGGAGCCGCTTTGCGTTTAAAGGTATTTTCGATCATAGATGAAACGCTGGAGCTGCTGCAGGAGAATCAGCAGCTGTACGAAGACTGTCTGCGGGATGTGCGTCGGACCCTGCGCACCTTGCTGGGGGAACGCAATGAGATGGTGATGGACATCCGCGGCCGCATCAAGACAAAAGAGAGCCTGCGGGAAAAGATCATCCGCAACCGGTTTTATATCGAATATGATAAAGCGTCGGACATCCTGGCGCACCTCAGCGATCTGATCGGTGTCAGCATCGAATGCCGATTCATCCATGAGGAGTTCGTGCTGCTGCAGCTGCTGCGGGATACGATGAGCGTACAGGATGAAGAAGGACTGTACCATCATCCGGACCATCCTTCTCTGTGCTTTGACATTCAGTCCAAACAGCCGCAGATCCAGAAAAACGGCTTTTCGATCTATCGGGTGGACGGCTGTTATCTTCGCGATGGCATGCGCATCAATGTTGAACTTCAGATCAAGTCGCTGGTCAACACGTTCTGGAGCGAGATCGAACACAAGCTCGTTTACAAAAATTCCAACTATTATGTCTACGATGACTTCATGAAAGAACTGCTGGCTTCCCTGAAGGCATCGCTGACGATCGTTGACCGGCAGATGAGCATCATCTTCAATCAGATGCAGGACAACTCTCAGAGCAATCTAAAAGTGACGCAGAGCAGCTTTGAGAGCCTGATCACCAAAGGCATCAACGATATCTTTGCGATGAAGATGCTCGATTCGGTCGGCTTTACGATGAACATCAAGAACACATCGACGATCCTGGGACACTATATCTTTCTCAACGAATTGCAGAACAGCCGCAGCGATACGGACCGCATCGGGGCACTGTTCCACACATTCCGCAAGCTGAACTCGATCCAGATCGACTTCACCGATGCGATCCACATGGAGGAAGAACTGCACAGCGACGATCCGTTTATCCAGCGTGTCGGCAGCTATCTGCTTTCCATCATCAACGATGATTATGACTGGTATGTGTTCTTCCGCATGCTGTTTGCCATCGAGCCCGGCAACAACATCCATGACTTCACGATGTTTCTCAAGGTCATCAAGAACTATCTGGTGGACGATTACTGGCTGAACACGAGCTTTGTCAAGCTGTCGATGGAGGAAGCGGACATCGTCCATGGCGAATGCATGGAGATGCTGGCGGATTCGCTGGTGGATATCGGTACGATCCACATCCTGCACGATGACAAGATGAAACAGATCAACCGTGCGTTCGTCCATTTCATCGAAGAGCTGGAACAGCGGACGATCTCCTTCCGTGATTTCATGCAGTATCGCGACGCCTATCGCCAGGACTGGATCGAACGCAACCGGGCGATCTTTCACCGCACCAAACACGATTAAAACGCTTTCCGCAAAAAAAATCGGTCATAGTGCGCTGCATCGGTTCATAGGATACAATAGCAGAGGAGGGAATCTCTATGAACAAGCAGGCATTAGCCTTTCTCACATTATTTTCACTGATCCTGATGCTTTCCGTCTACTATGTGACCCTGCCAAGCGATGTGACGGCCGTGGTCAGTGAGGAGACGCAGGAAACGAGTGAGGATGCCGCCGATACATCCGCATCGAACCAGGAGGACACCAGCGCCCGGCTGCAGGATACGATCGCACAGACCCTGAACGAAAAGATCAATGCGGCGAAAGCGGTCATGGCCGACGCGGAAAGCAGCGAAAGCGACAAACAAGATGCGCTGGCTACGATCGAGAAACTGGAGCAGGTGAAGGAACAACAGCAGCAGATCCAGACGAAGGTGCAGGAACTGGGCTATGAGAACGCAGTGGAGATCAGCGATGGCACTTGCCGAATCACCCTGTACAACTGTGAGGAGAACAAGGACACGGTGAATCAGGTGATGAATGCGGCTTATGGCGTCGTAAAAGAAAATTATTTGTTGGAAGTGACTTTCAAAACTTCCTGATGTTTGGTATAATGGGGTCAGAAGGTGATAAATATGGCTCAGGATTATATCATGATCCGCTCACAGTCGGATATCGGTATCGTGGCGCTGAACCGATCGGTGTTCACGACAATCGCGAAGATTGCGATCGATGAAGAGGATTCCATCGTACTGAACGATGGCGGCAGCCTGTTTAAATATCCGATCAGCTGCAAGCTGGTGGATAACAAGATGGTGCTGACGATCGAGGTAAAAGTAAAATATACAGTAAACGTTAGTGATGCCTGCAGCAAGCTGCAGAAAAAGATCTTTGAAAGCATATCGCATATGAGTGAATACACACCGGAGAAAATCGATGTCCGGGTGGTGGGCTTTGTCTTTTAAGAAATCCTGACGGATTTCTTTTTTACTATCGGGAGGAAAACGTATGGCGGTCACATTGGATAACTGTCTGGTCGTCGGCATCTCATCGAGAGCGCTGTTCGACCTGGACAAGGAGAATGCGATCTTTGAAAAGGAAGGGCTGGATGCCTATCGTACTTATCAGATCGAACACGAAGAAGAAGTGCTGGCACCGGGCAGCGGGTTTGCGCTCGTCAAGGCGCTCCTGCATCTCAATGCGCTCTCAAAGGAGCGTCTGGTCGAAGTGCTCATCCTGTCGCGCAACGGAGCGGATACCTCGCTGCGCATCTTTCATTCGATCGAGCATTACGGTCTGGACATCACCCGGGCCGTTCTCAGCGGCGGAGAGGGATTAGCCAATTATCTGGAAGCGTTTGGCGTCGATCTGTTTTTGTCGGCAGATGAGGACGATGTGCAGGCGGCGATCGATGCCGGATTTGCGGCGGGGATCATCTATCCCCACAGGGAACGCTATCCGGATGATCAGCTTCAGCAGATCCGTATCGCCTTTGATGGGGATGCGGTGCTGTTCTCGGATGAGTCGGAGCGCATCTATCAGCAGCAGGGACTGGAAGCCTTTGTGGAATATGAGCGGGCGAACGCCAAAAAACCACTTCCCAAAGGTCCGTTTGCGAATCTGTTAAAGACCCTTTCCCGTCTGCAGGAGAGCTTCCCGCCCGATCAGGTACCGATCCGCACCGCGCTGGTGACCGCACGCAATGCTCCGGCGCAGGAACGTGTCATCCGGACGCTGCGCGCATGGAACGTACGGATCGATGAAGCGTTCTTTCTGGGCGGCATCCCAAAAAAAGACGTACTGGAAAAGTTTGGGGCACACATCTTTTTTGACGATCAGGACATACATGCGTCCGGGGCCAGTGAAGTGGTGCCCAGCGCCCGTGTGCCATATAAGAGCGAACATGGAATGAGTGGAGGAAATAACGATGGAAATGAACCGGCATAAGATGAGAGAAGTAGCGATGACATCGCTGTATCAGCACTTGCTGTTGGGAAAGGATATCCGTGAATGTGTCTATGAGAACTGTGACAGCAACGACATCGATCCGTTCCTGTATACGATCACGATGGATACGGTCCGTTACAAGGATGCCTATATCGATAAGATCAGCGAAAAGCTCAATCGGGAATGGACCTTTGACCGCCTGGGCTTTGTGGAACAGGCCATTTTGCTGATGGCGTGCTGTGAGATCGATCTAGAAGTCGTTCCAAAGGCGATCGTGATCGATGAGGCGGTCAGCCTGGCGAAGAAATATTGCGATGAGGATGCCTACAAGCTGATCAACGGCGTGCTGGATCAGTTATAAGATGAACGAAACGATCTATCCGATCAGCAGCATCGTCCGCTACATCAAGAGCACGCTGGATCAAAACCCGTATCTCAATGGCATTCGGATACAGGGAGAGATCTCAAATCTGAAGAAGCATCGCAGCGGGCACTGGTATTTTACCCTGAAGGATGAGCAGGCACGTCTGTCCTGCGTGATGTTTGCGACGTATGCTTCCCGCTGTCAGGCGGCGGTCCAAGACGGCATGAAGGTGATCGTCAAGGGATCGATCTCGATGTATGAACAGCAGGGCAGCGTGCAGTGCTATGTGACGGCGATCCGGGAAGACGGCATCGGGGATCTCTACCTGCGCTATGAACAGCTGAAGAAAAAATTGTTCGATGAAGGCTGGTTCGATGATGCGCACAAGCAGCCGATCCCGGCCTACGCGAGCGATATCGCCGTCATCTCCGCAAAGGAGGGGGCGGCCTTGCAAGATGTGATCTCCACCGTTCAAAAACGCTGGCCGATCGCAAAGCTGACGCTGTATCCGGCCTATGTGCAGGGAGCGGCTGCCAGCGAATCTCTGATCAGAGCGCTGCGACAGGCGGACCGCAAGGGACATGACTGTCTGTTGCTGGTGCGTGGCGGCGGCAGCATCGAGGATCTTTGGGGCTTCAACAGCGAAGCGCTCGTACACTGCATCTATGAGCTGTCCACGCCGATCATCAGCGGTGTCGGACATGAGAGCGATACGACGCTGGTCGATCATGTCTGTGACCTGCGGGCACCGACACCGACCGGTGCTGCTCAGCGGGCAACTGCGGACATCGCGGATGTCCTGCGTCAGCTCTCCGCAGACCGCCAGCTGCTCATCACATCGATGCAGCGGCGGCTGCAGCAGGCACGCCAGCAGTTTTCCCTGCGGGCACGCTCAAAGTATCTCTCAGATCCGTTTGCCTACATCAAGGATCAGCAGATGCACCTGGCGATCGCGATGTCGCAGATGGAACGCTATGGAGAGAGCATCCTGGAAAAACGCACACAGATCCTTCATTACAGCGAGCTGCTGCAGAACCGACTGCGGCAGCGCCTCGCCATCGCCGGCGAGCGCAATGCACAGCAGAAGGAACGGCTGCGCACACAGGTGCAGATCTATGCGCGCATGCAGAAAGAGGCACTGCGCAAGCAGATCACATTATTGGACGCATACAGCCCGCTGGCGATCCTGCAGCGCGGCTATGCCCTTGTCGAACAACAAGATACACTGATCAAAAGTGCCCGGCAACTGCAGGAAGGCGATCAGGTGCACATTCGCTTTCACGACGGCGGCTGGCGCGCACAGCTGATAGAGAAGGAGAAGAGCCATGGCAAAGAAGGAAACATTTAAACAGTCGATGGAGCGACTGGATGTGATCATCGAAGCGCTGGACCGCAACGAGATCGAACTGGAGGATGCGATCCAACTGTTTGAGGAAGGTCTGCAGCTGGTCAAAAACTGTGATGCACAGCTTAAGCAGTTTGAACAGCGCATGAATGTACTGCTCGCAGATGAAGAAGAGGAGGATGCCGGGGATGCAGAGGTTTGAGGCCTATCTGGAGGCGCTGCAGACATCCTATCGGCCATCCCGCACCCGAGATGCGATGTTCTATTCTCTGTTGGCCGGCGGCAAGCGCGTACGCCCGCGGCTGTTGCTTGCCCTGCTGAAGGGCTATGGCAAAGAGGAATCGCTGGGCTATCCGTGTGCGGCCGCCATCGAGATGATCCATACATATTCGCTCATCCATGACGATCTGCCGGCCATGGACGATGATGATCTGCGTCGGGGCCGTCCGACCTGTCACATCGCATTTGACGAGGCAACGGCGATCCTGGCCGGGGATGCGCTGCTGAGCGAGGCGTTTGGCATCGTGATGAAAAGCGAATGCAGCGCAGAAATCAGAGGGCGGCTCGTGGAGCTGCTGTCCGCATATGCCGGCGTAGACGGCATGATCCTGGGACAGACGCTGGATATCGCCGCTGAACGGCAGCCCGTAAGCGATATCGAGGCGCTGGAAGAGATCCACCGGCACAAGACGGGGAAGCTGCTCACGCTGCCATTGCTGTGTGCAGCCTGGCTGGGCGATCATCCGCAGGATATCGAAGCGTTACAGCAGATCGGCGAACGCATCGGCCTGTCCTTTCAGATCCAGGACGATATCCTGGATGTCACCCGTTCCCGACAGGAGCTGGGAAAATCGACCAGCGACGAGAAAAATCATAAGAGCACCTATGTGAGCCTGCTGGGCATCGAGGCTTCACAGGCGCTTGCCGATCGTTATTATGAAGAAGCGATGCAGCAGATCAAAGGGCTGCATGCAGATACACAGGAGCTGCTTTCCTTCCTGAAGGAGCTGAAGGATCGCCGGCATTAGCAGGAAAAGGAGCGTGGAAACATGCATATCTACGATATACGCAATCCGCAGGACATCAAGCATCTGACGATGGAAGAGCTGGAAGCGCTGGCGCAGGAGATCCGCGAGTTTCTCATCGAGTCCATTGCGAAGACCGGCGGGCATCTCTCCAGCAATCTGGGCATCGTGGAACTGACCATCGCCTTGCATTATGTCTTTGACGCGCCAAGGGACCGCATCCTGTTTGACGTCGGTCATCAAAGCTATGTGCACAAGATCCTGACCGGACGTGCCGGCCGTTTTTCCACACTGCGTCAGTACAAAGGGCTTTCCGGTTTTCAAAAGCGTTATGAGAGCGAATATGACTGCTGGGAGGCCGGGCACTCTTCCACTTCGCTCTCCGCTGCGCTGGGCATGGCCATCGCGAGGGATCTCAACGGAGAAGACTACCAGGTGATCCCGGTCATCGGTGATGGAGCGATGGCCAGCGGCATGTCGATGGAGGCACTCAATCAGATCGTCGGGGAACAGCGCAACATGATCATCCTGTTCAATGATAATTCGATGTCGATCTCACGCAATGTCGGCGCGATGGATGTCGCCTTTACCAAACTGCGCACCAGCCGCCCATATACGACGCTGAAAAGCGATCTGGAACAGGGGCTTTCCGGCACCAAGGTCGGACGCAGCGTCCTCAAAGGCATGAAAAAC